>JAAUXY010100353.1_pt1 | contig 19422 bp, 12 predicted proteins | sample 7278121 | NCBI WGS metagenome assembly JAAUXY01 (sample SAMN14350117, study PRJNA611818) | marine sediment metagenome | isolation source: surface marine sediment (1.8m) | place: French Polynesia: Moorea | collected 2018-08 | reverse complement strand
GGTCGAAGGCGACGATGCTCTTGCCCTCGCCTCCGACCCGCGGGACGGCAGCGTCGTCTGGCAGAGCATGAGCTATCGCAACAGCTACGCCACCCCTCAGATTCTGGAAATCGGTGGCCAGGACCAGTTGGTGACGTTCATGGCCGAAGAGCTGATCGGCGCCGACCCGGCGACCGGCGAAGAGCTGTGGCGCTACCCTCAAAAGAATCAGTGGGAGCAGAACATCAATCCGACGACCCTGGTCGACGGCCAGTACCTCTTCCTGTCCTCGCCCGAGGCCGGTGCTAAGGGCCTGAAGCTCACTCGCCAGGACGGCAAGACCGAAATCGAAGAGCTGTGGTCGTCTCGCAAGATCCAGCTCTACCACGTGACCAGCGTCAATGACGGCGACTGGGTCTACGGTTCGAGCGGCCTGCGATCGCCGGCTTTCATGTCAGCGGTCAACGTCAAGACCGGTGAGATTCCGTGGCGCAAACGAGGCTTCGCCAAGGCCAACTCAGTCTACGCCGACGGGCGCGTGATCGTGCTCGACGAAGACGGCAAGCTGTTCCTGACCACCGCGACGCCCGAGGATCTGACGATCCACTCCGAGGTTCAGTTGCTCGACCGGGTGGCCTGGAGCGCGCCGACCATCGTCGGCAAGAACATGTATGTCCGCGACAAAGTCAAGATCATGGCGCTCGATCTCTCCGCCAGCGCCACCGAGAAGATCGCGTTCGCTCCGGGCAAGACCGCCGACGCGGCCGAACAGATGGAGCAACCCACGACAGACTCTGAAGTAGCCGAAACCCCGACGGAAGATTCTGAAGGCGTCAAGCTGCTGAGAAAGGCCGACGCCGCGGCCAAAGCGGTTCGGAGCGTACGCTTCAAGGGCAAAGCGGTTCCCACCGGCATTGCCGGCAACTTCTTCCCTGCCGCCGAAGGTGAAGGGCTGATGGTCGGCTGGAACGGACGCTCGCCGGAGAAGTTCTATGCCCGCGTCGAGGCGACTCGGCCAGGCACCGGCGAGAAGCTGGACATCACTGGCGGCAGCAATGGGGAGGTCTACTTTCTGCTCGACCATCAGAGCAAGAAAGCCTACGAGGACATAGATCCCAACGTCATGGGTTTTGGCGGCCAGGCACTGGACAGCATCGGCATGGCGGAATTCGTACATCCAACTCCGTTCGACTCGGAGATCGGTGCCGATACCGTCGAGCTCCAGGGCAAAGAGACGGTCGGTGGCGTCGAATGTCACAAGATCTACGTCGTCTATAGCGGCGGGCGCGAAGAGTCGACTTGGTACTTGTCTACCGAGGACTACCTGCCCCGACGTCGCGTGCGCCACTTCAAAATTCCACAGCAGGGCGAAGGCACCCTCGAGATCACCATCACCGATTTGGAGGTCAATCCCGAGATCACCCCTGAGACCTTCAAGATGAAGCTACCGGAGGGCTATGAGCGGGTTGACGACTTCGCACCCTGACCTCTGAAGCTCTCCACACCGGCTTCGCGATATGCTTGCGGGAATGACTCCCGCATGGTGGCAAACCCTCGAGGCACGCGCTGATCTCGAGCGCGTGCTGGTCGATCTGGATGTGCTCAGAGCGTCGCCTCCCAGAGGCCAGACAGCCTACTTCTGCGACCTCTGCGAGGTCTTGAGTCTGCTACTGGCCGCCAGCGAGCGCTTCGCGGGGACCGAGAAGGAAAAACGTACCGTCGAAGAACTGAAATTCCGTCTCGAGCACCGGCTAGCGGCAACCACCCACATCGACAATGGAACGATCGATGACCTCGAGCATTTCGAGGACACCGCGATTTCTTCACTGCTCGGCGAGCCCGAGACGAAGCTCGCCATCTACGGCACCCTGGCACCAGGCGAGGTCAACCACTCCCAGATCGCCGGCATCCCGGGGATCTGGGTCGACGGTTTCGTTCGCGGCGACCTGCAACATACTGGCTGGGGAGCTGAACACGGTTTCCCAGCCCTGGGCTGGCGCCCCGATGGCGAGCCCGTGCCCGACAAGCTATTCGTCGCCCCCGACCTGATTCGCCACTGGCGACGACTCGATGAATTCGAGGGCGACGGCTATCGGCGAATCCTGGTCATCGTCGAAGACGACAACGGCATCCTCGCCATCGCCAACCTCTATGCCGATCGGTCGTCGGCGGCAGTCGACAACTCCTGAACACAACCGCTGGCTTTGACGCCGGTTCATTTACGCCGTATGCTACGCAGCAAAAGAGCTGCGCAGCAATTTTGCTGCGCAGCAGAATCGCTGCGTTGCAGCGTGGGAGCCTAATCGTGCTAGAGCTCGTTGTCGGTAGTATTCCTCGTGGTGAGGACTATTTCGGCCGTGAAGACCTGATCGAAACCCTTTGGTCCCGACTACGAACTGACAATGTGCTGCTCGCGGCACCGCGACGCTTTGGCAAAACCGGCGCGATGTTCCGCCTGCTAGATGACCCACGGGAACCGTTCCGTCCGATCTACATCAACGTCCAAGACACTACGACCGCAGCAGGTTTCATGATCGAGCTCCTGGCCGCGCTACTGCGCGACCGGCATTTCTCGAGAATCCTCCGCGAATTCTGGACAGGCACCAAGGGGCTTGGCGCCTGGCTGCGGAACCTCCCCGCCAGCATCGACCTTGGCGGGCTCAAAATCGAGCTGCGGGAGAAGGCGGAGGTTGGCGAGAACTGGCAGGCCTACGGCGAGCAGGTGATGGAGCTGCTGGCACGACGGGGACCGCGGCTCCTGCTGCTGATCGACGAATTCGCAGACATGGCGAATGAGATCGAGAAGCAAGATCGCGATCAGGTCGCACGCTTCCTTCGCTGGTTCCGCAGCGCGCGGCTAGCACCGGAGACCCAGACACGGTTCGTCCTCGGCAGCTCGGTCAACCTGCTCTCGACTCTCGATTCGATGGGACTGGTTGACACTGTCAACGATCTCTCGATCGTAAGGCTCAAACCCTTCAACGCGAAGACTGCGGAGCTCTATATTGAGCAGATCTTCGAGTCCCGCAAGATCCATCTTGAACCAGGCATCAAGGAAACAATCCTTGATCAGCTCGGAGCGCCAATACCCTACCTGCTAGCCGTCCTCTTGACCGCGCTCTTCGACCGACAGCGCGCCGCTGGTGGTGACGTCGATGCCTCGATGGTACGCGACGTGTTTGAGGAAGATCTTCTGACTGGTGGAACGGCCGTGACCTTCCGCCACTACAGATCGCGGCTCGACGAGTACTACACCCAGCTCGAAGCGCGAGCGGCGAAAGCCATCCTCGGCACCCTCTCTCGAGTGGATCGCCCGGTGGATCAAAGCACAATCTATCAGCTCTACTTGAAGACCGTCGGCTTGACCGCCGATCCGCAACATGCGGAAGACTTCCTGCAGCTGATGAATAAACTCGAGAACGATTTTTACGTCGTCAAACGAGATGAGTGCTTCACATTCTTCAGCCGCGTCCTTGGCGCCTGGTGGAAGACCAAGTTCGGCTTCTTGGGGGAATAGTGGCTCGGGCAGTGCATCTCTATCGGCCGCAGCGTACTCGGGCCGCACTTCTGGAAGAGACGTCCGTTGGCCGGGAACCCCTGTTAAGCACGATCGTTGATCGACTGGCCCGCTGGACTCCAGGCGCTTCGCGGCAGCACTATCTCCTGATCGGCCCTAGGGGCATTGGCAAGACACATCTCCTGAGACTGATCGAGCACCGATTGATCTCGAATCCCGATCTTGACGCCAAATGGACGCCGATCGCGTTGGCAGAGGACTTCTACAGCATCACCCGGGTCAGCGATCTGCTGCTTGAGATGCTACGCATCCTTGGCGAGGAGCGCGGCGTGGCCGATGCCGACGAGCTCTATCAAACCGTCCGCCATGACAACGATGACGCGCGGGTCATCGATCGCAGCCTCGACGCCTTTCGACATTTTCATCGGGTGACTGGTCAGGGCACAGTGCTCATGATCGAGAACCTGGATCGACTGCTCGAGCGGCAAATCCGAGACCGAACCGAGAGTCATCGATTGAGAAGGATCCTCCTCGAGGAAGACTGGCTGGTCGCCATCTGCACCTCCCCCACTTATCTGAACGCAGTGACCAACGAGGACGATCCCTTCTTTGAGTTCTTTCAAGTTCATGCACTCGCGGAGCTGACGGCACCGCAACAGGAAGAGATGCTGAGGAAATTGGCCGCAGCTGAAGACAACAGCGCGTTCGATGTCTACCTCGGCCGTCTGCGCTCGCGCCTGCGTGCTCTTTACCATTTCACCGGCGGCAATCCACGCCTGACGGTCATGCTCTACGACCTGCTATCCCACAAGAAAGTTAGCAGCCTTCGAAGCGAGCTCGATCTCCTACTGGATCAACTGACCCCTTTCTATCAAGACCGGATGAAAGAAATCTCGGAGCTTGAGGCCAAAGTGCTCGAGGTCATGACCTTATTACCGGAAGGGTGCACACCCACAGAGCTGGCCCGGGAAGCCAGGATGCCCGCCAAGAATGTACGAGCCACCTTGACCCGGCTCGAGCGAGCCGGCTACATCCGACGCGGAGACCGGCGACGTCAACGCACCGTCTATGTCGTTCCCGAGCGGTTCTTCCGCATCTGGCACCAGATGAACCACTCACGGGCAGCCCGTGGACGCATCCAGTACCTTCTCGAGTTTTTCTCAGGTTGGTATGCCAGCCGAGAGGAGCGCGATCGCGTCTGGCAGGAGCTGACGGCCGCCTTTCGCCGCGGGGTTGCGGCGGGCGACGACGAACACATGAGCGACATAGCTGAATACATGAGCTATGTTGCCGCGGTTTCTGAAGGGTCGGAGAGATTCGAAAGGGCTTTCGAGCGGCTGAGGCGCTTGATCGGCACCACGTCCGAAGATTCGATCGATCGCGAGCTCTCGACGCTCGATCGCGAGTATGCGGAAGAAAGTGCTTACTTTCTGCACAAGGGCCATTTCCTGGCCGATGACCTCGGGCAACATGACGAGGCGCTGTCAGCGTTTCAAGCGGCCATCAAGCTGAAGCGGGGCGATATCTTCGCTCAATACAATCGTGCAGTTGCTTTGGACAAGCTGGGTCAAGTCGAAGAGTCAATCGCTGCCTACAAGAAGACAGCAGAGCTTCTGACAGCTAGTAGAGGGCAAGAAGGCCAACATGGACCTCATTCGGTCCCGCTGCAACTGCTAAAGAAGACGAGCGATCCTAAGTTGTCCTCAATGTCGGCATACCTTCTTGGACGCCTTGCAGACTCGACGGTGGCCGCAGACCTTATCGCCATCCTGCACACCTCGGAAGATCCGTGGCGCCGACGTCACTGTGCGACCGCATTGGGGCTCATCGCAGCCAAAGGTGTGCTGGATATGCTGGTCGACTGTATGGCCGATTCTGCCGCCGAGGTACGCGGCAGCGTAGCGACAGCTCTGGGCAGAATCGGCGATTCCAGCGCTGTAAGGCCACTGATCCGCGCGCTCAAAGATCCCGCCAACAACGTCCGCGGTAGTGCGGCCACTGCCCTTGGAAGGATCAGCGATTCCAGTGCCGTGGAACCTCTGATCCACGCGCTCAAGGACAACGCCAACAACGTCCGTGGCAGTGCCGCCACCGCCCTCGGGCGTATCGAAGATACGAGCGCGGTTGAGCCCTTGATCCGTGTGCTCGAAGATCCAGCCAACGACGTCCGTGGTAGTGCGGCAACGGCCCTCGGGAGAATCGGTGATCTTACTGCTGTAGAGCCCCTGATCGCCACGCTCAAAGACCGCGCCAGGGATGTTCGTAGCAGTGCCATTGTCGCCTTGGGCTACATCGCGGACGATCTCACTGGCCCACAGATCCGAAACCTTCTCAGCGTCTTCATTGAATCCAATATGCCAAGTTGGAGCTTCCGACGAGTCATCCCGATTCTGTTGCGCGCGATCTTCAGAGCTGGCGATCTCGCCTCAATTCGCGCATCACTACGCAAAGTCAGGGAAGTAGCTTCTGACGAAGGTCTGTGGCAGCCGTACGAGGTCGCGTATGAGTATCTGAGCACAGACCGCGACCCGATCATCCTCGAGCAGCAACAACCCGAGATGCGAGAAGCTGTCATGCTTCTCGTTGATCTCTTCGACGAAGGCTCCAGCACCGGCGCCGCCAAGGAAGCAAGTCGCGGGCAAAATTCCGGGCGGTCGCTTGAGGATCAGCGAAACCCGCGCAAGCCTACAACCGCTCCAGCATGACGTCTGCTACCAACTGGTTGAAGCGCACCGGATCGACCAACTCGGTGCCCTCAGCGAGCAGCGCGTAGCCCATCAGTAGATCGGCGTAGTCGGGCAGCAGCGGATCTTCTTTGTCGGCGTCGAAGCGATCGTGGAGCTTCTCCATGATCGCGTGCTTGGGATTGAGCTCGAGGATGCGTCGCTGTTTGGGACCACCGCCCTTGCCGGCCTGGAGGAGCTTTTCCATCTGCGGGCTGTAGTCGTGCTCGGCGCCCACCAGACATGCCGGTGAGGAGGTCAGCCGACTCGACATCCGCACCTGCTTGACGTGCTCGTCGAGATGCTTCTGCATCAGCTCCAGCAGATCCTTGTATTCCTCCTCCTTCTCCTGGGTCTCCTTCTCAGCCTGCTCCTTCTCCTCCTTGGACCCGAGCTCGACCGTGCCCTTGCCCACCGACTTGAGCTTTTTGCCCTCGAAATCGAAGAGGTGCTGCACCACCAATTCGTCGACCGGATCGACCAGATAGAGCACCTCGACACCTTTGTCGTTGAACGCTTCGAGGTGGGGCGAATTCTCGACTGCGCTGCGCGACTCGCCGGTCAGGTAGAAGATCTCCTCCTGGTCGGCTTTCATGCGCCCGACATACTCGGACAGAGTGGTCAGCTTCTCGGAATCAGCGGAGGATTCGAAGAGGGTCAGCGGAAGCAGCTTCTCCTTGTTGTCGAAGTCCGACGACAACCCTTCTTTCATCGCCTTGCCGAAGTGCTTCCAGAACTTCAGATATTGCTCCTCGTCGCCGTCTTTCATCGTCGTCAACGAGTCGAGAATCTTCTTGGTCAGCCACTTGCGGATCTGGCTGATGTGTCGGTCTTCCTGAAGACGCTGACGCGAAATGTTGAGCGGCAGGTCGGCGGAGTCGACGACGCCCTTGATGAAGCGCAAGTAGCGAGGCAGGAGATCCTCGCAGCGATCCATGATCATCACTCGCCGGACATAGAGCTGGAGCCCGTACTCATAGGCGAAGTAATAAAGATCGTAGGGCGCCTCGCCGGGAATGAATAACAGGGACTGGTACTCGATCCGCCCCTCGGCCCTGAAGCTCAGAGTCTCCATCGGCTCGTTCCAGTCGCTGGAGATGTGCTTGTAGAACTCAGCATAGTCCGAGTCTTCGACCTCGGATTGCGGGCGGGTCCAGATCGGCTTCATCGAGTTGACCGTCTTTTCTTCGACGATCGTCTGCATTTTGCCGTCCTTCTTCGGCATGCCGTTCTCGTCCTGCTCCATCTCCTCGCGGCTGGCCTTGAGGATGATCGGATAGGTGACGAAGTCGCTATAGCGCTTGATGATCCGAGACAGTACCCACTGGTCGGCGTAGTCCTCGACACCGCCGTCCTTGTCGACGTCTTTCAGATGCAGAGTGATCGTGGTACCGCGCCCTTCGCGCTGGGTCGAGGTCACGGTGTACTGTCCGTCACCGGTCGACTCCCAGCGGGTGGCGGCTTTCTTGCCGGCCCGACGAGTCTCCAGAGTCACCCGATCGGCGGCCATGAACGCGGAATAGAAACCGACGCCGAACTGGCCGATGAGATCCGATACCTGCTGTGCCGACTTGCTCTTGCGCAACTTCTCCATCAGCTCGCGACTGCCCGAGCGCGCGATGGTGCCGATATTCGACTTGACCTCGGCCCGACTCATGCCGATTCCGTTGTCGCTGATGGTGAGGGTCCGACTCTCGGGATCGGCCTCAAGGCGAATCTCGAGCTCCTCATCGTCTGAGAGCAGGCCCTCGTTGGTGAGACTCTCAAACCGGAGCCTGTCGAGCGCGTCCGAAGCGTTGGAGATCAACTCCCTCAGAAAGATCTCCTTCTGGGTATAGAGCGAGTGGATCATCAGATCCAGGAGCTGCCGGGTCTCGGCCTGGAAGCTATGGGTTTCGACTTTGGCGGTCATCTTATGGTTCTCCTGACTTTCCCGCGGTTCGCGATTCGGCCCCCTTGAAGATCAGGGGACGTAAGAAGCTTCGGCTCTTTTCGCCGAACCGCGGTCTTGGTATCCTAGGCATCCCACCAGGGACTTTGTTCATCGATTGAGCACAGCTAACTTGCCGGAAGGGGATCTTATCCGGCTGAACCCTAGGAGAGAAGCATGGCCTGGGACGAAGAAGAAGACAACACTACCTATAGCGTCGTGATCAACCACGAAGAGCAGTACTCCATCTGGCCGGCCGACCGTGAAAACGCGCTGGGCTGGAACGATGTCGGCAAAACCGGCACCAAGCAGGAATGCCTGGACTACATCGAAGAGGTCTGGACCGACATGCGGCCCTTGAGCCTGCGCAAGAAGATGGAAGAAGACGAGAGACGAGCCGCCGCGGAAGCGGCCAAGAGCGGCAACTAAGCCGCATTTCCTAGGAGATCACGCATGTCAGAAATGGGGAAATACTGTAAGGCCTACTACGCCAAGGACTTTCGGGCCCTGGAAGGTTGGGAGGAGAATCTCGAAAATCTCCGGCCAGAGACTGAGGAAAAGGACGGCAAGGAGATCGAGGTTCCAAGAACCGAGCTCAAAGATGACGACATCCTCTATCTTCAGGAGAACTACGTCGTTACCGATGGCATCTTCAAAGATGCCAACATCATCTTCGACAAAGTCACCGACCTTTGGAAGGACCTTTGCCATAAGCAGCTCGGCTTCGAGATTCCAGTCTACGAGCCGATCGAGATCCGTCCCGCGGAGGAGGCAGACAAGGCATCTGCCGCCGGGGCCGAAAGCGGCGGCTGAACGCCAGCTCCTAACTGACACAGGCGGCGCCCCGGTGCCCGCTCGGAGACCGCCGCTGCCGCGCTGAAGATCATGCCGGCGGTTTCCGACTTCGGGCCATCGATCATCTGGAGACTACGCTGCGCGGTGGGGTCGACTAAACTCTGGCGTTCCGACTCAACGACCGGAGACCACGCCATGCCGCCGACCAGCCGCGCACTCACCAGATATTTGCTGGGCCCCGTCATCCTGCTGTCGCTCCTGCTTGCCCCGTCTGTCGCCACAGCCCAGGGCTCAGAAGAGCTGGATACTATCCCACCGGCTCCCCCCCGGGCGGAAGGCGAGGGGCCCTGGGAGCGTTTGATTCTGCGCGGCGGCACGCTGATCAACGGCACGGGCTCACCGCCGATCGGGCCGGTGGACATCGTGATCGAGGGCAACAGGATCGTCGACATCGATAGTGTCGGCCACCCCGGGGTATCGATCGACCCCGAGGGCCGTCCGGAGATCGGCGAGAACGGCCACGAGATCGACGTCTCCGGTCACTATATTCTGCCTGGCTTTGTCGATATGCATGGCCATATCGGAGGCAAGAATCAGGGCACTCCAGCGGAGTACGTGTTCAAACTGTGGATGGGCCACGGCATCACCACGATTCGCGAACCGTTCTGCGGCGACGGCCTCGACTTCTGCCTCGACCACAAGCGCAAGAGTGACGCCAACGAGATCACGGCGCCGCGCATCGAGGCATATCTCTTCTTCGGCTCCGGGCGCGACGAGCCCTTCACCACGCCGCGGCAGGCGCGTGAATGGGTCGCGCGGGTGGCGGAGCAGGGGGCCGACGGGCTCAAATTCCTGGGCTACCGACCGGACATCATGAAAGCGGCGATCGAGACCGCCAATGAAAAGGGTCTTGGCAGTGCCTGCCACCACGCTCAGCTCGACGTCGCCCGAGTCAACGTGCTCGACACCGCGCGTTGGGGCCTGACCACCATGGAGCACTGGTACGGCCTGCCTGAAGCCCTATTCGACGATCGCACGATCCAGGACTTCCCCCTCGACTACAACTACAACAACGAGCAGCATCGTTTCGGCCAGGCAGGTCGCCTGTGGCAGCAGGCGGCGAAACCCGGAAGCGAGAAATGGAACGCGGTGATCGAAGAGCTGATCGGCCTCGACTTCACCATCGTGCCGACGATGACCATCTACGAGGCCAGCCGCGATCTGATGCGGGCGCGACGCGCCGAATGGCACGAGACCTACACCCTGCCGTCGCTCTGGGACTTCTACCGCCCTCACCGCAAAGCCCACGGCTCCTACTGGTTTTATTGGACGACCGAAGACGAGGTCGCGTGGAAAAAGAACTACCAGATCTGGATGCGCTTTCTGAACGACTACAAGAATCGAGGCGGCCGGGTGGTCACCGGCTCCGATTCGGGTTTCATCTACAAGCTCTATGGTTTCGGCTACGTCCGCGAGCTCGAGCTGTTGCGTGAGGCCGGCTTCCATCCCCTGGAGGTCTTGCGTGCCGCGACGCTCGACGGCGCCGAGGCCCTGGGGCGCGATCAGGAGATCGGCAGCGTCGAACCCGGCAAGCTCGCCGACTTGGTGGTGATCGAGGAGAACCCGCTGGCCAACCTCAAGGTGCTCTACGGCACCGGCGCTATCCAGCTGGACGATAACAACGTGCCGCGACGGGTCGGCGGGGTCAAGTACACGATCAAAGACGGCATCGTCTATGACGCCAAGCAGTTGCTCGCGGACATCCGCAACATGGTGCGTGCAGCCAAAGACAAAGCGGGTCGGGAGATCGTCCAACCGGGAATGCCGGGAGACGTGTTGCCCGAGGATACCGACTGACGTCCGTCCCACGACGAGGGCGACTCGACACCGGCGCCAAACGCACGCCCACGCACCCCGTAACGTGTAATGCAATCTGACCCGATTATCCTCGGATTTCCGCCTTTTCGAGTGAACGATCGAAGTCAGCGGTTTCTCCGGAGTGATCTCCGAAGCCTGGCTCTCTATGGATAAGGAGACAACATGCGTGCCACCATCATTCCCCGACTGCTTCCGATCCTGCTGGTTTCCCTCATGCTGCCGACCGCCGCGACGGCCGCCAACAGCGTTGGCCAGCCAGGCTCAAACAGCCTTGACGACGGCAGCTTCTTCCTGACCGCTCGCTTTTACTATCAATCCGCCAGCAGCGCGGAGTCGATCCTGACCATCCAGCAGCCGGACGGCTCGACTCGCCAGATTCCGGTGTTCGGCAACCAGGGCGACTCGGTCAAAACCAATGCCCTGGGAGACCCTCAGGTCTTGTTCTACGACTACTATGCGCCGCAGAAGAAGGACAACAATCTGAACAAGGCGACGGTCATCTTCTATCACGGTGGCGGTTTCCAGAATGGATCGGCCAACGGTGACTGCCCGCCCTACCACATCGAGGAGTGGCTGGAACGCGGCTTTCACGGCTTGATCATCGGTTATCGGCGCGGCTGGTGGGGCGACGGCAGCGGTTCACCGGGTGGTGAAGCCGCGATCTCAGCCGCCGAGGGAGCACGCTTCCAGACCGCCGCCGACATGGCGCTCGCGGACGCTAGCCAAGCCTGGGCGCACTACAACACCAACAGCCCGGGGCACGGCCGCTGGTTCAGCGGCCAGGCGGCTTCGCAGGTCTTCGTCGCGCACAAGAAGTCGACCCCGAACTATGTCGTGATCGGTAACTCGGCCGGCGGCTCGCTGGTATCGCGAACGGTGCACACCCAGGCTTATCCGGCGGGAAACATCAACGTCGTCGGTGCGATCGCCGGCTTCGGAACCCACGCCGCCACAGAGCCGGTATTAGCCTCCCACTCCAGCGTGCCGACGATCATCGTCACCGGCATCTTGGACGACATCTCGCCGGCCTACGACAATCACATCTTCTACGACTCCGACGCGCCGTCGGCCAAGGGCACCTTCAACTTCTACCAGGAGCTCGATCAGCTGGGTTATCCCGCCCGAATTCTCGTCAGCGCCCAAAAGGGCCACGGCTGGGCGAGCTTCGGCAAGCCATCAGGCTCCCCATGGTGCGGCAAGAGCATCCCCGACTTTGCTATCGATCCCAACGAGCCCAACCTGGGCAGCATGGCCGATCACTATGCCCTGGCTTTCTTCTTCCACACCTACCAGGGCCAGAACATCCCCAACTATCAGCATTTCCGATTCCAGCAGAGCGCTCGCTACATCAACGGCCCGGGCTTCCCGGACATCGACGATCAGGGCAGCCTCTACGAGAGCATCGGCACCAGCGGATCGGACAAGGCCAACGTGCTCGACATCGACCCCGCTCTGGTCGGCCTCAGCTCAACGGACCATATGGAAGTCGACGGTTTCAACTACGGCGACGACCCGCAAAACGGCCTGGGCCCGCTCAACGTCGCTGACGGTTTTCGCTACGAGCCGGTCCAGACCGAGGTCGAGCTCTCGTCGGGGAACGGCAACAAGCCGAGCGACATTCGGGCGAAGTACGCACTACCTTGAGGCTCAAAGCCAGACTTGCCTGATCCAGCTCTGAAGCGTTTTCGCTGAGACGCCGACGCCCGAGAGCGAATCGTCGTGGGTGGTCAGGCTGAGCCAACCAACAATTCTTTTGTGCTGACGCAAAAGATCTTGTACCATACAGGGCATGGACGCGGTCCTTCTGAGTTGGATCGGGAACACAGATCTTCGTGCCCCGGAGGGTTCCGATGAAGTGGGAGTTGGGCCGATAGCCCAGGCACTCAGTACGCGCGAGTTCGACGAGACTCGACTCATTACAGATTATGAAATCGGCCGCGTGCAACCGTATATCGATTGGCTCCGAGCACGCACAAAGACACGTGTCCAGGTGACACACGAATCGCTTTCCGGACCGACACAATTCGGGGAGATCTACGAGGCGGCAGTTCGTGCCTGTGAAGCAGCCGTCAAGGAGGTTAGACACGACGCGGCTCTGAGCTTCCACCTGAGCCCCGGCACGCCGGCCATGGCCGCGGTGTGGATCATTCTCGCCAAGACCCGATTCCCAGCCGAACTGATCGAGTCATCCCGTCAACACGGTGTACGAACCATGTCGATTCCCTTCGATATCTCTGCCGATTTCATCCCAGACCTGCTCCGGAGCCAAGACGAGAGACTTCGACATCTCAGCCTGGGGCAACCCCGAGAGGCGCCCGAATTCGCCGACATCCTTCATCGGAGCCGAGTGATGGCGCGCACTATCGACCGAGCACGGCGGGTCGCTGTTCGTACCGTGCCTGTGCTCATCGAAGGTGAGTCCGGTACTGGCAAGGAGCTTCTGGCCCGCGCAATCCATCGCGCGAGCCCCCGCTTCGAACGTCCCTTCGTCGCGGTGAACTGCGGTGCGATCCCTGCCGAGTTGGTCGAAGCAGAGCTCTTCGGCCACGAGAAGGGCGCCTTCACTGGCGCTGACCGGACGCGCAAAGGGTACTTCGAGGCCACCCATGACGGCACTCTATTCCTCGACGAGATCAACGAGCTGCCTGCTCGGGCGCAGGTCAAGCTGCTGCGCGTCCTACAAGAAGGGGAGATCGTCCGCGTAGGCAGCACGAAGCCGATCTGTGTCGATGTCCGCCTGGTCGCCGCTACCAACCGTACCTTGGTAAAAGAAATCACCGAGGGTCGCTTTCGCGAGGATCTCTTCTACAGGTTGGCAGTGGCTGTATTGAAACTACCGCCATTGCGCGAACGGCCAGGCGACCTCGGGTTCCTCATCGATCGTCTGATGGAACAAGTCAACGTAGAAAGCACGAATGAGCCGGGCTACGAGCACAAGAAGGTTTCCGCATCGGCAAGAAATCTTCTGCTGAAACACTCCTGGCCTGGCAATGTCCGAGAGCTGTTGAATACGTTGCGGCGAGCCGCCATCTGGTCGGACGGCGCGACCATAACGGTCGAGGACGCGCGCGAGGCGTTGCTCCCGACTCCGGGTGCCCAGCCTCGCGATGTCCTGGATCATGGGTTGGGGGACGGCTTCAGCCTCCCTGATCTCCTCGGAGACGTTGCGCGCCAGTACCTCACTCGTGCCCTTAAACGGGCGGGAGGCAACAAGACGAGGGCAGCAGAGCTGGTGGGGCTGCCGAGCTATCAAACGCTTTCAAACTGGCTCAAGAGGTACGGCGTGAGCGAGTGATGGCACGAACCTTGATAGACCGATAGGCTGAGCGCGAGGGCGATCGCCCTCCGCATCAAGGGAGACAGTGAGTAACACGGGCCACATCACCTGGGTCGCACCGGAGCAATTGGAGCGCAACTGGCTCCCGGAGTACTTCGCACCGCGCTTCCGCGTGATGGACGAAGCTCTGCTCGCTGGTAAGTTCCAGCGGCTCGGAGACCTCGTCAGACGCAGCACTGTTTCGACGCCACCGGCTGCGATGCCGGATTGGCTGGTGCGACGGCGGGGCAACTCGATGAGACTCGAGCGACCAGAGCCTTCAGAAGGGGACAAGTCAGAGTTGGCAACGTGGCTATCACTCCCGGACGAGTGCTTGGTTCTTCACACCATGGTCTCCCGCGGTCCTAGCGTAGCAGCGTTCTGGTCCAGCAGGATCGTCGGTGGTACTGCTGCGACGACGCAGAACCATTATGTGCTGGTACCTGAAACACGCGGCGACATCGCCTGGCTGGAGGCCGCGTTGTCCGACCCGCTTGTAGTCGCCCAGCTGGACCGAGCAGCCCTGGGGAGATTTCTCCCACACATCACAATCCAGGATCTTTTCGAAGTACGCATTCGACGTTTCTTCCCAGAAGAAGAAGGCTCCGCGTCTGAGCTCATTCGGCGAACCCTTGCCAAACGGAGCGAGCTCCTGCGCCTGTCGCGTGAGAAGCGAAACCGGTTTGACCAGCAGTCGCCATCGCTCCCTGTTGGCCTGCCGGTGCTCACAGCCGCGACGTTCGAGGAGCGGATCGAGCAGTTCGAGCGTCTCCTTATCGATGAAGACCTCCTCGCCGATGGGAACGGTTTCTTTTGTCAGGCGGCCCGCGAAGACCATGGCTCGGACCTCTTCGTCATCCGTGAAATCGGCACAACCCAACGGAGCCTGAGCAGCGGCCCTGGCTCAGATCTGAAATGCGACGACGACGAAGCCGTCAACCGCTACTGGCGGGAGTGGTACTGGGCCGAAGAAGGAGGATCGGGCTACTCGGTGTTCAACAGCCTCACTGGAGGCCCGGATCTCCCGAGCCACCTGCTGACGAGAACGATCGCAGACCCCAGCCGCCTGCGGGTTCCGGTGGCCGGGCGAGTCGTCATTCCGGCCTTCTCAGATTACCGTTCGGCGATCGACGCCAGCCGCGACAGCGATCTCAATCTTGACCTCGATGCTGCTCTTGGAACCGAAAGTGACGACCGCGGCGCCAGTGTTGGAGAGCTTGCGCGCCTCTGGGAACGCCTCAACCCTGGTACTCCCCCGACGAATGCCGTGTTGATGTGGCTACGTTCGATGTTTCGCCCGGTCCTCGGGATCAGGCTGCTCCGCCAAAGCCGGGCCGCGGGCGTATACCTCATCTACGGGACCGATCAGCTCGAGCATCCGGGCAGTGCTGCGGCCCATCTCGAGATCCTCGGCGAGCGCCTGGTCACGATTCTCCGGCAACCCTCGCGGATCGCGGAAGCGGCTGCCCGAAGCGAATCGCTACGCCGGCTCTCGTGGATGATGCATCAGCTCGGCGGACCCCTGACGCGTATCGGAAACGTCGTCGAGGAGCTGGTCGATTTCGCGGAGGCCAATGCTGAGGCGGCGGCGGCGCTGCTCCCGGACGAGAAGCGTGCCAGGGCGCGAGCCCGGATGACCAACCTCCCGATCGAGGAGTACACGCTTCGCGCTCGCGTAGGTCAATTGGGATCGGCGGTCGAGGAGATCCGCCGTCTTCGGTACCTGATCCGCAGGTATAAGAACGCCCAGGGCGAGCTCCAGTTGTCCCACTTCGGCCTGCGGCATCTCCTGAAGCAGGTGGCGGCGAATGCGCGAGAAATGCTGCCCGAGATCCACGTCAGCGTCGAGTGTGAGCCGAACCTCGTGGTCGAGGCGGATCGCGGACTGGTGCGTTACGCACTCGCCGAGGTGGTCAGCAACGCCTGCCGGGAGTGTAGGATCAACGTTCCGGAAAACCCGAGCATGATCTTCATGGGGACGCGCAGGGACGCGCGAGTCACCATTGCCATCGAGGACAACGCTCTGCCCGTGACCGCTTCACTGCTGTCGGATCCGTTCGCCGAGGACGCGAGCACCTACAGATCCCAAGGGAAGGGCAGCGGCCTGGGTCTCGCCATCGTCAAAGAAACCTTCATGCGCCACGGCGGCCGCTGCCGACTGACGGAAAACACCACGGTCGAAAACTCGCGGCGACCCGGCGTCACCTTTTCGGCGGACCTCGCGGTCGCTGAGGTCAAGGAGGAGTACATGGATGTTTGAAACCCTCAAGTTCATCGTGGTCGAGGACGTGGAGAGAGATCGTGAGGAGGTGCTCAACCAACTTGCCGACGCGGGTTTCGAGGTCGACAATCTCCTCGCACGTCCATCGTCGTTCCAGGAGGCGATGGAGGCTCTCAGCGATCATGCCGAAGCGCTGGACGTGGTGTTTCTCGATCTCAACCTGCCGCGGGACGATGCCGACCCGCGCCCCGAAAAGGGGCATGGACGCAAACTGCTCGACACCATCCACAGGTCTTATAACCCGCGGTGTGGAATCCGCGTCGTGGTGGTCTCCAGCGAGGAATTGCTCGACGGATTCGCCGACCAGAACATGTACGACGCGTGGCCGAAAACGCTGATCAGCATCGCCCAGAAGTCGGAGCTGTCCAAGACCCTCAAGAGGAGCCTGAAGCGACTGCGCAAGGATCCGCTCGCGCAGCAGATTCGACGTGCCAAGGTCGATGGCATCCTCGAACATTACGAGTGTGTTGCCGACGGAACTCAACCGGTCGGTGAAAGACTGAAGGCGGCGCGTGCGCTCGCTCTACGCCTGGTACGAAACGAAGTGGATCACCACCGCGGGGCGGTCGACAGCACCCGCGACTACGCGGACGACCTCAACGGGCTCATCCGCGACCACATCGAGCCGCGTTTCGCTCCAGGGCATGACGGCCGACGCTACATCGACATAGGCAAGATCCAGAGCGACGGAGGCTGGGGCGCGTTCCTGTGGCGCGGTGCGATGGTGCGGCACCTGCACGTGCTGAACCAATATCGCAACACGTTCGTGCATTTGCGCGAGCAGCCCTACGAGGGAGGATCGAACGGGAGCTGGGACGTCCCCCGCGAGACCATGGAACGTGTCAGCTCGGGACAGGCAGCCGGAACTATCGCGGAATGTATCGTCCGCGATCTCCTCGACTGGTATCTGCCTTGGCACGAGCAGGTCTATCAACCGTGGCTGGAGAGTAAGGCATGACGCGAGACCGACTCATTCAACTCATCGGTGCGAGCCCGATGCCGGTCGCGACGAGCGATGCCACGGCGGCGCTGGGCCTTCCGGCGAGTCCCGAGGCGAACGCAGCCGTCGATGTTCTTCTCGAGCTCTCGCCGGACGTGTACCCGGCCTCGGGCGGTTGGAAGCTATCTACCGATACCCGCGAACGAAGGGTCCTCGGCGCGCTTCGGGCCTACGTCGAGTCCCATGACCGGCGAATCTTTCGCGCCGCGGCGGCCCTTGGTCATCTGTCCGCCGAAGACCAGATGACTGAACAACAGCTGAGAGACCTGCTCTCCACGACCGGTGAGTTCCGGCTCCTGGCAAACGCCATGATCAAGCGGGAGTCCTGATGACAAAGAAGGCATTAGGCGGCTATGACCGTGCCGCGGTCCTGGAGGTTGCTCGCGGCATCCTCGAACAGGACCTCGGATACTCCGACGTGGGCACGACACGGGTCGTCGACCAGGATTGCATCGTCGCGATGGTGAACGAGCGGCCCGTGGTGCTGGTCTGGGCGCCGGAGCAAGATGGACCGATCAGGCCGGCCGATCAGGAATACGCGAAGGAGCTGGCAGCCTCCATCGACGGCGGTCCCGCCGATTTCGTCTGGGTCACGAGCACCGGGCAACCGGGCGGCGGCTACATCTTCTCGTGGCTCCCCGACAAGGAGTGCCAGGTCAGCGAGCTTCCCGATGCGGAAGTGGCACCGGGCGGCGAGCAGGGCCGTCGAACGCGCGCCGACGCCGCGGGGTTCAAACAGCTCCAGTCGGACTTCGACGACCTTCACGAGCAGATCTACGCGGCCCGAGAGCCGGTGGACAGCTCCAACGACCTCACCGCCCAGCTTTGCAAGTGCATCTTTCTCAAGATGCACTTGGAAAGGTATCCAGATTTTCGGGCCGACGCCAAGGCGCCTCTACTGACTGAGATATTTCAGGCGGACTATGTGAAGGAGCATGGCCAGGACGCCGTCGACGAGATCAAGAAAGCCTTTGCCAAGGCACGCAGCCTGCCGGAGTACAACGTCATCGACGACCGCGGACATAGCTTCGAGATCTTCGACCAGGACGACTTCATCAAGTTTCGACGCCCCGAAACCTACGCCGCGATCGCTCGTTTCCTGAACCAGCATCACCTCACACGGCCCGAGTCGTCCGGCATCGAGGATGACATGGTCGGCCGTGCCTTTGACGTGATGCTACGCGGCAAGTTCGAAGGCAAGGGAGGCATGGGCGTCTACCTGACCCCGCAGCAGGTGCGGGACGCTATGGTACAGATGGTGTTCCACGATCTCCTCTCGGAGGATCCCGGGCTCTTAACCCGGGTCGACCCAAAAACGGGGCAGCCGTTGTTCAGGATCTGCGACCCCTGCTGTGGCTCCGCGGGTTTTCTGATCACCAGCATGCGCCAAGTCAAAAAGCACGTCGGAAAGCTCGTCGGCATGTCCAGAGCCCAGCGCGGGAAACTCCTACACGCCATCTTCCACCACGGTTTCGAGGGCGCCGACAACGCTTCGAACATGGTTCTGCTCGCCCGGATCAACATGGCCCTGCACGGCGACACGCACCCACGCGTCTTTCGGACGTCCAGCTCGCTGACCTCCGACATCTTCGAGCCGGAGAGCTTCGACCTGATCCTGACCAATCCACCGTTCAAGAAGGGCGGAATTACCGAAAAAGCTCAGGCGAACGTTCTGAGCGCCTACCGTTCGGCGATCGATGAGAAGGGCGAGCTGAAGGAGGGCGGAGCGCTGCTCGCACTCGGCGCCAAGCCGGGCGCCAAAGGGAAATGGAAGCCGGTCAAGAGTGTCGACCCGGCGGTGCTGTTCATCGACCGCTGTCTCCAGCTTCTCAAGCCGGGCGGCCGACTGCTCATCGTCGTCCCGGACGGAATCTTGTGCAATAGCGGGGATCGCTACGTGCGCGAATATCTCATGGGCGTCAAGGAGGAAAGCACGGGTCAGTTTCTTGGCGGCAAGGCGGTGGTCAAGGCGGTGGTGAGCCTGCCGCCGGTCACCTTCCGGC
>JAAUXY010025124.1_pt1 | contig 19422 bp, 16 predicted proteins | sample 7278121 | NCBI WGS metagenome assembly JAAUXY01 (sample SAMN14350117, study PRJNA611818) | marine sediment metagenome | isolation source: surface marine sediment (1.8m) | place: French Polynesia: Moorea | collected 2018-08 | reverse complement strand
TAAAACTTCACCTCCGCCCCGGTGACGGGAGCACCCTCGGGAGTTTCGATCCGGATCAGCCAGGTATGAATCTCGTTGAAGGGCGCAGGCTCCTCCTCCGGCGAAACGCTGACGCGGAACAGGCCCGCCTCGCTCGCCTTTTTCACTTCGGTATCATATCCCAAGGGGAGGCCGACGTCGGTCAGCCTCTTCTGGCCGAGCCGAACCTCTTCGCTCAGCACCTCCCATTGCTCGAGAAAGCCGAACTCGTCGGCGGCAACCTGCGCGCTTGCGGTGCCGCAAGGCACCGTGGTCGCGAGCATCGCAATGATCCAGAGTCTCCGGAGCATTATCCTACCCTTGCGATCGACACCCTGAACGCCTGTGGCGCCGACCGCCCCCACAACGGCAACCGGGACCGGCTGAGCCGGCCCCGGTATCATGACCAGCCGTGTTATCGGCTATCAGTCGTCGTCGTCTCCGTCCCCGTCGTCGTCATCGTCGTCGTCGAAGTCAAAGCGAAGCCGCGGACGCAGGAGGAAGAATCCGCGATCCATGCTGCTGACGGCGATAATGTTGGGGCGCTTGAAGTAGGGATAGTTGCTCCAGGTGCCGCCGTCGAAGGTCGCGTTGTTGTCCTCCGGATACATGTCGAAGAAGGCGACCTCGTCATAACGGCCATCGGCGACCCTGCTGATGTCGAAGATCCGCAGACCCGAAGTGTAGTTCGAGGCGAAGGAATATTTGCCCCGCGTGTAGAGATTGTGGTCGATCGAGGTCTCGCCGTTCGTCGTCTCGGCGAAAAGCACGGGGTTCTCGAGATCGTGAAGGTCCCAGAGCCGGGTCGTGGTCGTCGAGACCGCCTCGAAGAGCTCGTCCAGTTCGTCGTCGTGAATGAAGTAGGCCTGATCCGGCGTCAGCCAACCCTGGTGGCTGTAGCCGAAACCATCCGCGTAGGGCGTGTTCGAGATGACCTTGACGTCGTCCTTGTCGGTGACGTCGACGATGGACAGCGTGTTGAAGAAGGGCGCCTCGCCTTCGCTGCTGCGGTTGGCGGAGGAGCTGAAGCAGATCTCGTGATTCCGATACCTTCGGTCCGGACCCTTGTAGTTCACGCACTGCGTGTCGTGAACGTAGCCATGCTCGCTGAAGCAGCCGGCGTTGGTCGGATTGCTGGGATCGGAAATGTCGATCATCTCCAGACCGCCGCGGCAGGTGTTGGCCCCGACCACGTAGGCGAAGCCCGAGTCCACGTTGATCGCGACGTTGTGCGAGCTGGAGAACTCGTTGTAGAGGGCGGCGTTTTCCAGAATCACCGGCCCGTCGCGGCCGTCGAGACCACGCAGGGTCCGCAGGTCGAGAACCTGCAGGCCGTGATTGGTCGCCTCGGAGCCGATGAAGGCGTGGTTCTTGTAGACCTTGATGTCACGCCAGAGCTCCCGGTTCGGATCCAGGGCAGCCGCCGGCAGGAAGCCGACCACCTTCGGCCGCAACGGCCGGGTGACGTCGATGGCAAGCGTGCCTTCCGTCGCCCCGAGGAGCGCGTACTCGCGCCGAGTCTTCGGATCGGTCCAGCCCCAGATGTCGTTGACGAAGCTGACGCCCAGCTCGGCGATGTCGATGTGAGCGAGCAAGTCGACGTCCTTGCAGGGATACTGCCCCGCCGCAAGGCCACGCTTGCACGCGGCGAAAGTGAAGCCACCGGCACTCGATGTCGAGGCGTCGGCCGTCGCGGCCGAGCTGCTTGCGGCCGAGCCGCTCAAGGCGGTCGTGCTCAGGCTGCGCGTAGCGGACGACGCCTGGGTCTCAAGAAGCTTGGCCTTGTTCTTGGCCGCGATGAGTCGGAAGGATTCCGTCTTGCCGCCGTCGAAGTCGTCGGGTCTGTGTGCATTCGCTGTGGTGGAGATCGCAATGGCGGCCGCAGCGGCCAAAACGACCGTTGTAAAGTGATTCATTTTTGAAGCCTCCCAGCTTATACACGCGACGATAGAGCAGGCTTCGCCGAATTGTAAAGCGCCTTCCTCACCTGAAGGGGGTAGAAAGCAGTCTTCTACCCTCAAGAGCTGCAATCGGGACACAAAAGTTCCAAACTCGGATCGAAAACGAAACAATCCAAACAGACGGCTGTCTTCCGAGCTTCGCCCCCGAATCGCCGGGTCCGGCGCGTGCCGCCGCGTATAATCCCAGCTTTTTTGTGGTTTCTGCCGAAGCTTGCCGCCGCCGCGGCCGGAGGGCCGATCGGCGCCCACACTCAGGAGGTCTGACGGCGCCCGTTCCCACGCTCAACACCTCGGCCCCGGCGGGTCCATAGCCATAACAAGGTAATGCCCGGATGGGTTGTCAGACTCTAAGGGGTTGAACAAGGCATAAGCATATTGTCTTAAAGCGGGTTACCCGTTATTGGCGAAACCACTTGGCGCCGCTTGCAGCGAAGGACGGATTGCGCCCGCCCGCCGGCCGCGGTGGGCGCGACGGCGAGGCGCGAGAATCCATCACGCGTCTCCGGCCCGGCGCCGGCCGACCACGACGCCGCAGGCCTCGAGCCGCACGTCGCCGAGGATGGTGTCGTAGCCGGCTAAGAGCTCCGCAACGACGACGGCCTCCGGTCCGTAGTTAAAGACGTAGCGGTGGCGGCCGCGGTCCCTCACCCGGATGTCCGCGGGCAGGCGGCGCGTCTCGAGACCGGCGTCGCGCGCCAGCCGCTCAACCACATCGAGCGCGTAGGCGGGCGACGGCAGGCCGGCCAGGTAGGCGACCCCGCCCCGCTGGGCCAGTGCGATCTCGCCGTCCTCGGTGAGGTCGATCACGTCGACGCCGGGCGCCACGACGAGCTCGCGCCAGAGCGCGAAGTGCGCCTCCGCGCCCTTCTCCGCGATGCCGAGGGTCTCGAAGGGGGGCAGGCTCTCGACCCGCGACACGGTCAGGGGGATCAGCGACCGGAAGGCGCCAGGCGGCAGGGATTCCGGGATCTGGAACTCCTTGGTCTTTGACCCGCTGCGCGGTCCGAGCAGCACCCGCTGCCCCGCCGCCCCGAGGGCCGCCGCCAGCGCCGGGTCCTCTGCGAAGAGGCCCGGGACGATGACGAGCGCCCGGCCGGAGACGGCTTCCGCGGTCGCGGGCACGACGTCGACGGCGAGGCCGAGTTGCCGCAGAACGCGATAAAAGAGCAGACAGAGGTCGAGGTAGCGGAAGCTCCGGCCCTGCGGTTGGATTTCCCAGGCCCCGGCGCTCTCGTAGTCGAAGACCAGCGCGACCGGCGCTCGGGACAGAGGGTCCGGCGCGCCGAGCGCGGCGACCTCCCGCGCCAGGGCGGCGACGACCTCGAAGGCCTCGTTCGGCCGTCCATCGGGCAGCAGAAGGCCCTCGTGCATCTGTTCCTGGCCGAAAGGCGCCTGGCGCCAGCGGAAGAAGCTGACGACCTCTGCCCCGGCGGCGAAGGCCTCCTGGGCCCAGAGCCGGAGCGCGCCCGGCGCCGGGATCGGGTTGTGCGGCGCCCAGTTGACCGCGCCGGGCTGCTGCTCCATCACCCACCAGCGTCCGCGGCCGCAGGCCCGGTAAAGATCGTGGTGGAAGGCCTGGAAGTCCGGGTCGCCGACCTTGAGGTAGCGACGCTTGCGGTCGTCGTCGCGGAGGTCGCGCTCGAGATGGCCAAGCGGATAGCTGTCCCAAGTCGCGACGTCGAGATCGGCAGAGAGCGCGAAGTGATCGAAGCCGGTGAAGCCGCCCATGAAATTGTGCAGGACGTCCCGCCCAGGGGAATGGCGGCGGATGATTTCGACCTGGCGGCGGTTGAAAGACACCACCGCCTCCGAGGCGTAGCGCCGGAAGGCAAGCTCATGGGCCGGGTTCGCCTCCGTGACGGTCAGGTTCGGCAGCCCGACCTCGTCGAAGGCGCGGTACGCCATCGACCAGAAGACATTGCCCCAGGCCCGGTTTAGCGCCTCGACCGTCCCGTAGCGCGCCGCACACCAGGCGCGGAAGCCGTCGAGGGCCGCCGCCGAGTAGCTCAAGACCGTGTCATGGCAGCCGTACTCGTTGTCGGTCTGCCAGGCGACCAGCGCCGGATGGCTTCCGAAGGCCTCGGCCAGGGCGGTGACGATGCGCGCGCTCTCCTCCCGGTAGCCCGGGTGGCTGAAGCAGTAGTGCCGGCGCGACCCGAAGCCGCGCGGCCGGCCCTCGCGGTCGACCGCCAGCATCTCCGGCATGCGGTCGACCAGCCACTTGGGCGGACAGGCGGTCGGCGTCCCGAGCACGACCTCCAGGCCCGCGGCTTGCAGGGTGTCGATCGCGCGCGCCAGCCAGTCCAGACACAGCCCGCCCGGTTCCGGCTCCAGCCGCGACCAAGCGAACTCGCCGATCCGCACGACCGAAATGCCGACTTCGCGCATCATCGCGGCATCGGTCGGCCAGCGTTCTTCGGGCCAATGCTCCGGGTAATAGCAGACCCCGAGCCTGGGCCGGCGCGGCGCGTCCTCACCGCTCATCGAGCCCCCCGCCGAAGGCCTCGTCATAGGCCGCGATGACCGCGCGCGCCTTGGCCGCGACCTTCCCCGGCGGGTCGCCCGGCACGTAGAGGCTGGTGCCAAGGCCGAAGCAGCGGAAGCCGGCGGCGGCGTAGGCCCTGAAGTCGGCCTCGGAGACCCCGCCCACGGCCCCCATGACCGTGCCCATCGGCAGCACGGCGCGAAGCGCGGCCAGGCCGGCAGGGCCCAGCGCGCTGGCCGGAAAGATCTTGAGCGCGGAGGCCCCGAGCCGCAGCGCAGCGAGCGCCTCGGTCGCGGTGAAGACCCCCGGCAGGGTCACCAGGCCCTGCGACACGGCGCGTCCCAGGACCGCCTCGTCGACGTTCGGGCTGACCATCAGCCGGCCGCCGGCATCGCGCAGCCGGCCGACGTCCACGGCATCGAGAACCGTGCCGGCCCCGACCAGGAGCTCGGCGCCGAAACCGCGCGCCAGGCGCTCGATCGAGTCGAAGGGCGCCGGCGAGTTGAGCGGCACCTCGATCGCCTCGAAGCCGGCCTCGGCCAGGGCGCCGGCGATACGTTCGATCTCGTCGGGCCGGATGCCGCGTAGGATCGCCACCAAGTCCCGGCGGAGCGGCGGCCAGGGTTTCGCCGCGGTCATGCCCGTTGCCTCGCGAGGCCGCCGGCCGCAGCCTTGGACGCGATCGCCATCAGGCCGGCGCAGACCGCTCGATCGGCGTCGACGGTCGCCACCCTGACACCTGCGTTCGCAAGGGCCGCCTCGTAGAGGCGCGCCATGGTGCCGCTCGCGACCAGGGTCACCGCGCCGGATCCCTCCCCGTCGCGCAGGGCGACCGCCACCTCCGCGCCGATCAGGAGCCCGGAGAGCCGCGCCGCGGCGGCAGCCGCGGTCAGGCCGTCGAGAAGACCGGCCGCCCGGATCGAAAAGAGCTCGGCCAGAACCCGCTCCGGCGCCGCCAGCGCGCGCGAGAGAGCCTCCAGGAAGACCGGGTCCCAGGCGTCGACCTGGGCGGCCGCCTCGGCCTCGACGGCGGCCAGGCTGTGGCGGAGGATCGAGTGCCTGGACAGGACGGCGAAGAGCTCGCCGGTCAGGTAGCTTGTGAAGTCCTCGACCCGCCGGTCCTCCAGCATGACCCATTTGGAATGAGTCCCGGGCAGGCAGACCCGCCTGCGGCCGGTCTCGCCGAGGGGAACCGGGCCGGCGACCGTGACCCCGATCAGCTGGGTCTCCTCGCCGCGCATCACGTCGGGCGCGGCGGGGTCCCGCTTGGCCAGACCGGGCACGATGCGCACCTCAAGGTCGGTGCCTGCCACCGCCACGACGCCCTCGGCGAGCTTGTCCAGCGAGGCCGGCAGGTCGACATAGGGCGCCTCGAGCCAGCCCTCGTGGGAGCCGGCCATGCCGCAGATCAGGATGGGCAGCGTCTCCGGCGCCAGGAGCCGGCCCAGATGGTTCCGCAGCACCGCCTCGAAGCCGAGGCGCCGCCCGGCCTCCAGGCCCTCCGATCCCTGGCTCAAGGCGAGGACCCGGCCCTCCGAGTCGAGCAGCCAGAGCCGGAAGCGCGTGGTGCCCCAGTCAACCGCCGCCAGCACGGGCCCGCCCTCGGTCATGCCCGGCCTCCGCCGCCGAGCAGGGTCTGGCCGCCGATCATCCGCGCGCCGAATGGAAAGGCGACACCCAGATCCATCAGCCCGCTCCCCTTCTTTCACCCACCGCTCGGCCCTCGAGGATCCAGAGCGTGTCGGGGAAGGCCAGCGGCAGGACCAGGCCGGATTGCATAAGCGCGGCGCCGGAGAGGCTGAGGCCAGAGCCGGTCAGAAGCGGTGACGGAAAGTGCCGGGTCGCCGCCGACTGGAGGACCTCCGGGTTGCAGAGGCGGACCCGATAGCGCCGCGCCGGGTCGAGGCCGGCCAGGCGCAACGGCACCGAGGCCTCCGCCCGCGGGACCGCCAGGGTCGCCGCGAAGAGCAGGAAGCAATCCCCCGCGTCGTCGACGCTCATCCGGGCTGAGGTCTCCTCGCCCACAGGCTCCAACCGGTACTCGCGGGCGGCGTGAAGAAAGGCTCGGTTATCTTTGTAGAAGTCGATCGCGCGGCGCAGCTCGTCGGCCTCCACGTCGCTCAGCTCGCGCAGGTCCAGCTCAAGGCCCATGTGGCCGGTCAGGGCGACGGCAGCGCGGAAAGCCATGGGCAGGACCCGGCCGGAGCTGTGGCAGCGGCGCGGACCGACGTGGCTGCCGACGACCTCGGGCGGCAGGAAGGTCATGGCCGCCATCTGCATGCGCCAGCGTTCCCGCGCGTCGTTGGAATCGGACAGCCAGACCCGGTCGCAGCGTTGCAGCATGCCGTAGTCGAGGCGGGCGCCGCCGGACGCGCAGGACTCGATCTCGACCTGCGGATGGCGCGCCCGCAGGCGGTCGATCAGGGCGTAGAGGGCACGGGTGCGGCGATAGGCCAGATCCCTGCCCTCCGCGTCGAAGGCCAGGGTGATGTCGCGGTTGTGGTCCCACTTGAGGTAGCCGATCCGATGGGACGACAGCAGCGCATCGAGCGCCTCGAAGAGGTGCTCGATGACCGCGGGCTTGGCCAGGTCGAGGGCCTGCTGGCCGCGGCCGGGGATCTGTGCGTAGCCCTCGGGCGCGAGGACCCAGTCCGGATGGGCCCGGGCGAGGTCGGACTCGAGGCTGACCATCTCCGGCTCGACCCAGAGCCCGAAGCCCAGGCCGAGGCCTTCGACGTGATCGATCAGGGGGCCAAGCCCCTGCGGATAGCTGCGCGGGTCGGCCCGCCAGTCGCCGAGGCTCGAGGTCGCGTCGTCGCGCTTTCCGAACCAGCCGTCGTCGAGCACGAAGCGCTCGGCGCCCAAGTCGGCGGCACGATTGGCGAGATCTTTCAGGACTTCGAGGTCATGGTCGAAGTAGACCGCTTCCCAGCAGTTGAAGTGCACCGGCCGCGGCGCCGGGGCGTCGGGCAAACGGACGAGGTGGCGCCGGACGTGGGACTGGAAGGCCTGGGCCAGGCCGCTGAGCCCGCCCTCCGCATGGGCGAAGTGGATGACGCCCGACTCGAAGCCACCGTCCTCGTTCCGGTCGCGGTCGTCCCGGCTGCAGGACAGGCCGAACTGCAGCTGCCGGCGCCCGTCGGGCAGCTCCTCGACGATCATCCGGTGGCCGCCGGACCAGCCGAAGTGGACCCCGTAGGCCGTGCCCTGCGTGGCCGTCGCCCCGGGCCGCGGGACCACGAGCGCCGGGAAGTGATCGTGGCCCGGCCGGCCGCGCCGGCTCTCGCGCAGGTGGACGCCACGCGCGAAGCCGACCCGTTCCTCGCCGAACTCCCGGCTCCAGCGGCCGACGTAGTCGATGAAGTCCGCGGCGTCCTGGGGCAGCGGCAGGACCGGCGCCGCCAGCCAGTCGAGGATGAGGTCCCCTGCCCCCTCGACCACCGCCCGGGCCCGGAGCACCTCCTCCCCCGGCGCCGCCTCGAAACAGGCCCGGTAACGCAGGCTGCGGTGGCGGTCGCGCGCAAGGAAACGGATCGTCCCGTCCTCGGCCTCGACGGCGTCCAGCTCGAACTGCGTGGCCAAGGGCCGGCCCCTCCCGTCCCGCAGGCGCAGGCCCGGCTGGCCGGGGAAGGCGCGGCCCTCCTCCGGGCAGAGCGAGAGCTCGGCGACCTGGTCGAGGGTCCCCGGGGCCAGCGGCCGGACCTGGCTGCGCGCCAGGGCCTCCAGGTCTTCGGTCGACGGCAGCGGCGCGCCCCAGTAGACGACGCCCGGCAGCCGGCCGTCCCAGGACGCGAAGGCCAGGGTCTGGCCCGGCGTGTCGAGGCGCCAGCACTGCAGGCTCGGCATAGGCCCGGGCTCGGGATGGGGCGCGGCCTGGGGCGCCATGGCTCAGCCCTTGGTCGCGCCGAGCGTCAGGCCGGCGATGAAGTGGCGCTGCATCAGGAAGAACATGATCACCGGCGGCAGGGCGGCGACGATCGAGCCGGCCGAGACCAGGTGCCAGGCGGCGACCCACTGGCCGTTCAACGAATAGAGCCCGGCGGTCACCGGCAGGGCGTGGTTACCCTGGACCAGGACCGTGGCCCAGAAGTAGTCGTTCCAGATGAAGGTGAAGATCAGCACGGCCAGCGCGGCGATGGCCGGACGCATCAGCGGCAGGACGATGTACCAGAAGATCTTCCACTCGCTGACCCCCTCGACCCGGGCCGACTCGATCAGCTCGCCCGGCAGCGCCTTGATGAAGTTGCGCATGAAGAGGGTGCAGAAGCCGGTCTGGAAGGCGACGTGGAAGAGGATCAACCCCATCGTCGTGTCATAGAGGCCCATCCGCAGGGTCAGGTCGCGCACCGGCACCATCAGGATCTGGAAGGGCACGAAGTTGCCGGCGACGAAGAGGAAGAAGACGACCAGGTTGGCCCGGAAGCTGTAGACCGCGAGCGCGTAGCCGGTCAGGCAGGACAGCGCGACCGCGCCGATCACGGTCGGGATCGTGACCTTGAAGGAGTTCAGGATGTACTGGCCGATCGGCGAGTTCTGGAAGACCTCGGCGTAGTTCCCGATCGCGATGGCGGAGGGCAGCCCGAAATAGTTCCCCGCGGCGAGGTCGCCGGAGGGCTTGAGCGAGGTCATCATCACGCCGAGGAGCGGCAGCAGCCAGAGCAGCAGGGCCAGGGGCAGCGCGGCCTTGTAGCCGCCGCGATAGAAAGCCCCCGCCCGTTCGATCGGCTTCGGGAACATCAGCCCTGCCTCTCTTCCGAGACCATGCGGACGATGAAGAGCGTGATGAAGACCATCATGATGCAGAACAGCACCACGGCGATGGCCGCGCCGTAACCCATGCGGAAGCCGTATTCCGAGAGCGCCTGCTCGTACATGTAGAAGGACAGCACCCGGCTGGAGCCATAGGGCCCGCCGTCGGTCATGATCGAGATCAGGTCGAAGGACCTGAGCGCGCCGATCACCGTGACCACCACCGCGATGAAGGTCGCCGGCCTGAGTTGCGGCAGGATGACGTGCCAGAGCATGCGCCAGCCCTTGGCGCCGTCCAGCCGGCCGGCCTCGATCTGGTCCGGCGAGACGTTGTTGAGCCCGGTCAGGTAGAGGATCATGCAGTAGGCGATCTGCGGCCAGAGGCCGGCGGCGATGATGCCGTAGGTGACGAAGCGCTCGTCGGCCAGGATCGCGACGCTCTCGCCGGTCAGGCCCTCGATGATCCGGGTCAGGAGCCCGAAGTTGGGCGCGTAGAACCAGGAGAAGATCAGCCCGACCACAACCTGGCTGATGACGAAGGGGAAGAAGAACAGCGACTTGTAAAGCCGGATCCCCCAGACGTTCTGGTTCAGAAAGACCGCAATCATCAGCCCGGCCGGGATCGCCAGCATGTAGAGCAGGAGCCAGAGGACGTTGTTCTCGAGCGAGGTGTAGAAGGCCTCGTCGTCGATCAGCTCGACGTAGTTCTCCAGCCCGATCCAGGCCTTCTCGCCGATGCCGTCCCAGTCGTAGAGGCTGATCCACATGGACTCGAAGATCGGGGCGATGACGTAAACCGCGAACATGAGGACGCCGGGCGCCAGGAAGAGCCAGGGCGCCAGCCGCCGCTGGTTACGGCGCCAAAAGCCGCTGCCCGATCGCCTGGCCGTGAGCGTCGCCGCCGACATGACGGAGCTTCCCGGGGTCCAGGCGGCCTATTTGTAGACCCGCTTGCGGATCTTCTCGAGCCGCTTGAGGATCCGCTCGGCCTGGTCCGGCTTGACCATGAACTCCTGGAAGCCCTCCATGCCCGCCTTGGCCATGCCGGCCGGGGCGTCGCGGTCGTAGAACTGGGCCAGGGCGTGGGCCTTGGACAGCATCGCGAAGCCCTCGGCGAGGATCCGGTCCTGGGGCGGCTCGGAGCGGTTGTTCACCGGCAGCTGGCCGAGGGTCCTGTTGATCGCGGTCTGGACCTCGGCGGTGGCCAGGAAGGCCAGGAACTTCCGAGCGTCCTCCTTGTTCTTGGCCTTGGTCGGGATGTGGATGGTGTCGGTCGGCGCGTCCTCGGCCTTCGGAATCCCCGGGGTGATCTCGGGGAACTGCAGGAAGCCGATCTGCTCTTCCTTCAGGCCGCCGTCGAGCATGGTCGCGACCGCGAAGTTGCCCATGAGGTACATGGCCGCTTTGCCCTGGACGAGGAGCGGCACCGCCTCCTGCCAGTCGATCGCGGCATGGTTCTCTATGTAGTAGCCGGGCTCGACCAGCTCGGCCCAGCGGGCGAAGACCGCCTTCACCCTGTCGTCGGTGTAGGCGACCTTGCCGGCGGTCAGGTCCATGTGGAACTCGTAGCCGTTGACCCGCAGGTTCAGGTAGTCGAACCAGCCGCCGGTCGGCCAGAGCGCCTTGGTGCCGATGGCGAAGGGGGTGATGCCGGCGGCCTTGAGCTTGGCGCAGGCTTCGAGCAGCTCGGCCCAGGTCGCGGGCGGCGCGATGCCCTGTTCTTCGAAGATGTCGGCGCGGTAGTAGATGCCCCACTGGTAGTAGGTGTAGGGCACGCCCCACTTCTTGCCGTCGATGGTCATCGAGGCCGCGGCCGAGGCCAGGGTCTCGTCCAGCCCGCCCTCGGCCCAGACGTCGCTGACGTCCTCGAAGAGACCGGCCTTGACGAAGGGCGCCATTCGGTTGCCGGCGTACCAGTTGGCCAGGTCCGGCGCGTCGGCGGTCAGGAAGTTCCGGATCGAGGTCTTGTAGCCCTCGTGGTCGAAGACGTTCCACTTGACCGTGACGTCGGGATGCTTGGCCTCGAAGGCGGCGATCAGCTCCTCGAAGGCCTTCTTGGGCGCCGGGTCCGAGGTGTCGGTGTTGATGACCAGCTCGCCGGCCCAACCGGCCGAGGCCATGGTCGCGGAGATCGCGGCGGCCGCCGCCAGCCGCCCGGCCGGAACCTTCATCTGCTCTGCTCCCCTTCGTTGCGCCGCCCGGCCCTTTGATCCGAGCGCTCTTGTGCGTTCCATTATTCGGAACACCGTTTCTTATATTGAAATTATGGGCGCTTCGCGCTATGGCTGTCAACAGGCAAGACGGCTACAACCCTGAGACGTGGACCCTGCGGGCCGCTTCGGAGGCGAGATGACGGAGCTGGAGACGCTCCCACCTGCGACCGCATCGCCGGACGAGGCCGGGCCGGGCACGGTCGGCAAGGCGCTGGAAGTGCTCGAGGCCATCGCCGAGGCCGAGGGGCCGCTGCGCTTCGGCGACCTGCTGAGGGCCCGGCCCTATCCCAAGGCGACCCTGCACCGCCTGCTCAAGTCCTTGATTCGCAACGGCATGGTCGCCTACGACCCGCGGCGCCAGACCTATCACCTGGGGCTCAGGCTGATCCGCCTGGCGAGCGGCGCCTGGGCGCGCTCGACCCTGGCGGAGGCGGCGCGCGGCACCCTGGACGCGCTCTCGGCGGAGATTGGCGAGACCCTGCACCTGGCCATGCTGGACGCCGGCCAAGTGCTCTACGTCGACAAGCGGACCTCGGAGCGCTCGGTCGCGATGTTCTCTTCGACCGGCAAGGTCGGGCCGGCCTACTGCACCGGGCTGGGCAAGGCCATGCTCGCCTTCCTGCCGGCCGAGGAGGTCGAGGCGGCGATCGCGCGCCAGGCCTTCCACCGCTTCACCGAAGCCACCTGCACGAAGCCGGCGGTGCTCAGGGCCGAGCTGGCGCGGATCCGGGACCGCGGCTTCGCCTTCGACCGCGAGGAGCACGAGGCCCGGATCATCTGCGTCGCGGTCCCGGTCCTGAGCGAAAGGGGAACGGTCCTCGGCGGGCTCTCGGTGACCAGCACGACCTACCTGTCGAGCCTGCGCAAGCTGGAGCGCTACGCGCCGCGCCTCGCGGAAGCGGCCCGGGCAATCGCCGCCGAGGCGGCGGTGCGCATGCTGCCCGGGACCTGAGGCGGACCGGCGCGGAGCGAGGGAGGAGCGCCATGGCGGGACTGCAGATCAGCGACCTGCGCAAGAGCTTCGGCTCGGTCGACGTCATCCGCGACGTCTCCCTGGAGATCGCCGAGGGCGAGTTCTGCGTCTTCGTCGGGCCTTCGGGCTGCGGCAAATCGACCCTGCTGCGCATGGTCGCCGGGCTCGAGGCGGCCACCGCCGGGACCATCGCCATCGGCGGCGAGGTGGTCAACGACGTCGACCCCTCGGAGCGCGGCGTGGCCATGGTCTTCCAGTCCTACGCCCTCTACCCGCACATGACCGTGGCCGAGAACATGGGCTTCGGGCTCAAGATGACCGGCGGCGACCCGGCGCTGATCAGCCAGCGGGTCGAGGCCGCGGCCAGGATCCTGCACCTGGAGCCGCTGCTGGCGCGCAAGCCCAAGCAGCTCTCCGGCGGCCAGCGCCAGCGGGTCGCGATCGGCCGGGCGATCGTGCGCGAGCCCAAGGTCTTCCTCTTCGACGAGCCGCTGTCGAACCTCGACGCCGAGCTCAGGGTCCAGATGCGCCTGGAGATCGCCAAGCTGCACCAGAGCCTGGGCGCGACCATGATCTACGTGACCCACGACCAGGTCGAGGCCATGACGCTGGCCGACAAGATCGTGGTGCTGAGGGCCGGGCGGATCGAGCAGGTCGGCGCGCCGCTCGAGCTCTACAACGACCCGGACAGCCTTTTCGTCGCCGGCTTCATCGGCTCGCCGCGGATGAACTTCCTCAAGGCCGAGGCCGCTGCCGCGGCCGAGGGCAGGCTGAGCCTCGCCCTGCCCGACTTCGACGGCGTCACCCTGGCCCTTCCGATCGCGGCCGCGCCGCCCGCAGCGGGCAGCAAGCTGCTTCTGGGCATCCGCCCGGAGCACTTTGCGCCCGCGGGCGACGGCGGCGGCGCGGTCGAGATCGCGGCCCGGGTCGAGGTGGTCGAGCACCTGGGCGGCGCCTCCTACGCCTACGCTCGCTCCGAGGAGGCCCACCCCCTGGTGGTCGAGCTCCAGGACGGCCAGAGCGCCGCCGAAGGCGCCCGTCTCACCGCCGCCTTCGACCCCGCCCGCGCCTTCCTCTTCGACGAGGAGAGCGGGCGGCGGATCCGGTAGCTGCAATCTCCCGATGCAGCCTTGGAGCCGGACCGGCGGCCCCTTCGGCGGCATAAGCGATTACAACAGGTAATCCCCGAAAAAAGGTGGCGATGACGGGCCTGTAAACGCAGTCGATTGCGGGGCGCGCCACCACGCCAAGCTGCTCTTCTTGGCTCCGCCTGCCGAGCGGACAAGTCGATTACGGCTGGAAGTCTGCTTAGGCCATGTGACCGAACCTCGGCAGCGCGGCCCACCTAATGCCAAGGGAAGGAACAGCCACTTCCCAAAATCCTACGATTGATGACGCAGTCTCTCTGCTTCGCGTCTGTCCACCCATAGCACGTAAAGGGCAGCTGTAAGCCCCAAAGCTGCTGACAACAGCATCATTCCAAGCAGCCCGTAGGCCGCATTCTGTTCGGTGAGAACAGCGCCAGTGATCCCGGACATTAGAGCGCCACCCGCAACCGTGATTGCCCCAAATAAGCCTGACGCGCTTCCTGCTAAACTTGGTCTTACGGACATGGCACCGGAAATGCTGCTCGGCATGGTTATGCCGTTTCCAACGCCATAGAAGATGCAGGCGCCGAACAAAGTGACCTCATGAAAGACTCCTACCAACGGAAAAAGTAGGCCCAGAAGCAAGCCTAAACAGGCAACACTGCGCCCGGCGATCATCATGGTCGTGAGCGCATGGCGCGCGGCAAATCGACCGGCGAGAAAGCTGCCAAACACAAAGCCTCCGGTGATGCTGCCCATGTAAACGCCGAGTTCCGCGGCCGAGATTTCGAAGAGGACGGAGGCGACCAAGGGCGCCCCGCCCAAGAAGGCATAGAACCCGCCTGTCGAGAAAGCCATGCAGAGAGCATAGCCCCAGAACCGACGAGAGCCGAACAGCTCGGGATAGCTGCGGAGCTGTTGCAGGAGGGTCTTTGAGGGGGTTTTGTTGGTTTCGCGGAGATCGAACCAGCAAAGGCCAAGCACTGTTAGACCGAAACACAAGAAGGCCCAAAAACTTGCGCGCCAGCCGAAGAGCTCTTCCAAAGCGCCGCCGAACATTGGCCCGAGCATGGGCGCGACCGCATAAGCCATGGCGATATAGCCCATCAGGCTGGCGGCCTTTTGTGCTCCCGAACAGTCCCTGATGACCGCGAGCGAGACCGTGTAACCGGATATAATCGCGGCCTGCATCATCCGAAACACCACAAAGCTCACGATGTCGGTCGCCAGCAAGCAACCGACAGATGCCAGACAAAAAATCACCAGACCTGACAAGATGACGGGACGCCGCCCGAAGCGGTCGGACAGAGGCCCCATGAGCAGCTGCAAGACGGCGGTCATGGCCGCGTAGCCGGCGATGGAGAGGTTCACCAGTGCGTAGCGGGCCTCAAAATCCGCCGCGATGCTGGAAAGCGACGGAAGGAACATGTTCAAGGATACGACCGATAGTCCACTCAATAATATGAGCGTAACGAGTCTCGGCGGTTTGACAGTATCCTGATCCACGGGGTCCTTTCCGCCCATCGGCGACAACCCCGTCGACAAATGGGCAAAAAAATGCCCCCGTTCTTGTTGGGGGCGCACGGGGTTTCGGTTTGGGTTCCGTTACCGGTCCAAGCGCCTTTCTCCCACGACGACGACAGCGATTTTCATATCAGTAAGGTCCCAAACGTTTGGTCAGCACGTTAGGCATGGACATCCGCAGCGTCAACGGAGGCGCGTGCTCGACCAAGTCCGCCTTGGGTCAAAACACCCTCTTACCGAGCATCGACGCGCACGTCCGGCAATAGGGACAGAGCAGTCCCCGCAGCCGCTTTTGCGATCCGGTCAGGAGAGCAACCAGCCGCCGTCGACGTCGACCGTGGTGCCGGTCATGAAGTCATTGGTCACCACCAGCATGATCGCCTGGGCGACCTCGTCGGCGGTGCCGGCCCGCGGGATCAGGTTGGCGGCGGTCAGCTTCTCGTAGTGCGCCTCGCGCTCGGCGCCCTGAAGCGAGACCATCGGCGTGTCGATCAGGCCGGGCGAGACCACGTTGATCCGCCGCGGCGCGAGCTCGGGCGTGACGCCGCGCACGAAGGCCTCGACGGCGCCGCCGACCGACCCGATGGCGATCTGGCCGGGCTTCATCCGACGGGCCGGCGCACCGGAGACCAGCACGATGCAGCCGTCCGGCGGCAGGTGGCCGGCGCCGAAACGCACGACGTTGGTATAGCCCCAGAGCTTGTCGAAGGAGCCCTGGTAGCCGTCCATGTCCATCTCCAGGAAGGGGCCCACCGCGCGCTCGCCCCCGGTCGCCGCACTGATCAGGATGTCGAAGGGCGCCAGCCTCTCGAACAGCGCCTGCAGCGCCGCGCGGTCGCGAACGTCGCAGCGCTCGAGCGTGATGCCCGGTCCCGGGTCTCCGGCCTTCGAGGGATCGCGACTGATCGCGACCACCGCCGCCCCGGCGTCGGCGAGCCGCCGCGCGGCCGCCAGACCGATCCCCGAGGTGCCGCCGAAGACGATCGCTTTCCTACCGTTTACATCCAATTTCCTCACTCCCTCCACCGCTATGCCTGATGTGCCTTTCCGCCGACCATGCTACGGCAGGCGCGCCTATGCAAACGGCGAGTTCCTTCCGTATCGAGACCTTCGCATCGGCAGACATGATCGAGCATCCTTCACGCAACCACCCGTTGTTTGGAAAGTGCCCTACAGCCGGAACTTCCTGCCCGCTCCCGTCACGGCGCGGCGCGGCGCCTTTCGAGCAGGGCGTCGAGCCAGTCCGGGTCCATTTCGGGGACCGAGGAGAGCAGCAGGTCGGTGTACTCGTGGTTGGGCGGGGGTCAGGACCTCGGCCTTGGGACCCTGCTCGACGATCTGTCCACGGAGCATGACCACGATCTCGTCCGAGATCGCCTTCACCGTCGCCAAGCCGTGGGTGATGAACATGCAGGAGACCTTGAGCTCGTCCTGCAGGCGCTGCAGCAGCTTCAGAATCTCCTCGGCGACCAGCTGGCCGAGGGCCGAAGTCACCTCGTCGCAGATGATCAGCTCGGGCTCGGCGGCGAGCGCGCGGGCGATGCAGATGCGCTGCTTCTGGCCGCCCGAGAGATCGCCGGGATGGCGGTCGATGAAGTCGTCGGGCTCCAGCTCGATCAGGCGCAGCAGCTCGCGGACCCGCTCCTCTAGGACGCGGCCGCCATGCCCAGGTAGAAGCCGAGCGGCCGGCCGATGACCTCGCGGACACGCTGGCGCGGGTTCAGGGCCGTGTCGGGCATCCGATAGATCATCTTTTGTATTCGCGACAGGTTATGGCGCCGAGCAGTTTGTGCCCGGGGCGCTTTTCCCCGATGATCGCCAGGACGCACGCCGGGATTCCAAAGCCGCTAGAGACGAGACGCCATGGTCAAAGCCGCCGTATGCCGTGCCTTCGGCGCGCCCCTTCAGATCGAGGAGATCGCCGTCGCCGAACCGGGACCTGGAGAAGTCCGGGCCAGGGTCGCGGCCTGCGCGGTCTGCCACTCAGACATCCTCTACGCCGAGGGCGCTTGGGGCGGCGAGCTGCCGGCGGTCTACGGGCACGAGGCGGCGGGCGTCGTCGAGGCCGTCGGGCCGGGAGTGCGCCACGTCGCGCCCGGCGACACCGCGGTGATCACCCTGGTCCGGGCCTGCGGCCGCTGCCCCTGCTGCACCCAGGGCTTCTACGGCTCCTGCGAGACCCGCTTCGCGCTGGACGAGGCCAGCCCGCTTGCGGATGCCGGGGGCCTGCGCCTGGTCCACGGGCTGCGCACCGGCGCCTTCGCCGAGGCGGTGCTGGTCGAGGCCTCCCAGGTCGTCGCGATACCCGGGGAGGTGCCGCTGGAGAGCGCCGCCCTGCTGGCCTGCGGGGTGATCACCGGGCTGGGCGCCGTGATCAACACCGCCAAGGTCCGGGCCGGAGCCGACGTCGTCGTGATCGGTACCGGCGGGGTCGGCCTCAACGCCGTGCAGGGTGCCAGGCTGGCCGGTGCCGGCCGGATCATCGCCGTCGATCTCTCCGACGACAAGCTGGCCGCCGCCGAGGCCTTCGGCGCCACCGACGGGGTCAATCCGGGCGCGCAGGACCTGGCCGCGGCGGTGCGCGCGCTGACCGGCGGCCGGGGGGCCGACTACGTCTTCGTCACGGTCGGCGCCAAGGCGGCGGTCGACGGTGCCTACGACCTGCTCGCCGCCGGCGGCGCGCTGGTGCTGGTCGGCATGCCGGCGGTGGGCGAGACCTCGGCCTTCGAGATCGTCACCCTGGCCAACGACAGCAAGCGCATCCTGGGCAGCAAGATGGGCTCCTCCAACATCCACGAGGACATCCCGCGGCTGATCGGGCTCTACCGCCAGGGCCGGCTCAAGCTCGACGAGCTGATCTCGGCGCGCTATCCCCTGTCCGAGATCAACGCGGCCATCGCCTCGACCAAGCGCGGCGAGGCCCTGCGCAACGTGATCGTGTTCTGACCCAGGCCTGCGTCCGCCAAGTACCCAATTCCGGGGCAGGAATTCAGGTGAATCCGGAAGTTCGGTCGACACATTCACGCGTGGTGACGAGACAACAGCTCTTGGCTGCGCCGCGGCTGGGCAAGCCGCCGCACTACGTCTCGGCCCACATTCTCAGCAAGTTGGCATAGGTCTTGAAGGCCAGATCGGTCTCGCGAGAGTCCGGCGAGATCTCGGCCAAGCGGCGCCGGATCAGGTCCAGGTCGCTGAGCGCCTCGCGCTTCAAGGGATCCCGGACATGGCTCTCGACCCAGGTCACTGCGGCAATCCGCTCGCCCTTCGAGACCGGCGCGACCCGGTGCAGGGCGCCCGAGGGATAGACCACCGCCGTGCCCGCCGGGAGCTTGATCTGCTCTTCGCCGATTGCGGTCTCGACCGTCAACTCCCCGCCCTCGTAGTCGCCGGGGTCGTTGAGGAAAAGAGTCACCGACAAGTCCGTGCGGACCTTGCGATCGCCGCCCATCAGAGCGTCGTCGACATGTAGCCCGTAGTTCATGCCTTCCCGGTAGCGGCTGATCAGAGGTGTCTGCACCACTCTCGGTATCGCGACCCTTTGGAATTCTTTATTTTCTCTCAAAGCCTTGACGATCGACTTCTTGATTTCCTCGGCGCCCGGCGCCTGCTTTTTGAGCTGCAGATTATTCTTAACCAGCTTGGCGCGGAACCCGGCGGTTTCTCGGCCGTCGACGAACTCGGCGGATTGAATCGCCTCAAGGGTCGATCGCAGCTGCGCGGGTTCGAGGACGCCATCGATGCAGAAAATCATGCTTCTACCCTTCAACCTGCTCCCAGATGCCCTTGCCGTTCCGACAGGCGACGCGCGTTGCGGTCTCGTCGGCCGGCCGCGCATAGACGACCTCGCGGTACACCCGGCAGTATTCGCCCGACAGATTCTTGAAGGTCCTCAAAGGGGTCACGCTGCCCTTCAGATTGCCTTGGCTGTCGCGCCATTCCAGCTTCGATTGGCTTAGCCGCGTCTCAAGCGCTTTCTGCACTGCTTCTCCGGCCTGCTCGCGGTTCGCCGGAGACAGCCCGGAGTAGAGGTCCGTGGCCTTCTTTGCACTGCTTCCCGAGCAAGCGAGCATAAGCAAGCTGCCGAGCATGCAGAGACAAACGACGACGATCCGTCCCGAACGCGGGCATCGGGGCGAGATCATTGCCAGCCTTTGGCGATCGCTTCGGCCTCTTCCTCCAGCGTCAGGTCGCGCCCTCTCTGCTCGACTGACCCGAAACCGTCCCCGGCCTCACCGCCTTCGCCAGACTCCCCGCCTTCCCCAGATTCTCCGCCTTCGCCGGACTCCCCGCCTTCGCCGCCTTCACCCGACTCGCCGCCCTCGCCGCCGGAACCACCCTCGCCACCGCCGGATCCGCCTTCTCCGCTACCGGAATTGCCCCCCTCGCCGCCTTCGCCGCTGCCGGAATTGCC
>JAAUXY010076337.1_pt1 | contig 19438 bp, 12 predicted proteins | sample 7278121 | NCBI WGS metagenome assembly JAAUXY01 (sample SAMN14350117, study PRJNA611818) | marine sediment metagenome | isolation source: surface marine sediment (1.8m) | place: French Polynesia: Moorea | collected 2018-08 | reverse complement strand
CGCAAGTACAGTGTCGGATATGCCTGGCGGGTACTGTGCGAGCAGTGGCGACTGGCGTTCGAGATCGGCGCGGCCAATCGCGAGCGTGGACATGAGCCGGCGACAGTCCGCGAATTGTTGCGTCTGCTGATCCAAGCCCGGGCACCGGCGGCGTCTAGCCGGCAGCCCCCCGGCGTCATCGCCTCGGAGGTTGAGCCCTCGGCCGAAGGCGAAGCGTGACGTCGTCCGGGGAGAGGTTGAGCCGTCTCGAGCTCGGACTGATCCTCGTCATCGCGGCATTGCCGCGTCTCCTCGGGCTCAGCCATGTTTCGATGTGGCTGGACGAGATTCTTGGCACCTTGCGCGCCAGCCAGGGGCTAGCCGACGCCTGGCAGTCGTGGCGAGCCGATCCGGTCCATCCGCCGCTGTACGAGTTTCTCCAGTGGTTCTGGTTCCGGCTGGTCGAGCCTGAGCCCCTGCGCCGATGGTTGCCGGTGGCTTTCGGTCTCTTGACGGTCGGTCTGCTGGCCCAGCTGACCTGCCGGTGGTTCGGACGCCGCGCCGCGTGGGCCACCGCGCTGATCGCGGCATGGTCACCGGTTCACGTCCGCTACTCGCAGGAGCTGCGCATGTATGCCCTCGGCTTGCTGGCCCTCATCCTGGCTCTGGCGGCTAGCGAGTGGGCTCTCGAACGCCGGCATTGGATCGGCTGGACGACTCTGGGGCTAGCGCTGTCTCTCTGCTACTGGAGTCTGTATCTCACTGCCGTGGTCTTGGTGCCGGTCGCCCTGAATATCGTGCAAGCGAGGGTCCACCGCTCGACTCGTCGAGAACTGAGCGGGTTCGCCCTGGCCTTGGCTGTTTCGGCCGTGCTGTTCCTGCCGTGGCTCTCGGTCGTCGAGCGCGCCGCGACCAAGGTTCACGAGCAGCAGGCTACACGGTGGACCTGGTCGCTGCTCGGTCAACGCTGGCAGTTCCTGACCGTCGGTGGCGTTGAGGGAGCGGCGCTGTCCACGGTGGCGGTTCTATTCGCGTTCCTGGTCGTCGTCGGTATCGTCGTGGCCTTGAGGAATGCACACGGTCGAACAGTCGTTGCCGGCGCGCTGGCGGGCAGCGTTGGTGTCGAGATCATCCTCTGGCTGGCCGATCATTGGACCAACGGACGCTACAACCTGGTGGCGTGGCCGTTCCTGGTGATGCTGGCCGGCCTCGGCATCGCCCGAATCTATGACCTCGCTCGAGGGTTATTCCCTGCCTCCCTCAGGCATCTGAGCGTGGCGGTCGCGGCGTTGCCGCTCCTGGCCGTTGTGGTGGGCGAGGCGTTCGGCATCGTTGATTATTATCGCCATGGGCGTGCGGACTGGCAGAGAGTCGCGCGGGCCGCCGCGGCGCTGGCTCCTCCTGATCGGCCAGTATGGGTCAGCAACGACTGGACTCAGATCTCCCTCGGCTATTACCTCGCCAGGCTCGAAGGCACAACCGGAATCTCGAGTCGGCCGCGGGTTGTGGCGACGAACGCCACGCCTGATGACCTGGCGGCGGAGAGTTGTGCGGTCCTGGTCGCTGGCGGATGGTCGGGATCGCCGGCGATGGAGCGGCTGTTGCTCGAAACCCCGGCCCAGCGGGATTTCCCGCGCTCCGGAGCGCGAGTGGCGGCGGTGGGCTCGAGCTCGCACGGGCCGTGGGCCTGCTGGCGGGAGGAGGACGAGGGCGACTTCGGGGAACGGCTGGCTCCACGGCTCTTGAGGAGCGATTCTTTCCGCTTGTGGCGTCTGGGGAGGCTGGAGCTGAGCGCTGAGGAGCAGCCGTTTCTTCGCTTCGGCTGGTCTTATCCCGAGCGGGCCGCGGGTGGCATGACGTATCGTTGGGCCGTCGGGCGTTGGGCGGCGATCGATCTTCCGGCACGCAAGGCGAGGGTGTTACGGCTCGAGGCCTGGTCGTTGTCCGACCCTCAGACCGTGGTCGTATATCGTGGCCGGCAGCTGTTGGCGAGCCTGCCACTTTCGACGATCCGACAGGAGCTCGACGTGGCCTTGCCGGCCGATTTCGGTACCGCCGGAGACGAGATCGTCACTCTCGGCTTTGCCCGCTACGCGAGCCCGCAAGAGAACCTACGGCCGCTGGCCGTCGCTTTCGATCGCATCGTGTTGATGCCATGAGTCGACCCTCACCGACCATGAGAGCCTATCTCGTCCCGTCATTCTTCGAGACGTCACTGTGGTACCATCGAGCGGTCGGACGTTCGTCCCGGCACTCCAACCACCCCAGATCATCGCGCCGGCATCCGCCGGTGTCTTCGTTTGTGAGCCCCGCCATGTCTCAGTTGACCGATCAGATCGCCCGCCGGCGAACCTTCGCCATCATCTCCCACCCAGATGCCGGCAAGACCACTCTTACCGAGAAGCTGCTGCTCTACGGTGGCGCGATCCAGCTCGCCGGTGAAGTCAAGGCGCGCGGCGAGCGCCGCCGGGCGCGCTCGGACTGGATGAAGGTGGAACAGGAGCGAGGCATCTCGGTGACCGCGTCGGTGATGACCTACGAGTACAAGGACTGTACCTTCAACCTGCTCGACACCCCGGGCCACGAAGACTTCTCAGAAGACACCTACCGGACGCTCTCCGCCGTCGATTCGGCGGTCATGGTGCTCGACGCCGCCAAAGGCATCGAGGCTCAGACCCGCAAGCTATTCGAGGTCTGCCGCCTGCGGGACGTGCCGATCATCACCTTCATCAACAAGCTGGATCGCGAGGGTCAAGATCCCTTCGAGCTGCTAGACGAGATCGAGCAGACGCTGCAACTCGAGGTGTCGCCGGCGGCCTGGCCGATCGGCATGGGGCAGGCCTTTCAGGGCTGCTACGACCTCTTTCGCGACCGCCTGGTACTGCTCGAGCGAGGCAAGAAAGACCGGGTTCAGGCGGGCATCGTGGTCGAAGGGTTGGATGATCCCAAGCTCGAGGAACTGGTCGGGAGCGAGGCCGCGGCGACCCTGCGCGACGAGGTCGAGATGGCGCGCGGCCTGTGTCCAGAGTTCTCGGTGCAGGATTACCTGGAAGGCAATATGACGCCGGTCTTCTTCGGCAGCGCGCTCAACAACTTCGGGGTCCAGGGCCTGCTCGACGCGGTCGCCGAGCTGGCGCCACCGCCCAGGTCCCGGCCGACCACCAGCCGCGAGGTCGAGCCCACGGAGGAGTCGGTCAGCGGTTTTGTCTTCAAGATCCAGGCAAACATGGATCCGCGACATCGCGATCGGCTGGCCTTCATTCGCCTGTGCTCCGGGCGCTTTCAGCGCGGCATGAAGATGCTCCAGCCGCGCAGCGCCAAGACCCTCAAGGTACACAATCCGGTACTGTTTCTGGCCCGTGAACGCGAACGCGCCGAGGTGGCCTGGCCCGGGGACATCATCGGCGTCCCCAACCACGGCAATCTGCGCATCGGCGACGCTCTGACCGAAGGCGAGAATCTGCGCTTCACCGGCATCCCGAGCTTCGCCCCGGAGCTCTTGCGACGGGTCCGGCCCGAGGATCCGATGCGCGCCAAACACCTGGGCAAGGCCCTGCGCCAGCTGGCCGAGGAAGGCGTCGCCCAGGCGCTCAAGACCGACATCGGCGGCAACTGGATCGTCGGCGTCGCGGGTGCGCTGCAGTTCGAGATCCTGGCAGACCGGATCCGCACGGAATACAACGTGCCGGTGAGTTTCGATTCCACCAACTTCCAGACCGCGCGCTGGATAGAAGCAGACGACTCCGCCGTGCTCAAGAAGCTGAAGAGCGCGCTGTCGGCCAACATGGCCGAAGACCACGACGGCGCCCCGGTGTTTCTAGCCCGGAGCGCCTGGCACCTGCAGTGTACCGAGGAAGACTGGCCCGACGCGCGGTTTCTGAAGACCCGCGAGCAGGTGCATTGAGCGCACGGACGCCCTCGAGCCTACTCCGGCTCGTTCGTCAGCTCTGGCTCAGGGTCTTCACCGATGTTTGTGGGCGGACACGAAGGGACGCTGATCGGCTCGTACTTCCATGTTTTTGGGTCGGAGCCGGTTCCGGCGTAGTCGATCAGATAGTCAGGATCGTCGGGTCGCTTGTGGGAGAAAGGTGCCTCGTCGAGCCCGTTGATACCCGTGATCTTGCCTTGGCCGGCGGTAAATTTGAACCTCAGGGTGACAGCCTTGCGCCCGATTTTGGTCTTCTTCTTTCCACACCCTCTAGGACAAGGAATCGGTTTCTCTTTGGACATCGTCTGAGCTCCTTTTTGTATTCAATCCAGTGAATCATAGCAACGGCGGGAGCGGGCGATGACATCGCTAGCTCTCGCCATTGAGACGAACATCACCATATCTGAGCCTCTCGATCTTCTTCAGCGCTATCTCAGCTTCGTCACGACGTTCGAGATAAAGAAGAGCCTGTGACCATGGCTCGATTAAATCCAGGTCTCTGGACTCACGGGCAAGGGGTTCTATGGTGTCTGCTGCCCGCTGCCAGACATTGTTGGCGGCCGTGGCCTGGCCAAGAGCCGCCAATGCGTGGCCTTTCAGGAGATAGCCCTTGGTGAGCCAACGGTTGCTCTGACGATCTCCGGGCATTTTCTCGACGAGAGGTTCGAGGCGCGTGATCGCGGCCTCGGCGCTCTCGCGGGCTCCCGAGAAGTCCTCCAGCGCCGCGAGGACTTCGCCGACACCGAGGTGGCCCCTCGCGAGGTCTCGCTGCCAACCGGGCTTGGTGCTATCTACCGCTACCAGATTCCTGAAGATTTCCAGAGCTTGTCGCGCGTGATCGAGAGCTTCGCGCGGTTGGCGACGCGCCTTGAGATCATCCCCGACCCAGAGATGAGCGATGGCCAGATGGCGTTGCCACGACATGTGTGACGGCTCGATCGCTACCAGGTTTTTAGCGATCTTCAGATGAGCCTGAAAATGTCTTCGAGCGGCGTCCGCTTCCCCCTTGGCCCGTAGTGCGAGACCTACGAAGTTGTGACTCTGTCCGAGTTGCTCCTGCCAGACAGTGTTGGCGGGATCGTCCGCTAACTGAGCGCGCGCGATCGACTGATCGGCGTAGAAATGCTCGAGAGCAGACGGGAGATCACCGAGCTTCATCAGGACCCAGCCGACCAGGTTGTGATGGTTGGCCAGGCTGAGCTGTCGAGCGTTATCCTCGGGCTCACGTTCAGCTAGTCGTCGCTTGATCTCTAGGGTCGAACGGTAGGCATCGAGTGCTCCCTGCAGGTCACCGCGCGCCTTTTGCACGAAACCGATATTGGTATTGGCGTGGGCGACTTTGAGCTGCAGCTCGAGGTCTAGTGGGTCGTCCTCGCACAAGTCCCGAGCGATTTTCAGTTGGACTCGGAACCGTTCCAGTGCCCCTTCCAGATCCCCCTGATCCCATAGCACCCTGCCCACCCAGAATTGTCGGTCTGCAAGAAACTCCTGCCAATCGACATTTGTCGGGTCTCGTGCCACCAGCTCCTGAGAAAGCTCGAGGGCCTCTTTGAAAGCCTCCGCGGCCGCCTTGGGGTTGCCCACATTCAGTCGGATCCTGCCGATCTGCGCCAGTGCCGCAGAGCGTTGGAATAGTTCGTCGGCCGTCAACTCGTCCTCGGGGACTGATGCGAAATACTCGAGCGCTTTGTCGCCCACGTCGTGCAAGATCTCGATTCGGCCGACTGCCTCGACCTTCTCCCGAAGGTCGCCCAGCATGAAAGTAATCAGATCTTCTGCCTGATTGCGTCGTAGCTCCGCCACTCGCCTGGCCTGCATCGCCTGCACTGCCAGAGTCGAAACCACTAGAAGCACGGCGATTGCCACCGCGCCGAAGGGCGCGAAGAGCCTCCACCGTCGGTGGGCTCGTTCCCGCGCCTTCGCGGTCTCCGCCTCCACCCGTCGCTGCTCGAGGCGGCGCAGTCGCCCCGCTGCCTCGCGGGCGCTCGATGGCCGCCGCCTCGGTGAGCCGTCGACCATCTGAGCGATGTCTCCGGCCAGGATCTCGTCAGGAACGTCGCGCCGCCAGCCGGGAGCGAGGGCGTGGGAGAAGTCTCCTGCCACGATCTGATAGAGCAGCACGCCGAGAGCATAGATGTCCGCCTGAACCGTTGAGGGTTTGCCTTCGAGCAGCTCAGGCGCCATGTAGAGCTGGGTCCCGGTCTTCGAGGTCTGCCCGGTGGCGGGCAAGACCTCGGTCAAACCGAGCACCGTGATTCCCTGCTCGGCAAACACGCCTTCGTCCATCACCCCGCCGATTCCGAAGTCGGTCAGTCGAACGGTCGGCGCTCCGCTGCGATCGGTGGTGATCAGCACATTCGACGGTTTGACGTCTTTGTGCAGCACGCCCACCGAATGGGCCGCGGTCAGGGCGTCCGCCACCTGAGCGATGAGCTCCAGGCGAGTCGCCAAGGGGACCTGATCGGGGCCCCCCTGCTGCTCGGCCCATTCGATCAGGTTACCGCCCTCGGTGTACTCGGATTCGAGAAAGTATGGGGCCTGGTCGAAGTTCCAATCCAGGATCCGGGCGATGTCGTCGCGCTGGCCAAGCGTTTCTTTGAGCAGCCGGAAGAGGGTCGCCTCGCGCTGGAGCGAGCGCAGCTTGCTAGCTTCGTAGCAGAACTTGAAAACGCGCTGCTCACCCGTTTTCTTATGGCGGCCGAGCCATACCTCGCCGAAACCGCCTTCGCCGAGCCGGCCAGCGAGAGTCCAGTTCGGTCGCAGCGGGATCTCCTGATCGGGAGCCGGGCGCCAGCCCAGGGTGATCTCGTCGGCTTCCGAGACCACCCGTCGGGCCTTTTCATAGTCCGGTGGGATCGCCAGCGGAGCAACGCCGACGACGCCGGCCTCGAAGACCTCCATGGGCTCTTCGACACCCTTGAATCGGTAAGCACCGTGGGCGAGCCAGATGAGATCTCGAGCCGGCAGTGTCGAGCCGGCCGTCGATCGGCGCGCGAGGTCGAAGGCGCCCCGGGTCAGCAGGGTCTGGTTGCCGCGAGCCAAGGCCATCAGGCGAGCCGCGATCGGTTTGGCGATCCCTTCCACCTCAAGCCGCTTGGCGCCGCGGGCGACGTCGTCGGGAGAATTTCTCCGCAACAGCACCTCGCCCAGATGGATCCCGACCCGCGCTTCGAGCTCGACCCCGAGCTCGGTCGATAGGTCTACCAGTGCCCGGTGATAGGCCAAGGCATAGCCGACAGCGTCCAGGGGCCGTTCGAAAAGAAGCAGAAAACCGTCCGATTTGTCGATCTCAAGACCGTTGAATCGTGGCAGGAGATCCCGGAACGCCCGGTCATGGTAAGCGGCGACCTCAGAGGCCCTGGTGTCGCCGAGCTGTCCGACCAGTCGGGTCGAGCCCACGAGATCGGTCAGCAGGAGAGTCCGAACCGCGGTGTCAAACGCCAGACTCCGCGGTGCAATTGCTGAATCGCTGAGCATAGGATGCTCAATAATATTCGGAGATCCCTGTGGCGAATACAAGCAGGGATTCCCCGAGTCGGGGGCTCGATAAACCTGACGCTCCATGGAATGGGTCTCCACTGGAAGACGCGAAATCCGGCCGATAGACTGGTCATCGAGGAATGAAATGACGTCTGAATGGTGGCGAGTGATGTGCGATCGGGAGTAGGTGGTGGCTTTGAATCCGACTACGCCAACAGTCAGGCGGCCGTTACCTGAAGGCTATTACCTGGCCAACTTCGAGGTCGTGCTCGAGACCGTTGCCGAGCGCGACGGCGATCTCTTGGAACCCGATGAGACAGAGTTCCTGGAGGGATTTCGCGAGCTTTCCGAGGCTGCCCGCCGGCTCTACGTTCGGCTCCTGTCACGTAAGGGGCCGGTCTTTCGTCGCGACCGGATCAGCTATCGAGAAATATCGTCGGTCGATGCCGCGATCACCGAGCTCGTCGAGGCCGGTTTCGCGGATCGGGCGGAAAACGTCTCGGTGGAAGAGCTGCTGCCGCTCTTGCTGCGCGCTGAGCTCGCCGAAGCGGTTGCCGACCTGGTGCCGGAAGCGGCATCGCCTCAGGCCCGTCGGAATCAGCTGATGCGGTCCTTGATGGCCGAGGAGGTCGACTCCGATGGACTGAAACGCGTCGCGCTGGCACGGCTCGAGCCCGTGAGATTGAAGTGCCTGGCACCCGTCGACGTCTTCCGTCTGCTGTTTTTCGGCAATCTTTCTCAGGACTGGACGGAGTTCGTGCTCCGCGATATCGGAGTCATGCGCTACGAAGCCTACGAGCTGCGCCGTGACCTCAGGCGATTTCCGAGTCGTCAAGCGGTCGACGATTATCTCTTCCTGCGTCAGGCGAAGGTTGCGGTCAGGCTTTGCCTCGAGATCGGCGAAGGTGAGCAGGCTGTCGCGTTGGCCCACCGGTTGCTCGATCGCGCCGCTCCTCAGGACGGGAACCAGAGACCTCAACCATGGCATCCCGCGGCCTCGCGGCTGGCGGATCGGGTCTTCAACGAGGTCGGCTATCACCTCGAAAAGCAGGGTGAGCCGCGTCAGGCCCTCGCTTTCTACCGCGCCGCGACCGCGCCGCCAGCGCGGGAGCGTGCGGCGAGGATTCTGGCGCGCCTTGGGGGTGTCGCCCAGGCGCTGGCGCTGTGTGAGCAGATCGGGGCTGAACCCCGGGACGAGAGCGAGGCACGTTTCGCCCGCAAGTATTCACATCGCCTCCGCAGAATGCGGGGTGAGCCGCTGAGGGCACCGGTACGCCAACCGCGGCCGGAGGAAAACCTCCGGGTCGAACGAATCGACGACTCGAGCGTCGAGCGTCTGGCGCTGGATGCCTTGGCAGCGACGGGGCGCCTGGGCTTCTTCTCCGAGAACTGGCTGTGGAAGAGCCTTTTCGGGCTGGCCTTCTGGGACGTCGTGTTCGCCCCGGTCGCCGGCGCCTTTCAGCATCCGTTCCAGACCGGCCCCCTCGACCTCGATGAGCCGAGCTTTCGAGCGACTCGGGAGGAAGCCATCGAGCGCCGGCTCGAGGAACTGCGCGACGACACCAACCCAGGGCCGGAGCTCCTGCGGCGATACGATGACAAGCAGGGGATCGCGAATCGCCTGGTCAGCTGGCACGAAGGTGTGCGGGAGTGTCTCGCGCTGGCCCTGACCCGCTTGACTGGCCGCCACCTGGCGCACGTCTTCGATCGACTGAGCCGCGATCTATGGCGCTATCGGCGCGGTTTGCCCGACCTCTTCGTGCTCCGCGACGAAGCGCCCGGCTTCGAGCTCTACGAAGTCAAATCACCGAGCGATCAGCTACGTCCCGAGCAGACCGCGTGGATCGACTACTTGAACGACGGAGAGATTCCGACGTCGATCCTGAAAGTCGAGTGGAAGACTCTCCATTGATCCAGCCTTTACTCAGCCTTTACTCTATGGGCCGAGTCGGGTCCTCCCGCGGCCAGCTTCCATAGGCTCGCGTTGGCCCTCCGTGGCGTTGGGCTCGGTACGGGCGCTGTGCCCATCGCGCCCTTCAAGTCCTCGCTACCCTGATCCGTTTCCAGCTGGCCGCGGGAGGACCCGACTCTCCAGCGAGCCTCCGCCGTAGAGTTGGGGCCTCCCCGCTTCCAGTCTCGAACAGGGACAGCGCCAGCAACGTGCTCTCCAGCGAGCCTCTGCCGGAGAGTTGGGGTCCCCCGCGGCCAGCTGGAAGCGGCGTGGGGTAGCGAGGGTACCGAAGTCTCGAACGGGGACAGCGCCAGCAACGTGCTCAGGAGCGTTGGCGGTCAACGCGAGCCTCTGGACGCTGGCCGCGGGGGACCCCAACTCGGCCCATAGGCTCCGCCCCTACATGGCGTCGTCCTACGGGGCGTCGCTCGGTGACGCCTTAAGACTCTTGAACTTCTTCAGCGTCACCTTGCCAGCCGGCAGCCCGCGGGGCTTGCGCACCTCGGCGCAGGTCGTCGCGTGCACCGCAACCTGGCCGCCGCGCTTGGCCTTGGAGTGGCGCGCGGCGAGCGCCGCGGCGAAGCGGCCGGTGTCGAGCGGCATGCGATCCAGGCCATCGGGGTTGAGCACCACCACGTGAGAGCCGGACTGGCCGGCGACGTGCAGCCAGAAATCGCGCGGCCGGCCGAGCTTGAAGGTCAGCAGATCGTTGTCCGCCGCGTTCTTGCCGACCAGAACAGTCATGCCGTCCGGCGAGACGAAGCGGCGGGCCACCGAGCGCCCGCGCCAGATGCCGTTTTCGCGGTCGGTGGGCCCGGGAGGTCCCTGGGGTTTCACGATCAGGCTTCGCGGTGCCGCGCCTCGAACCAGGCAGCCGTGCGCTGGAAGCCTTCGGAGAGGGCCAAGGGCGTTTGGACATCGAGCTCGGTGTGCAGCCGTGACGGGTCGATCGACGAGCGTCGCTGCTCACCGGCCGCCGCCGGGCCGTGGTTGGCCTCGACGTCGAGACCGAGCGCGCCGGTGAGTGCCTGGTAGAGGTCGACGACCGACGACTCGATGCCGGTGCCGACGTTGTAGGTCCTGAACCCCTCATGGCCGACAGCCGCCAGATTGGCTTTGACCACGTCCGAGACGTGAACATAGTCGCGGGTCTGGAGCCCGTCACCGTTGATCGTCGGCACCTCTCCCGAGAGCAGGCGATTGAGGAAGATAGCGACCACACCCGCCTCGCCATGGGGATTCTGACGCTCGCCATAGACGTTGGCGTAGCGCATACAGCCGACATCCAGGCCGTAGGCCGTGTGGTAATAAAACAGATAGCGCTCCACGGCCAGCTTGCTGACGCCGTAGGGCGAGACCGGCCGTAGCGGATGATCCTCGGTCGCGGGGAAGACGTCCTGTTCGCCGTAGATCGCGCCGCCGGTCGAAGCGAAGAGCACCTGCTTCACGCCGCCGCGCCGGGCGGCCTCGAAGAGATTCAGGCTACCGACGACGTTGACGTCGGCGTCGAACACCGGGTCGGCAACCGAGCGGCGTACGTCCATCTGTGCCGCCTGGTGGACCAGGAGATCGACACCCGCGCCTTCGATCAATTCCGCCGCTTCACGGCTACGGATGTCGAGCTCATGCAACTCGGCCTCGGCCGGTAGATTTTCACGCCGGCCGCTCGACAGGTCGTCGATGACCAGCACCCTGCAGCCTTCACCCACGAACGCGTCGGTGAGGTGGGATCCGATAAAACCGGCGCCGCCGGTGATGCAAACCGTATTGATATTCATGGGGCGGACACTAGCATAGGCGTCCGCGGCACGGGATTAAGACCCCGTGTGATTGGCGCCGCCTGACCCACGTGCCGCCGCCGTATGGGCGCGAGCGTCGCCTTACTGAGCCTTCTTGATCAGCAGCTGGCGCGCCGCTTCCACCGTCACCTCGCCCCCGAGGGGGAGGGTAAAGACCTCGCTCCAGAAGTAGCCGCCGCCACCCCCGCGACTCTCGACCCAGTGGACCCGCGTGCCGTCCGCGTTCAGCCAACCGATCAAGAGCTCGTCGCCCCGGCGTGAGGTGAAGATACCGGTGAGACCTTCATCGATCGCCGGTGCCGGCAGGTCGCGCAGGGTACGAAAATCGAAAATCTGCAGCGAGCTCGGATCCGGGTCACCGAATAGATCGGAGACGTCGATGCGCAGAATGTCCGAATCCGGATCCGCGGAATCCGCGCTCGACGACACCGAAACCTCGCGGGCGGCATCGATCGAGAGGCCGCGAACGTCGTTCCCCAGATTCTCCAGCCCTTCCCAACCGTAGTCTCCACCGGAATTCAAGATCCAGTCGGCGATCTGGTCGGCGACGTAATCGCCGTGGGCGTCGTGCAGATGAAAGCGCTGGCCGATGATGATGATGGCGGCACGCATGCCTTCGGAAAACGACGTCAGATCGTCCGGGTTGTAGAGGTCGGCGAGCTCGAAGACCCGCTCGCGCACCTGCTCGCCGAGCAGCCCGAACTCGAGCGGCATCGGGCTGATCTCGAGACTGCCGACCCGATGGCTCAACGGGTTGGCGAAGGTCACCATGACCGACCGGCCGTTACCCGAGACCTGGAGCTCGAAAGACCGCGATAGGGCAGTGGTCAGCTCGGCTGCCTCGGAGTCACCCTCTGAGCTATGCAGGAACATGTCATTCAGCTCGAAGACGCCGTGCCAGCCCAGATAGCGCCCCTCGATGAAAGTGAGCGGAGCGTAGTAGGTGTGGCGGGGACTTTCGCCATCCTGCCAAAGCAGGTGGACGACCATGCGCGCGGCCTGAATCCAGCTGCCGTCCTCGAGGTCGAGCTCGAAGGCGTCGTGGGTCTGGACCATCTTCAGCACGCCGCTAGGAGAAACGGCGGCGCCGTCGCGCTCGAGAGTGACGACGTCCGACCATGCGGTGCCGTCATAGGTGGCGAAGTCGAGGCGGGTGGCGCCCTCGGCGTCCTGGCTGTGCCAGAGCAGCACGAAGTTGTCGGCCTTCGGATCCTGGAACAACCGGGGCGTGGTCTCGATCCGTGCGTCTTCGGTTCCAGGCACCAGGATCCGGGTGATCTCGCCCGTGGGCGCGGTGCTATCGAGGGTGAGCACCGGCGTGGCGCCGTCGATTTCGCCGTCGTTGCCGAAGAGCTCAGCGTATGAGCCGGTCAGCACCCGTTGCAGCTGACCGCCATGGTCGAGAATCTGCTCCGCCCCCTGAGCCCAGACGGCGGGTGCGAAGACGATCGAAGCGAAAAGGCTGATGTATCTTGAAAACCGCATGATCAGGCCATCAGGTTGATGAGTTTGCGGGCGTCGGTCACCATCAGAAAGTCTGGGATGACCGGATCGTCCGGATAGAACTCTTCTTGCAGGCGAGTGAAGTAGTGATGAGCCGTGCGCTCGTTGCCGCACAGCTTCTCAGCCTCGCCGAGCAGATAGAGAGCGTTCTTGGTTTGCCACTGAACCTCGGCTTCCTGCGCCAGGAACAGGCCGCGGCGGGCATGGATCGCGGCGCGCCGGGGACGATCGATCTCGAGGTAGGCGAAGGAGAGACCCAGGCGGGGGTACATCTCCCAGGCCCCGGACTGGAGGCTTTTGAGACGACGAAGACTGCGGAAGAGCCCGGCGAATCCTTCGGCCGATTGCCCGAGCATGATCTGGCTATAGGCCAGGTTGTAGACGATGAGCGCGCCATCGATGCCGAGCTCCGGCGGCAGCAGGCTCAGGGCCTTGGTGTAGCACTCGCAAGCGCGGTCGAAGTAGCTCTGGCGGACCAGGAGCAAACCGAGATGGTTGTGGCACCGGGCGATCGGTTCGGGCTTTCCCGACTGCTGGGCATGGTCGAGGGACAGCCGGGCGTAAAACATGCCCCGCTGATCTTCCTTGCGCATCTCATGAAAGCGCGAGATGTTGTGAGCGGCTTGATAACAGATCTCTGGGTTGCTGCTCGACAGCAGGATCTTACGCAACGTCGTGATCACATCTTCACCGCGACCCAGGTTGACCAGGATGCTGGCGCGATTGCAGTTGGCCAGGTCACAGGCGTCCCGATTGCCAAACTCTTCAGCCCAGGCGATGGCCTGATCGCAGACCTCCAGTGCTTCTTGCCACCGGCCGTGATTGATTTCTTCCCGGGCCTGATGACGCAGGGCCTCAAAGGTCTCGTAGGATTGTTCGGATCGACGGCTCATACGCCCCTCCATGCGTTTTCCCTGTCGTACGTTCTCAAAGGGCCGTGTGTCTATCTCGAAGCCAAGCTACTATAGCATATCGGATTCAAGGAGAGCCAAACTGATGCAAGAAGCTGCTGCAACCCTCGGAGAAAAAAGCCTGGATGACCAGGTTCTATCGCGGCTGCGCGACGCCCTCGCCCTCTATCTTTGGCGACTCGACGCCGTTCGGGTCGAGCCGGAAAACCCGTTCCGGCTCGCTTCCGGCAACTATAGCCCAATCTATATCAACTGCCGGCGGGTCATCTCCGAGCCGGGATTCATGCAGCTCTTCTGTGCCGCCTCGACGGTGATCTGTGAGCACCGAGAGCTCAGGGTCGACGCGATTGCCGGAGGCGAGACCGCGGGAATTCCCTTTGCTTCTTGCCTGGCTCAGGCCATGGCACGGCCGATGGCCTACGTCCGCAAGAAGGCCAAGGGCTACGGCATCGCCTCACGGGTCGAAGGGCATCTGACGCCGGGCGCCCGAGTGCTGCTGGTCGAGGACCTGATCACCGACGGCGGCAGCAAGCTCGGCTTCCTCGATGCCGTCGCCGAGGCGGGAGCCGAGGTTCGGGATGTGCTGGTGCTCTTCGATCGCCAGCAGGGTGGCGCCGATCTCCTGGCAGGCCGCGGGGTCACCCTGCACGCCGTCGCCGATCGTGCCACCACTCTGGCGGCGGGGGAAGCCGCCGGCGTGCTGACGGCGGAGGCCGCCGAGGCCGTCGAATCCTACTTTCGCGACCCTGAGCAGTGGCATCGAGCCCGCGGGCTCGAATATCAACAGCTTTAACCGAAGTCTCTGATGGCCGTCTCGGGGCATGCTGTACAAACATCCACGCTCGTTCGCATTGAAATATTGCAATTTTCGAGTGCCTCGGATTGCGGGCGTCTCCGGAGTGCTGAATAGGCTCAAGCTGACCTGCCGGGAAGCTGGGGAAGACAAAATGACCCAGTGCCGACGAGGCGCATCGTTGGCGCTCACTCGAGGGCCGCTATACAATGTCGCCCCTCCAAGCCGACCTTGCCCATGAGAGTGACTCGCCTTCAGGCTGGACGCGGGCGTGTGTGCGCCGCGAATCGCGTCGCATCACGTCGGCGGCCTGAACGGTGTCGTCGAGTGAGCGTCAGCTGCAATCCGGCCCGTCGTCGGGAGCGGCTGCTGTCTCTCCTCAGCGCGCTGTTGGCCAGCGGCACGCTGCTGGTCGGGTGTGACGCCTCGCGCAAAATCGACGGGGGTGCGGCCTTCGAGAGAGCCCTCGGAGCCGCCGAACAACACGAATACCTGATCGAGCTGGAGCCAGGAGAGCTCCTGCGGCTGGAGGTCGACCAGCGAGATCTCGACCTGCAGGCCGTGATCGTGGATCCAGCGGGTCGAGAAGTCGTCAGGGCCGAATCCCAGGGCGTTTTGCCGCCGCGCTCGCTGGCCCTGATCGCTGAGCAGGCGGGAGAGTATCGCCTGCGGGTCCGTGCCCTCGACGCCAGCGCGCCGGACGGAATCTATCGTGTCCACGTGCGCGACCTCCGGCGGGCCGAAGCCCGCGACCGGGCCTGGCAGGCGGCAGAGGCCAGGTTCAAGCAAGGCGAGAGGCTGCAGCTCGAGGACACCCGAGACAACCTGCGCCAGGCCATCGAGGAATACAAAGAAGCCTTACGACTGTCACACCAGGCGGCGGATGCCGCCGGCGCCGCCAAGGCTGAGATCGCTATCGGTAACGCTTATCGCTTGCTCAAAGATCATGAGCAAGCGCTGGCGCACTTCGAGAGCGGTCTCGAGCTGCGGCGTCGGATCGGGGATGCCGTGGCGGAAGCCGATGCCCTCAGTGAAGTGGCCGACGCTTTGCGGAGAATCGAGCCAGAGGACCTCCAGCCCGCGATCGACCTCTACTTTCAGACGATCGGGCGTCTGCGCGACGCGGCCCGTGAGGCGGAGCCCGGCAGCTTGAGGCGCCGGTTGCTGGATTCCACCCTGGCCTTGATTCTCAACAATCTGGCCACGACCTATCGTCGCCAGGACAAGTATGAAGAGGCACTTCGAACCCACCAGCAGAGCTTGCAGCTGCGACGCGGGCTCGGGGATCGCCAAGCGATCGGCAGGTCCTTGATCAATCTCGGGGTGGCCTATGGGCGATCCGGCCAGAATCGGCAGGCCCTCGGGCACTACCACGAAGCTCTTTCGCTGCTCGAGGGAACCGATGAATGTCGTGGAGTCGCGGCCCTCTACAGCAACCTCGGGACGACCTACGAACGGCTGGGTCAGTATGAAAGAGCTCGGCGCTACTTCTGCCGGGCGTTGCCCCTGCGCATCGGGCTGGGACGTTCCAACGATGTCGCGGTGATGCTCAGCGGCCTCGGCAGGGCGCTCCACTTTTCCCGACGGGAGCGCGAAGCGCTGGACTCTTTTGAGCGCGCGCTCACAGAGCTCGGGCCGGAAGGCTCGATCCGAACTCGAGCGACGATCCTGGTCAACGCCGGGCGTTCCCACTATAAGCTGCGGGAGTACCCGGAAGCCCTGGAGCTCTTCGAAGAAGCCCTGGCCATCTGGCAGCGGATCGGGAGTCGTCGCTCGCAGGGCATCCTTCTGTCCGAGATCGCCAACGTGTACCGCGAGCGTCAGGACCTCGACCGGGCCTTCGGGCTTTACCGGCAAGCTCTGGAACTGAGCCGAAACACCGGCGATCGAAGCACCGAAGCCCTGACGCTTTTGCGCATGGCCGATGCCGACCAGCGCCGCGATCGTCCGGCGTCGGCGCTGGCGCATCTGAAATCGGGTCTTGCCATTATCGAGGCCGGGCGCAGCGAGGTGGCCGATCCCCATCATCGGGCAGCCTTTCAGTCATTCAAGAATCGCTTTTACGAGTTGCATCTCGATCTCCTGATGGCGCTCCACGCCCGAAATCCAGGACAGGGATTCGACGCCCGGGCCTTCCGGGCCAGCGAGAGCGCCCGCGCTCGTAGCCTGGTTTATGTGCTCGAGGGACAGATCGAAGTCGGCCAGGGCGTCGATCCTTCGCTGCTCGAAAGCATGAAGGCGCACGAGACGCGACTCGGCCGACTCGAGCGCAACCGGCGGCGACTGGTGGCTGAGCAGGCCGCACCGTCCGAGCTCGCCAAAGCCCAAGAAGAGATCGAGGCGACGCTGGCCCGTTGGGATCAGTTGCGAGCCTTGATTTTTCAGTCGAGCCCTTCATACCAGCAGTTGACCGAGCCGGAAGCCCTCGGCGTCGAAGAGATCCGAAGCTTGCTGGACCCCGACACCGTGCTACTCGAGATCGCCCTCGGGCGGGATCGTGGCTTCTGGTGGATGATCACCGCCGACTCGTTCGAGAGCGGCGAGCTGCCGCCGAGGGAGCAGATCGAGAGCCTGGCCCGGCGTATCTACAGTCTGGTTGAAGACCGCTCGGCATGGGATGAGAGCGAGTATCTCGACACCGCCGGTGAGTTGAGCGATCTGCTTCTCGAGCCGATCGCCGGCCATCTGGACCACGAGCGGCTGGTGTTGGTCGGAGACGGGGCACTACAGTATGTGCCCTTCGCCGCGTTGCCGGTGCCAGCCGGAGCGGTCGACGGGGCACGTGACGCCTCCGTTCAGCAGCCATGGATACCGCTGGTCGCGCGCCACGAGATCGTCAGTCTGCCGTCCGCCTCGGTACTCGATCTGCTGCGCCGTGAGGCCTCCTCCTCAGATGAGGCGGTGGGGACCCTGGCCGTCATCGCGGACCCGGTGTTCGGCGCCGAGCCCAATCAGGCTCAATCCGTCGGGCTACCGAGGGATCTCGGCCCGGCTCCGTGCATCTCCCGGGGCCGCTCGCCCGCGGGCGGGGAACTGGCCAGTTTGGCACCGACCTGTATGGCTTCGAACAGCCCCTCCGACGAGTCCTCGAACTTTCCACGGCTGGTCTTCTCCGGGGAGGAGGCGAGGGCGCTCATCGCCAATGTCCGGGGCGACGGTGCTCAGGCGTTTCTCGGCCACGAGGCCACGCGCGAGAGGGTGATGAACGGTGAGCTCAGCTCCTATCGCATCGTGCATTTCGCCACTCATGGGGTGCTCGACACCGAGCACCCGGAGCTTTCGGCCCTGGTGCTTTCCCAGGTCGACCCCCGGGGCCGACCGATCGAGGGCCATCTGCGTCTGCACGACATCTACAAACTCGAGCTCAACGCTGAGTTGGTGGTCCTGAGCGCCTGCCGAACCGCCCTGGGAAAGGAGCTGAGGGGTGAAGGGCTGATCGGATTGACCCGTGGATTCATGTACGCCGGTGCCCCGCGGGTCGTCGCCAGTCTATGGGCGGTCGACGACAAAGCTACCCTGAGATTGATGGACGCTTTCTACCGGTTCATGTTGAACGACGGACTGCGTCCCGCTGCCGCGCTCAATCGAGCGCAGATGGCGATGTGGCAAGCGGGGCGCCCTCCGTACGAATGGGCCGCCTTCGCGCTCCAGGGGGAATGGCGTTGAGCTCCAAGACGCGTCCGGGTGAGCTGTCCCGAGAGGCTCTCGACAAGCTGCTCGAATATCTCGACGGCGATCGCGAACGCGCGTCTGAGAAGTATCGCGAGCTGCAGAACAAGCTGATCGCCCTTTTCGAATGGCGATCGTGCTCGGCGCCTGAGGATCTGGCGGACGAGACCTTGAATCGGGTCGCCAGAAGGCTCGAGGAGGGGCTCGAGATCAAGACTCGAGAGCCGTTTCGCTACCTCCGCGGTGTCGCCCTCAACCTCATCAAGGAAGACTACAAGCGGGCAGCTCGCGAGCGTGCAGCTTTCGAGGACTATCGCTACCTGGAGACGCGGGAGGAGGCCGCAGAAGAGAGCGACGAGCGAAAGGCCGCGCTGGACGGATGCCTGGCCGGGCTCGAATCCGGGGATCGGGACCTGATTCTGGAGTTTTACCGAGGCGAGAAGAGCACGCGGATCGCGAATCGCCGACGCCAGGCCGAGGCTCTCGGCATTACTCGAACCGCTCTGAGAATCCGCGCCTATCGGTTGCGCAAAGAGCTTGAGAAATGCGTCAAAAAGAGCCTGGATCCATGAAACAGATCGAGAGAATTCGCCACTCCTACTTGAAGGGGGGATTACTTCGCTCTCCAAAGGACGGTTGTGATGAAGTCGAGTGATAACGAAAAGCGGCTGGGCTATCTGCTCGGTTTGACCAGTGAGCAGGAGCGGGAACGCCTCGAAGTCGAGTTGCTGGCGGACGATGACGCCTTCGCGCGGCTGGCTGTCGCCGAGGACGATCTGATCGACGCCTACGTGCGGGATGAGCTTGCCGGTGAGCACCGTCGGCTGTTTGAGCAACATTGGCTCAACAGTCCGCGGCGTCTGGCGAGGGTCGAATTCGCCCGCGAGCTCGAGGCCGTGGCCGACGGCATCCCCGGCCGTTCGCAGTCCGAGGTGCCCGCGCCGCCGCGGCCTGAGGCTGATCCGCCGCCGCGACCCGCCTGGATAGAACGGATCGCCGGCTGGTTGTCGATCCCTCCCGGCTGGAAGCTCCAGCCGCTGGCGGCGTTCGCGGTCATCGGGCTGATCGCCGCGGCCAGCATCATCGCCTGGCTCAAGGTTGACAATGCCGACCTCCGCTCCAGGCTCGCGGTGCTGGAGGCGGCCCGACAGGTCACCCTCGCGGCTCGGGGAGCCGATACCCCCAGCGGCACACTGCCGGTTTATCTGCTCAAGTCGATTTCCCGAAGCGGCGGTGTTCAAAAGCTTGCGGTCTCGGTCGAAGAGAGCGTGATCCGGCTGCGGGCGGTCGTCGACGAAGGGCGAGACTTCCAAAGCATCGAGGCGATTCTGGGCCGCGGGCGGGACGCGACTTTAAAAGCCTGGCGATTGGATGCGGACTCGCAGGTCGTGGTCAAGATCCCGATGGAGTTGATCCGCAAAGGGG
>JAAUXY010101785.1_pt1 | contig 19448 bp, 16 predicted proteins | sample 7278121 | NCBI WGS metagenome assembly JAAUXY01 (sample SAMN14350117, study PRJNA611818) | marine sediment metagenome | isolation source: surface marine sediment (1.8m) | place: French Polynesia: Moorea | collected 2018-08 | reverse complement strand
GAGGTGATCGGCGTGGCGCCGGAGAAAGACCTGGCGGTGCTGCGCATCGAGGCGCCCGAGGAGGTGCTGTTCCCGCTGCCGGTGGGCGACTCCTCGGAGCTGGAGATCGGCCGCAAGGTGCTGGCCATCGGCAACCCGTTCGGGCTCGATACCACGCTGACCACCGGCGTGGTCAGCGCCCTGGGCCGCGAGATTCGCGCGCCCAACAACCGCGTTATCCGCAACGTGATCCAGACCGACGCCGCTATCAACCCGGGCAATTCCGGTGGGCCGCTGCTCAATTCCCTGGGCCAGCTAGTAGGTGTGAATACCGCTATTTACAGCCCATCGGGGGCCAGCGCAGGTCTTGGTTTAGCGATTCCCGTGAACACGGTGAAGGAGGTGGTGCCGCAGCTCATCAGCTTTGGCCGCCTGTACCGACCGGTGATCGGCATCGAACTCGCCAGCGACCGCTGGGCGCGCCGTTACCGTATCGAAGGCGTGCCGGTAGTACGCGTGTTCCCGGGACTGCCCGCCGACCAGGCCGGCATGCGCGGTGTGTGGCGCAACTACCGCGGCGAAGCCATGCTGGGGGATGTGATCATTGGACTCAACGGCAACCCGATCAAGTCCAGCGACGACTACCTGAGCTTCATGGAAAAGCAGAAGCCCGGCGACGAGGTCACTGTGACCACGCGCCGGGACGGTAAGGAACGGGAATTCAGGATCGAGGTGGCAGAGCCTCAATAAAACGCTTGATGCGCAGTACCGCCTGTTTCAGCAGCGGGCGCGGTTGGGCCAGGCCCACCCGCACGCAGTTCTTCGCCGACGGTCCAAAGGCATCTCCTGGCACCACCGACACCAGCTCGGCGTCCAGCAGGGCGCGGGCAAATTCGCGACCGTCCATGCCGGTGCCGTCCACGTCACACATCACGAACATGCCGGCCTTGGGGCGGTGGCAGTGAATGCCCGGCAGCTTGCCCAGCTTGTCTACCACGAAGTCGGCGCGCTCGGCATAATCCTGGCGCATCTCCGCCACATACTCCTGGTCATTCTCCAGGGCGAAGGCGCTGGCGTCCTGGATGAACTGCGGGCAGCCGAACAGGGTGGCGCCGGCATGGGCCCCGAGCCGCTCAATCAGGTTCTGCGGCCCCACTACCCAGCCGATGCGCCAGCCGCTCATGGCGTGAGATTTGGACAACCCGTCCACCATCACCACATTGTCGAGGTACTCGCTGCTGGCACGCAGGGAACGGTGACGACCGGAATAGGTGAACATGGAATACACCTCGTCGCAGACCAGCCACAGGTTGCGATCGCGACAGAAGGACGCCAGCTCGGCCAGGTCCTTACGGCCGATGAGGCTGCCGGTGGGGTTGCCGGGTGTGTTGATGAACACCACCCGGGTGCGCTCGGTAACCGCGGACTTGACCGCCTCCAGGTCGAGCTTGAAGTCCTGTTCCAGCAGCAAGGGCACCGAGACGATCTTCGCGTCGATGGCGGCCATGATCGGCGGGTAGCCCACGTACATGGGCTCAGGAATCACCACTTCATCGCCCTCATCCAGCAGGCAGCTCATCACCGAGTACAGGGCGTTGGTGGCGCCCGGAAAAATCGCTACCTCTTCCGGCGTACAGGGGTGCGACGAGGTAGCAGTCTCCAGGTCGGCCACCGCGCGTCGCAGCTTGATCTCGCCCAGCGCCGGCGAGTAGTGGGTCCGGCCTACGCGCAGGTGGCTGACGGCGTTGTCGATGATCGGTTCCGGGGTGCGGAAGTCCGGGTCACCCACACTCAGCAGGATCACGTCCTCGCCATTGTTCTTCATGGCCAGGGCGCGGTCGTGGGTTTCCCAGGCGCCGTTGTCCTGGTGGGTCAGGCGGTCGATCTGTTGGCTGAAGCGGGGTTCGAACATGCGGGGCATAGACTTGAAAAAAGGCCGCTAGCATACCCCAGCCGCGGCCCGGCGAACACGTCTACAGCCCCTTGACGTTGGCCCCCAGGGCTTCCAGCACCGGGCGCATTTCCCGGTAGGCCGCGGGCGTGCGGGTTAACGGGATACGCGGGTAGAGGTGATGAACGATGTGGTACTGCATGCCCATGGAGCCGATATTGCCCAGCTTCGAACGGAAGCTGCGAGTATCGCTGTAGCGACCTGTTTCAAGTCCCGGGTTGTGCGGCGCCCAGGACAAGTAGAAGTGCAGGTAGGTAATGCCGAGGTAACGCGGCAGCCACCACAGCAGCGCCGCCTCCAGGGCAAAGCCGCTCCAGGCCAGCGCGAACAGCGTGCCGTAGAACACCAGCTCATAGACCGCCGCCTCCGCCAGCAGGTCCTGACGCCCCTTGCGCTCCAGCGTCGCACCGTAGGCGTTCCTGCCACCGTAGGGCCGCGGTTGCCGGGTCTGGATGCTCGCCCAGATGGCGCCAAGCGGCGTGTCGGCATGGGTGCCATAGTCAGGGTCCAGCTCCGGGTCGTTGGCGTACTTGTGATGCTCCATGTGTGTCTCGCGGAGCACCCGGTAGGGCATCACCAGGGGCGCCGAGCTCACCGTGCCCACCAGCTCGTTGAGCCAGCGCAGCTTCTCCCCGGGGCGTGCAATAATCGAATGCTGGGCCTCGTGGGACGGCAGGTAGCACAGCATCATATTGATTGTCGCGACGATAAAACCTGCCCACAGCGGGATGATGTCCATGAACACCAGCGGCCACAGGGCCAGCCAGCAGGCCACATTGGCGAATGCCCACACCACCGCGATGGTAGGGAACCTGTTGAGGTGCCGGCGGGCAATCTCGCGCTCGACCTCGCGCAGTTGCTCTTCGGTCATGCTCGCGTAATCGGTCATACCCACCTCCCCCGCAGCTGCGCGACCAGGCCCAGCGCCGTGCCGACGGCCAGGCCGAACACCATTGGGCTCATGCCCAGTGGCGCAAGTACGCCCAGCGCTGCCAGCACCTGCGCGATCAGCGGTGCCAGAAAGCCAATGCCGAACAGCAGCGGCCCGTAGGCAAAAATTGAACGAAGTATTGGCATGGGCTTACCTCCCTGGGACGGCCTGCGAGTCAGCAAGCCAGCGCCTGTCTAGGATAACGTACCGCCGTCAACGCGAATATCCTCGCCATTGATATGGCGGCCGTCCTCGGAGGCCAGCATGGCGATCACGCCCGCCACAACCTCGGGGCCTTTGGGGCCGTCCAGTGAGCTGATGCGGGTGAGCTGCTCGCGACTGGGCATGTCCGGCATGGCGGGTGCCCTGGTCATGGCCGTCTGGATATCGCCCGGGCACACGCAGTTGGCGCGTATACCCTCCTTCGCATACTCCACGGCGATAGAGCGGGTCAGGGCCAGCACCGCGCCCTTGCTGGCGGCATAGGCCGCACCCCAGTGCAGGCCGGCAAGCCCGGCTGTCGATGCGGCATTGACGATGCTGCCGCCGCTGGCCTTGAGGTGCGGGATGGCGGCGCGGTTCATGAAGAAGGTGCCGTCGAGGTTGATGCCCAGCACCCGGGACCAGCTTTCGGCGCTGGTTTCATGGAAGCGCTCGAAACGCAGGATGCCGGCCATATGCACCAGCGCGTAGAGACTGCCGAGCTGGTCGACACAGGCCTGCACGCAGGCCTGCGCCTGGGCCTCGTCGCTGACATCGCAGCCGTGGGCTATGGCGCCGCCGCCGATCTCCCCGGCGGTGGCTTCGGCAGCCGCGAGGTCGAGGTCGGCACAGAACACCGTCGCGCCCTCCTCCGCCAGCCGCCGGGCTGTGGCCTGGCCAATACCGCTGCCGGCGCCGGTTACCAGCGCCACCCGGTTTTCAAATCGTTGCATGTCTCACTCCCTGTTCTTATTGTTGCCAGCCCTCGATCACCGTGAGCGTCAGGGAGTCGCGCTCACCGTGGAAGAAAGCTGCCAGCACGTCGGCAAAGACGTCTTGCGAGCATAGCGTATCGAACAGGGTCATGGAGGAACGCAGTTTAAGGGCATCGACCACACCGAGAATTTGTTCCGGTGCGGTATCGCGATGGCTCAGCAGCAGCTGGCAGCAGTCGCGCAGGCGCGTACCCAGGGTCGGGTGTGCGAGGTAGGCCCCGGCTTCTTCGAGCGAGCGAATCGCGTAGCGCTGCGCAGTCGCGCTGTGACCCAGCCCCACGACCTGCGGGAACACAAACCACATCCAGTGGCTGGTCTTGCGGCCCTGGCGCAGCTCCTCCATGGCCTGGTCAATTATCCCGTCCTGGGCCCACAGGAAACGCTCAAGGTCAGCGAACTCAGCCACGGCCTTGCTTGCGTTCAAACACTGCATGCTCGCCGAGCTCATGGCCCTCCAGGCCCTCGTCGAGTACCCGTCGGTAGAAATCGCGCAGCGTATCCTTGCCGTACTCTGGTGTGGCGTTGGCGTTGTAGCGGCAGGAAACACTGTCCCATACCAGCATCGATTCAGTGGCGTAGTAGTAGCCGATGCGCGCCAGCTCCGCTTTCGCCCTGGCCTTGCGGCTGACACGGCCCAGCGTATCCAGGATGCCGGCGAGTCGCAGCAGTAATTTGGGGGAGATTTTCCTGAAACGCGGGCGCTTGCCCAGCAGTTCGAACAGCATGGCTCCCTGCTGCCTCGGGGTCAGGGCCGGCCCGGGGCCACCTACCGGTGCAATGACTCTCTGAAACGCCGGATCGTCGATGCAGTCCGCCATGAAACTTGCCAGGTCGGCCCCTGAGATCGGCTTGCAGGCGGTGAGCGCGCCGTCGCCAAATACCAGGTAGGGCTTGCCGCGCTTGAGCCGCTCCACCTGGCCGGCGAGTGACTTGAAGAACGCTGTCGGGCGCACGATGGTATAGGGCAGGCCGCTGTCGATCAGCAGGGTTTCGAACTCGAGCTTGGCCTTCTGGAAAGCCAGCTGCGGCTTTTGCACACAGATGGCGGATAGCAGGATGAAATGCGCATCACAGGCGCGGGCCTGCTCCAGCAGGTTGAGATTGGCATCGCGATCGACACGGCGGGCGTCTTCAGGATCGCCGTCGCGGCTGGCGATACAGGACACCATTACGTCGAAGTGCTCACCCCGCAGGCCATTGCGCAGCGAGACGGTATCGCAGACATCGACGGAGCGCAGCTCGGCGCCGGCCAGGCAGTCCTGGATAGCCGAGTCCGCCACCAGGCGCCGCACCAGGGCAACCACATCGAAGCCGCGAGCCACCAGCTCGCGCACTACCTGGCGGCCAATATAGCCGGTGGCGCCGGCTACCAGAACGCGTTTCGCGCTGCTCCCTGTGCTGCCATTCGATGCCATGCCCGGAGCCTCGCGTCAGCCGGCGTCAGTCGCGCCAGGCCTGCGGGTCGATGTCGAGGTCAGACCACTGCCCGGGATCGAGCTGAGGCACCTCGACCTGGCTGCGCTGGGTGTCGAAGTCCTTGAGCAGCCGGAAGGCGATGGGAATCAGCAGGGCCACCGCGGCAAGGTTGACCACGCCCAGCAGCCCCATGGTCAGGTCGATAAAGCCGAACACAGTGCCGAGATCCTGCAGCGAGCCCCACATGACCAGCACCAGTACCAGCACCCGGAACACGTTGAACAGGGTCTGGTTCTCCTCGCTGAAGTAGTTGAGGCTGTTCTCACCGAGATAGTAGTTGTACATGATGGAGCTGAAGGCAAACAGCAACAGGGCGACGCTTACGAAGCCCTCGCCCCAGCCGCCGACGTGGCTACCGAGAGCCGCCTGGGTCAGCGCCACGCCGTTTACCCCGGCTTCACCCGGCTGGTAGGCATCGGAGAGCAGGATAATCACGGCGGTACAGCTGCAAAGGATGATGGTATCGATAAACACACTGAGTGACTGCACCATGCCCTGGTGGGCGGGGTGCGGTACATAGGCCACCGCGGCCACGTTGGGGGCGCTGCCCAGCCCCGCCTCGTTGCTGAACAGGCCGCGCTTGACGCCCTGCATGACCACCGCCGCAAAGCCGCCGCCAACCAGCTGCTCGAAACCCAGTGCCGACTTGACGATATGCGCCACCGCGCCTGGCACTTCACCAAGATTGGTAACCAGCACAAACAGCGCTACCAGCACATAGCCCAGGGCCATGATGGGCACCACGAATTCCGCCACGTGGGCGATGCGCTTGATGCCGCCGAAGATGGTGGCGCCTACCAGCACCGTCAGGGTCGCACCGGTCATCCACTCGGGAATGCCGAAGGAGGCCTGCAGGGAGGTGGCAACGATGAAAGACTGCACCGCGTTGAAGCCGAAACCGAAAGTAATCAGTAGCAGCACCGAGAACAGCACCGCCATCCAGGGCTGCTTGAGGCCGTGCTTCATGTAGTAGGCCGGCCCGCCGCGGTAGGTGCCGTCGGGCTCGGCGCGCTTGTAGAGTTGGGCCAGCGTGCACTCAAAGAAACTGGTGGCCATGCCCATCAGGCCGATCAGCCACATCCAGAACACCGCGCCCGGGCCGCCCAGGGTAATCGCCACCGCGACACCGGCGATATTACCGCCGCCGACGCGGCCCGCCACACTCACCACCAGTGCCTGAAAGGACGACAGGTGGCCTTCCTTTTCATGCAGGCCGCGGCGCAGGGAGCGGAACATTTCCCCGAAGAATCGGAACTGCACAAAGCGCGAGGCAAAGGTAAACCACAGGCCGAGACCGACCAGCAGCACAATCAGCACATAACTCCAGAGCAAATCTGTGAGGGTTGCCACCATCGGTTTATTCGCTCACGCCAAAGTAGAAGATGACGGCCACCGCCGGCGGCACCACATAGCGCACCAGCACGTGCCAGAGCTTGAACAGCAAGGGGCTGGAGAACTCCAGTTCCTCGACACTCGCATCGCGTGACACGAACCAGCCGACAAACACCGCAATCAGCAGTCCGCCCAGCGGCAGCAGGACCTGGTTGGAGAAGAAGTCCATCAGGTCGTTGATGGTGAGGTCCGCGATCTTGAAATCCGCCAGCACGTTGTAGGACAGCGCACTGACCACGCTGAGTACGGCGACGCTGCCCACCACAATCAAGGCGCTCTTGTGGCGGGCAAAGCCGTGGTGGTCTTCCATCCAGGCGGTCACGCACTCGACCAGGCCCACCATCGAGGTGATACCGGCCACCGACAGCAGCAGGAAGAAGGCGATGCTGAAGCCGTAGCCGCCCGGCATCTGCGCAAAGGCCACCGGCAGGGTCTGGAAAATCAGCCCGGCGCCTGCCGCCGGGTCGAGGCCGTTGTTGAACACCGCCGGGAAAATCACCAGGCCTGCCAGCAGCGCCACCACGGTGTCTGCTATGACGATAATCAACACCGAACCGGGGATGGAGACCGTCTTCGGCAAGTAGGCGCCGAAGGTCATCATGCCGCCCATGGCCACACCGATGGAGAAGAAGGCCTGGCCCACGGCGATCAGGAATACCTCGGGCTTGATGCGGCTGAAGTCAGGCTCGAACAGCCACACCAGCGCCTTGGTCATACCGCCGGCAAAGACGTTGTAGATGGCGAGTACTGCCAGCAGGCCAAATAGCACCGGCATCAGGATAGTCACCGCTTTTTCGATACCGCCCTGCACGCCCGAGTAAATGATGTAACCGGTTATCGCGAGGCCGATGAGCGTCCAGAACAGCATGCCGGTGGGGTCGGCCAGTACCGCGCCGAACTCGGCCTCGGCGATCACGCTGTCATAGCCATCAAAGCCGGTGCTGATGGCCTTGAACAGGTACCACAGCACCCAGCCTACCACCACGGCGTAAACGATCTCGATGGTAAAGGCCGCCAGCAGGCCCATGTGCCCCACCAGCTGCCAGCCCTTGTGGCGACCCTCTGCGGTGGCGACATTGCGCATGGCCAGCGGCGGGCTCATCTTGCCGCGACGGCCCACAAACAGCTCGGCGATCAGGATGGGAACACCGATGCCGAACACACAGGCGAGGTAGACCAGGACAAAGGCTGAGCCGCCGTTTTCGCCGGCGACGTAAGGGAAGCGCCAGATATTTCCGAGGCCGACGGCAAAGCCGACCGACGCCATAAGAAATGCCCAACGTGATGACCAGTTTTCGTGGCTGCCGCCTGCCAGGGCCATATTATTATTCTCCTATGGGTTACTGCGTATCGTAGCAGCTTACGCGCTGCTTTTATTCTGAAGGGGGTAAGAGTCCTTTTTGCTTCGAATAGGGACTCTTACCCCAATAGTGTCGCCTAGAGCGAGCCGTCCATGCGCTCGACGATGGTGCCGTTGGCGGTACCGCCGCCCTCGCAGATAGCCAGCAGACCGTACTGCTTGCCGGAGCGGTGCAGCTCATGCACCAGGGTGGTCATGAGCTTGGCGCCGGTGCCACCCAGCGGGTGGCCGAGCGCCTGGGCGCCGCCGTTGACGTTGAGTCTATCGATGTCAGCGCCGGTGCCCTTGACCCAGGCCATGGGCACGGAACCGAAGGCCTCGTTGACCTCGAACAGGTCGATGTCATCGAGCTTCATGTCAGCCTTCTCCAGCACCTTCTCGGTAGCCTTGATCGGGCCTTCCAGCATGATGACCGGGTCGGTACCGACCACTGACATGGCAACGATCTTTGCCATCGGCTTGAGGCCGTACTTCTCGACCGCCTCGCGGTTGGCGACCAGCACTGCGGAGGCGCCGTCGCAGATTTGTGAGGCCATGGCGGCGGTGATGGTGCCGCCTTCCTGCAGCGGCTCGAGGCCGCGGATCGCATCCAGGGTGGCGTCCAGGCGGATGCCTTCGTCCTGAGTGTGCATCTCCAGGCTGCCGTCTTCCAGTTCCACTTCGATGGGCACGATTTCCTTTTCGAAGCGGTTCTCTTCCACCGCCTGCTTGGCCTTTACGTGGGAGGAGAAGGCAAACTCTTCCAGCTCTTCCTTGCTGATGTTGTACTTGTCGACCAGCATCTCGGCGCCGGTGAACTGGGAGAACTGCACGCCCGGGTAGCGCTTCATGATCTCTTCACCGTAGGGCGTGCCGTGATCGGCCTTATAGCCGTCGATGATGCTGGCACCGATGGGCACCTGGGTCATGCTCTCGACGCCGCCGGCGATCACCAGGTCCTGGGTACCGGACATCACCGCCTGGGCCGCGAAGTGAATCGCCTGCTGGCCGGAGCCGCACTGGCGATCGACGCTGGTACCGGGCACGCTCTCGCCCAGTACCGAGGAAATGCAGACGTTGCGTGCCACGTTGCTGCTCTGGGCGCCGACCTGGCTCACGCAGCCGAAGATCAGGTCATCGACGGTTTCCGGGTCGATACCGGTGCGCTCCACCAGCGCGTCAACCACCTTGGCACCCAGGTCGATGGGGTGAACTTTCGACAGGCGGCCTTTCTTGCGGCCGCCGGCGCTGCGTACCGCGCCACAGATATACGCTTCACTCATGCTGCTTTCTCTCCTGCAGGTTGAATGGATTGGGTGGCCTGTTGCAGCCAGGCCAGCTCGTCGCCTTCGAGATGGGGCGAGAGCTTGTCACGCACCAGGGCGTGGTAATCATTGAGCCAGGAAATTTCCTCTGCGGTCATCAGCGAAGGCTCCACCAGCCGCAGGTCGAAGGGCGCCAGGGTGATGGCCTCGAATTCGTACATGGTGCGATCGTCGTCGCTGTCGATCGCCGCTTCGCGCACCACCACCAGGTTTTCACAGCGAATGCCGTAGGCCCCGTCCTTGTAGTAGCCGGGCTCGTTGCTGAGCACCATGCCGGGCTTCAGCGCGACTTCGCTGGAGGCCTTGGCGATACGCTGCGGGCCCTCGTGCACGCTGAGGAAAGCACCGACGCCGTGGCCGGTACCGTGGTCATAGTCCAGACCCCGCTGCCACAGGAACATGCGTGCCAGCACGTCGAGATGGGTGCCGGTGGTACCCTCCGGGAAGCGCGCCTGGTCCAGCGCAATATGGCCCTTCAATACCAGGGTGAAGCGCTCGCGCACTTCCTGGCCCGGGTCGCCGATGGCCACCGTGCGGGTGATGTCGGTAGTGCCGTCCAGGTACTGGCCGCCGCTGTCCACCAGGTACACCGAGTCCATGCTGAGGCTGCTCTGCTCAGGTGCATTGGCGTAGTGGTAGTGCGGCAGTGCGGCGTTGCCCGCGGCTGCGCTGATAGTGTCGAAACTGACATCCTGGAAGCGCGCCTGCGCCGAACGGAAGGTCAGCAGCTTGTCGGACAGTTCGGCCTCGCTGTGCAGGCGGCCGGCAGCCACCTCCGCGTCCAGCCAGGCCAGGAACTTGACCTCGGCGACGCCGTCGCGCACATGGGCATTGCGCATGCCCTGCACTTCAACCGCGTTCTTGCAGGCCTTGGGCATCAGTACCGGATCGTCAGCGGCCAGCAGGGTGGCGCCGGCGCGCTCGAGTTCCAGCTGGCACCAGGCATTGGCGGTGGCCGGGTCGGCAATGACGGTTTCACCTGCCAGTGCCTTGAAGGCCGCCGGCGCCTCGGCTTCCGGCAACACGCTTACGCCCGCACCGACATGGGCCGCAAAGCCCTCGGGAATCTTTTCGGGATTGGTGAAGAAATCCAGTCGGCCGTCATCGTGCAACAGGGCGAAGCCCAGCACCAGCGGCAGGGAGGGAATGTCACGGCCACGAATATTCAGCAGCCAGGCAACACTGTCGGCGGCGAAGACCAGGGCCGCGGCGGCGCCCTCCTCACGAATGCTTGCTGCGATATCCCTGCGCTTGTCGGTACTGCTGCGGCCGGTGAAGTCCTCGTCCAGCAGCATGGCCTGGTGTATCTCCGGCTGCGGCCGGTCCTGCCAGCACAGGTCCACCAGGTTCTCCGCGGTTTCCACCAGCTCGATCTCGCGCTTGCCGAGCAGTTTCTCCGCGGCCCGCGCCCAGTTGAGGCTGTGCATGCGGGCATCGTAGCCCACCTTGCTGCCCGCCTCGAGTTGGCCGGCCAGCCATTTCACGTGGGGGGTTTCCACCGAGTGAAGAATCTCGAACAGGTCCTGGTCCACCTGCTGGCGAACCTGCACGGTGTAGCGGCCGTCGGTAAAAACGGCCGCGCGCTCGGCCATGATAATCGCCACACCGGCAGAGCCGGTGAAGTCGCTGGCCCAGTGCAGGCGCTCGTTCTGCGGTGGCAGGTACTCGCCGAGGTACTCGTCGGCGCGCGGAACGATCAGTGCATCCAGCCCGCGCTCCGCCATCACGGTGCGCAAGCGTTCCAGTCGTTCGCCTATGTGCTCCATGCTTCGTCCTCGAAAATATCAGTTACCTGTGAATACCAGTCCACGCCCTCGGCGTCCTGCTGCCGCTGCACCAGCCGCCGGCCCATCAGGCAGTTGAGGTGCGCCAGGGTTTCGCCGATGGCGAGCTGGATGGAGTTGTCGTCGATCTCACGCTTGAACAGCGCGCTGAAACAGTCCACGGCACGCCTGGGCTCTGCCAGGTGTTCCCAGAGCCGGTCCAGGTCGCGCTCGTGGCCCTCGATAATCTGGGTCAGCCGCACGTGCAGGCCGTAGAAAGGCGCCTCGTGGGCCGGCAGCACCAGCACATCGTCCGGCACGATTTCGCGAATCTGGGCACTGGACAGCAGCCAGTCGCGCAGGTTGTCGCCATTGGGTTCGGTGGGGAACACACTGACGTTGGGGGTAATGCGCGGCAAGATCTGGTCGCCGGAGATCAGCAGTTTCAGGGCCGGGCAGTACAGGGCGATATGCTCAGGGGAGTGACCGCTGCCCGGGATCAGCTGCCAGTAGCGGTCGTCGATGCGCAGGGTGTCGCCGCCGCGTATGCGGCGGTAGCCGTCGGGCAGACGGTGAACCGCGCGACCGAAACCGCCGAAGCGCTTCTTGTAGTCACTGATCTGCTGCTCGTTGAAGCCGGCAGCGCGGTAGAAGTTGAGGCCTGCCTCAGGGGCATCGCGGCCGGTGTCGCTGACCAGGGAGCGGCACATCAGGAATTCCGCCCGCGACATCCACAGTTCGCAATTGAAGCGCTCGCACAGCCAGCCGGCCAGGCCGACATGGTCCGGGTGCATGTGGGTGCAGATCACCCGGGTGACGCGCTCGCCGCCCATGAAGCCCTCGAACAGGCTTTCCCACTGGTCACGGGCGGAGTCCAGGGCCAGGCAGGTATCGACCACTGCCCAGCCGTCGCCGTCTCGCAGCAGCCAGAGATTGATGTGGTCGAGGGACATGGGCATGGAGAACCGCACCCAGTAGACACCCTCTGCTACCTTGACCGGCTCACCGCGGCCGGGGTCGGCCTTACGGCCCCAGGGATAGCTGAGGCCATGCACGGTCTCTGAGGCTTTGTCCAAAGGTGGGATTTCCTGCTGCATGAAAACAGCCGCGCAGTATACTACGCGGCTGGAACGATTGGGTAATTGGCACCCATTACCCGGCACCTTGACCGCGACACGACTGGAGACAACATGGCCAAACGCGTATACCTGTTCAACGAAGGCAGCAAGGACGACCGCGAGCTGCTTGGCGGCAAGGGTGCCAACCTCTGCGAAATGACCAGCCTGGGGCTGCCGGTACCGTTCGGCTTCATCATCACCACCCCCACCTGCCGGGAGTTCTTTGACAGCGGCAACCAACTGCCCGGCAAACTCGAGTCAGAGTACCGGGTCGCCCTGGCACTGGTGGAAGAGCACATGGGCGGGCGCTTCGGCGACCCCGAGAACCCGCTGCTGTTCTCGGTGCGCTCGGGGGCGCCAGTCTCCATGCCCGGCATGATGAACACCATCCTCAACCTCGGTATGAATGACGAGATCACCGAGGGGCTGGCCCGCAAGACCGGCAATCCGCGCTTCGCCTACGACTCCTACCGACGCTTCATCCAGATGTATGCCGACGTGGTGATGGGCGCGGAAGACGAGCAGTTCGAAGAGGTCATCGCGGCGCGCAAGGCGGACACCGGCAAGACCCTGGATACCGACCTCGACGCCGACGACTGGAAAGCGGTGGTGGAGCAGTTCAAGGCACTGGTGGACTTCCCCCAGGACCCCCACGTCCAGCTCAAGGCGGCGGTTGAGGCGGTGTTCCTGTCGTGGCATACACCGCGCGCCATCGTCTACCGGGAGATGAACAACATCGATGAGGACCTGGGCACCGCCGTGTGCGTGCAGGCCATGGTGTTCGGCAATTTCGGTGATACGTCCGGCTCCGGCGTGGCTTTCACCCGCAACCCCTCCACCGGAGAAGACGCCTTCTTCGGTGAGTACCTGATCAACGCCGCCGGCGAGGACGTGGTGGCGGGCATTCGCACACCACAGCCCATCACCGCCCTGCACGAGGCCATGCCCGAGGTCTACGACCAGCTGTTCGAGACCCAGGCCCTGCTGGAGCGCCACTACCGGGACATGCAGGACCTGGAGTTCACCGTCCAGGAAGGGCGCCTGTACATGCTGCAGACCCGCAGCGGCAAGCGCACCGGCCGCGCCTCGGTAAAGATCGCCGTGGACATGGTCAACGAGGGCCTGATCACCGAGAAAGAGGCGCTGCTGCGCGTTTCCCCGGAACACGTGGAGGCCTTCCTGCACCCGATGGTCGACCCCGCCGCCAAGCGCGATGTGGTTGCCAAGGGCCTGCCGGCGAGCCCCGGCGGCGCCACCGGTCAGGTGGTGTTTTCCGCCGACGAGGCCGTGGAAGTCGCAAAAGACGGCACCCCAGTGATACTGGTACGTCGGGAAACCACCCCCGAGGATATCCACGGCATGAAGGTGGCCGAGGGCATTCTCACCGAACTGGGCGGCATGACCTCCCACGCCGCCGTGGTCGCTCGCGGTATGGGCGTGTGTGCGATCACCGGCTGCGAATACCTGAACCTGGACTACCAGGCCGGCACCGTGACCACGGACGACGGCGTGGTTATCAAGCGCGGTGACACCATCACCCTGGACGGCTCCACCGGCGAGATGATGCTCGGGGATATTCCCAAGACCGAAGCCTCCTCTTCCGATGACTTCCAGACCCTGCTGACCTGGGCCGACAAGCACCGCAAGCTCAAGGTGCGCGCCAATGCCGAGACCCCGGAAGACGCCGCCAAGGCCAGGGAACTGGGCGCCGAGGGTATCGGCCTGTGCCGCACCGAGCACATGTTCTTCGACGCCGAGCGCATCGACCATATGCGCGGCATGATCCTGGCCGAGAAGAAGGAAGAGCGCAGCGCCTACCTGGAGAAACTGCTGGAATTCCAGCGCGCCGACATGCTGGCGCTGTTCGAGGTGATGGACGGCCTGCCGGTCACCGTGCGCCTGCTGGATCCGCCCCTGCACGAATTCCTGCCACACGATGAGGAAGACCTGGTCGCCCTGTCGAAGCGCATCAACGTGCCGGTGGAGGTGATTCGCGAGCGCTCCCACAGCCTGCAGGAGGTCAACCCGATGCTGGGCTTCCGCGGCTGCCGCCTGTCCATCGTGTTCCCGGAAATCACCGAGATGCAGGCGGAGGCGATTATTACCGCGGCTATCCAGGCCAAGGAGAAGGGCCTCAACCCGCTGCCTGAAATCATGATCCCGCTGGTGGTGAACGTGCGCGAAATCCGCCGCATCACCGAGGTGATCGAAAAGAGCATCCTCAAGGCCGTGTCGGAGCGCAAGATATCAGTGCCCTACAAGGTCGGCACCATGATGGAAACGCCGCGGGCCTGCCTGGGTGCCAAGCGCCTGGCGCCCGCCGTCGAATTCATGAGCTTCGGCACCAACGATCTTACCCAGATGACCTACGGCTTCTCCCGGGACGATATCGGCAAGTTCATCGGCGAATACCTCAATCGCAAGGTCGTCGACCAGGATCCCTTCGTCTCACTCGACGTGCGCGCGGTCGGTCGCCTGATGAAAATAGCCATCGAGGACAGCAAGTTCGGCCGCAAGGGCATCAAGTACGGTATCTGCGGTGAGCACGGCGGCGACCCGAAGTCGATTCGCTTCTGTCACGAGATTGGCCTCGACTATGTGAGCTGCTCGCCCTACCGGGTGCCGGTGGCACGCATCGCCGCCGCCCAGGCCAATGTATTGGAGCCGGTGCCGGAGTAAGTTCAGCCCAGGGTCATGCGCAGGGCGTAGTAGGACAGGGCAAACAGGCAGACGTTGGATGCCAGGAACAGCAGAAAGCGTACCGGCACGGTATTGACCAGTGCCTGCCACAGGCTGTGCAGGATACGCAGGCCGGTATAGCCCCAGGCCCACCAGATGGCGGCGTCCGGGGCCCCGGTAATGGCGAGGATTGCCACCAGCGGGTAGAAAATAGTGGGCTGCTCCATCAGGTGGTTGTAGTTGTGGGCCACCCAGTTCACCCGCGGCGGCATTTCCGATTCGACATCGGCATAGCGGCCGCCGGGCGGCGCCACCGTCAGGTCGACACCGGCCGCCTTGAAAGCCGGCATGCGCGTCGCCAGCACCCACAGCATCATCACCAGTGACCAGGCCACCAGCACAGCGGCGGGCGCGAGAATCTGGGTATTGAGCATCAGGTTCATGGTTTTCTCCTTGTTTAAATCAGCAGTGGCAAGCGGCGTCAGTCGAGCACCGGCACCCGGCCGACGATGACCAGGATTGTCAGCACCAGGGCAAGCAGGATGACCGCCGGTGTGGTCGGCGAAAAGCGCACCGCTTCCCCATAGGCCAGTGGCAGGAAGGTCGCCGCCAGCACCAGCCAGAATGGCAGCACCACGATGGCAAGCAGGATGCGGGCCGGTGGCTTGATGGGCACGGTCTTCATGATGGTGGATCCCCTCGATCCGGCGAGCGACTGAAACTAACAGAGTTACCAGGGTGCGCAAAGCGGCTCATTGCGATAACGCTATCTCGAAGACGGGCAGCTCACGACCGGAAATACTGTCGGAAGCTCGCATGCCTACCTGCCGGGCACCGGCACCCCGGTAGAACTCCGAGGCATGGGGATCGCTCTGGATCAGCATGGACTGTCCACCCAGGGCACCGGCCAGCGCCACTGCATGCGAGAACAGCTCGCGCCCCAGCCCGGAACCGATACAGCTGGGTTCCACGAACAGCGCCTCCAGCTCGAACTCATCTTCGCTGAGTCGCTCAAGACTGTAGAAGCCCAGCACAGCGCCGTCACGCTCCAGAACACGATAGGTAAATCGCTGGGATTCCAGGTCCGCGGGGCAAACGGTCAGCTCATCGCGGCAGGCCGCCACAAATTCTTCGGAATAGCCCCAGTGCGCCTTGGAGCGAAGCGCCAGCTCCGTGAGCGTGTCCGCCTCGCCGACGGTGGCCGCGCGGATCACTGGAGCTAGTTTTCCTGCAGCGTGAATAGCTGGGTGTTGCCGCCCTTGGCAACGACGTTATCGGTGCGGGTTTTCTCGGTGGCAAAGCGCAACAGGTAGTGGGGACCACCAGCCTTCGGCCCGGTACCCGACAGGCCCTGGCCGCCGAAGGGATTCACACCCACCACGGCACCCACCATGTTGCGGTTGATGTAGGTATTACCCACCCGGGTATCGCGGAACACCTCACGGGCAAAGCCGTCGATGCGACTGTGCACACCCAGGGTAAGGCCGTAGCCGGAGGCATTCACCTGTTCAATCACCGGGCCGATGTCGCTGCCGCGGTAGCGAATCACATGCAGAATAGGACCAAACACCTCTTCCGGAAGCCGCGCCAGGGAATCGATTTCCCAGGCCTGGGGCGCGAAGTAGTAGCCCTCCGCCAGGTCTTTCGACAGCTCACAGCGGGCCAGCAGCTTGCCCTCGCGACTCATGCGCTCCACGTGCTGTTCCAGCCGCTGGCGCGCCTCCAGGTCGATGACCGGGCCGATATCCGTGGACAGCGCCGCCGGGTCGTTGATCACCAGCTCGCGCATGGCCCCGGCCAGCATCTCGATGACCCCGTCGGCGATGTCTTCCTGGATAAACATCACCCGCAGCGCCGAGCAGCGCTGGCCGGCACTCTGGAAGGCCGAGGTGATCACATCGTCCACGACCTGCTCGGGCAGGGCGGTGGCGTCGACGATCATCGCGTTGAGTCCACCGGTCTCGGCCACCAGCGGCACGATGGCGCCGTCACGCTCGGCGAGCTGGCGATTGATGAGCTTGGCGGTGGCGGTACTGCCGGTGAACGCGACACCGGCAATGCGCGGGTCGGCTACCAGCGCGCCACCGACCCGGGCGCCATCCCCCGGCAGCAGGTGCAGTACGTCGCCCGGCACACCGGCTTCGTGCAGCAGCTTAACCGCGCGCGCACCGATCAGCGGGGTTTGCTCGGCGGGTTTGGCAATGACGCTATTGCCGGCCGCCAGTGCCGCTGCCACCTGGCCGGTAAAGATCGCCAGCGGGAAATTCCAGGGGCTGATGCACAGGAAGGTGCCGCGCCCGTGCAGGGTCAGTTCGTTGACTTCGCCGGTGGGCCCCGGCAGGACCTGCGGGTTGAAGTGAGCGCGGGCCTGCTGGGCGTAGTAGCGCAGGAAGTCTACTGCTTCGCGCACCTCAGAGAGCGCGTCGTCGATGGTGCGCCCCGCCTCGGCGGTGATAATGCCCATCAGCGCCGCGCAGTCGCGCTCCATCAGCTGGGCGGCTTTCTCAAGACAGGCGGCGCGGGCATCGGCACCGCGAACATCCCAGGCCTCCTGGGAGGCGGCCGCGCGAGACAGCGCCCCCTCGATGGCGCTGGAATCCGCTTCAATCACAGACCCCACGACGCGTGAACGGTCCGCCGGGTTCAGCACCGCGCGGCCCTCTCCCTGCAGCCATTCGCCGCCGACAATGGGCGCAGCCTTCAACGGCGCAGAGACAGCACCAGACATGCCGGACAAAACCGGCGGTACTGCCAGGGCGTCGTGCAGGTCGACACCGAGGGCGTTCAGCCAGGGCTGCGGCTGATCCGCGTACAGGTCCCTGGGCCGGGGAATCTTCGGGTGCCGGCGCAAGGGCTGGGCCTCGGCCAGGTCCACCGGGTCCTCGATCAGCTCAGCCGGGGATACCTTGGCATCCATGAAACGATTCACGAAGGAACTGTTGGCGCCGTTTTCCAGCAGGCGCCGCACCAGGTAGGGCAGCAGATCCTTATGGTTGCCCACCGGTGCGTACACCCGCACCCGGGTTTGCGGGCTGTCATCCAGCAACTGGTCGAACAGCAGGCCGCCCATACCGTGCAGGCGCTGGAACTCGAAGTCCTTGCCGTCTTCAGTGAGCGACTGGATCAATGCCACCGTGTGGGCATTGTGGGTGGCAAACTGCGGGTAGATGGCATCCTGGGCCGACAGCAGCCGCTCGGCGCACACCTGGTATGACAGGTCGCTGTGACACTTGCGGGTATAGACCGGGTAATCCGCCAGGCCCTGCTCCTGGGCATGCTTGATCTCGCCGTCCCAGTAGGCGCCCTTCACCAGTCGCACCATGAAACGGTGGCCGGTATCCCGCGCCAGCGCAATCAGCCAGTCGGCGGTGGCGGGGCTGCGCTTGTGATAGGCCTGCAATACGAAACCGAGGCCACCCCAGTCCCTGAGTGACTCATCCCGCGCCAGCGCTTCCAGCAGGTCCAGGGAGATATCCAGCCGGTCGCATTCCTCGGCATCGATATTGAAGCCCATGCCCGCCTGCTTGCACTGCAGCGCCAGTTCGCGCACTTTCGGCAGCATTTCCGCCATCACCCGCTTCTTCTGGCGGAACTCATAGCGCGGGTGCAGGGCCGAGAGCTTTACCGAGATGCCGTTGGTCTCTTCAACCGACTGGCCGCTGGTGCTGGCGGCAATCGCCCGGATCGCCGCGGAGTAGTCTTCGAAGTAGCGCTGCGCATCCGCCATGGTGCGCGCGCCCTCCCCCAGCATGTCGAAAGAGAAGCGGGTCCCTGGCCGATTGCTGGCCACCCCCTTCTTCAGCGCCTCGTCGATGGTGCGGCCCAGCACATACTGGCTGCCCATGATGCGCATGGCCTGCAGCACTGCCTGGCGCACCACCGGTTCCCCCAGCGAGCTCACCAACTTGCGCATCCAGCTGGCGGTATCGCCGGTAATGTCGTCGTCCAGTCGCACGATGCGTCCGGTCAGCATCAGGCCCCAGACTGAGGCATTCACAAAGCTGGAGGAGGATTTGCCCTTGTGGGCACTCCAGTCACCGGACTGGATCTTCTCGGCGATCAGGCGATCGGCGGTGTCCTCGTCGGGCACCCGCAGCAGGGCCTCGGCGAGACACATCAGCGCGATTCCCTCGCGGTTGGACAGGCCGAATTCCTGCAGGAAGGCATCGAGGGTACCGGCTTCATCGCTGCGCGCCCGGCAGTGTTCTACCAGCTCCACCGCCCGTTGGGCGATCGCCTTCCGCTGGGTCGCGTCGAGCTGGCTAACGGCCAGCAGGCTGTCGACCACGGTTTTTTCATCGGCGCTGGAAAGTGTGCGCAGCCGCTCGCGCAGTGAATCGAGATCAGCCAAAGCGTTCCTCCGGGTGCGAACGATTGTTACGCCCCCGGTAGAGCTTCCACAGCCCGATCAGGGAGGCGCCAATCCAGAACAGTTCAATAACAAAGCTCGCCAGATTGAAGGTATAGCACAAGCTGATCAGCAGAAAGATCGCCCCGAACAGGTTCATCAGGTTATAG
>JAAUXY010039190.1_pt1 | contig 19464 bp, 18 predicted proteins | sample 7278121 | NCBI WGS metagenome assembly JAAUXY01 (sample SAMN14350117, study PRJNA611818) | marine sediment metagenome | isolation source: surface marine sediment (1.8m) | place: French Polynesia: Moorea | collected 2018-08 | reverse complement strand
GGATTGCCATCGGACTGGGTGATGAACAATTCAGGGGGGATGGTATAAGCGAATCTAACGGTTCAGCCTACCAGCGCTCCGGGCGCGTTTTGGACGAGTTGAAGCAACTGAAGAAAAATATGGGAATAGATACGGGCAGTAAAAAAATCAATCGAACGCTGAACCTGCTCATCACACTCCTTTCGGACTTCATGGACTCATGGAGTACGCTGTCTGCTGAAATGGTAGCTCTGACGTTATCGCATCCGGATATTAAACAGGCCGCAATGGCTTCAGAGCTGAAGATTCAGCAATCTGCGGTGAGTCAGCGGCAGAAAAGAGCCCGAATGTCCCATATACAAGAGGTTATAGAGTTTTACGAAGAGACTATTAAAGATTTGTAAGCAGCATGATATTCACTAAACTATTACTGGCACATCTTATTGGCGATTTTGTATTGCAACCCACTAAATGGGTGATCCACAAAGAAGCAAACAAAATACGTTCACCCTATCTATACCTGCACACATTGGTCCATTTCTTACTCATCATGGTCTTATTCTGGGACCTGAACATATGGAAAATAGCCCTGATAGTTGCTTTATCTCACTATGTAATTGATCTCGCTAAACTTTACGTTGGACCAAAATTCCGGAACCAAAGTATCCCTTTCTTTTTGGATCAGCTCCTCCATCTCCTGGTGATCTATGGCTGCACCTTTTACCCGAACCTGGAAAAAGTTACACTGGGATTAGTTGACAACCTAAATTGGCCCTTGATTACCGCCTTTGTCTTTGTAACATATCCGGCAGCCATCATCATGAGCAAAATATTGCAGAAGATGTCTGATCAGATTGAACTGGATCATAAGTCTTTACCGAACGCAGGCAAGTATATCGGCATATTGGAGCGTCTTTTTGTTCTGGTTTTTATTCTTTTAGGCAGATGGGAGGCCATAGGACTCCTGATTACAGCAAAATCCGTTTTTCGCTTCAACGATCTGAAGGAGAGGAATAACAGGAAGCTAACAGAATACATTCTGATAGGTACGCTGGTAAGTTTTGGAATGGCTATTTTAACAGGTCTGCTTTACACCTCACTTATCTGGTAGCTCACAAAAATAAATCGGTATTTGGACCGATTTGTTTAATATCTGCCAATTATTTTCCCCTATTTTTTCGATATACGCACTTTTAAACGCCAAAGGACATCGGGACGAATATTATGATTAATTTTGCGGCTGAAATCTAAATTGAGTTAGAAAAGTGGGGAGAAAATATGTTTTTGATTTCGATAGTACACTTACTCGGGTTGAGGCTTTAGATGTTCTTGCAGAAATGAGCCTTCAGGGCCGAGTAAACAGGGAGCAGGTGATCGAAGAGATCCAACTTGTTACCAATCTCGGCATAGACGGAGATATCTCTTTTACCGAATCATTGGAACGCAGAATACGGTTGTTAAATGCACACAAGGACCACCTTGAACCTCTGGTGCACGAATTGCGTCAGAAGATTTCAAAGTCTATTGCAGCCAACAAGGAATTTTTTGAGAAATTTTCAGACGATATTTTTGTGATCTCCTGCGGATTTAAAGAATTTATCGATCCAATTGTTGAGGAATACAATATCCCTTCAGACCGCGTATACGCCAACACTTTTCGCTTTGACGATGAAGGTTATATTATAGGTTTCGACGAGCAGAATGTCCTGGCAACACACAATGGTAAGATTGAATGCCTTAAAAGGTTAGATCTGCAGGGTGAGGTACAGGTAATAGGGGATGGTTATAGCGATTATGTGATGCGCGAGGCTGGAATTGCCCATAAATTCTTTGCCTATACAGAGAATGTACATCGTGATAAAGCAGCGGACAAAGCTGACCACGTGGCTCCTAATCTGGACGAATTCCTGTTCGTGAACGACTTGCCCAGGAGTCTATCATATCCAAAGAACCGCATTAAGATCCTGCTACTCGAAAATGTGCATCCGGCTGCATTCGACCATTTATCCGAAGATGGTTTTTCAGTGGAACTGGTAGACAGAGGCCTTTCCGAAGATGAATTAATCGAAAAGATCAAAGGAGTACATGTGCTGGGCATCCGGTCTAAAACCCAGGTAACCAAGCGCGTACTGGACGCTTCGGATAAACTTCTGGTAATAGGTGCTTTTTGCATCGGTACAACTCAGATAGACCTGGATTATGCCAAGAAAAAAGGCGTGGTTGTATTCAATGCGCCTTACAGCAATACCCGTTCTGTTGTGGAACTGGCATTGGGTCAGATTATTATGCTAATGCGTTTCGTCTTCCCGCGAAGCCAGGAAATGCACGGAGGGATTTGGAATAAAACCGCCAGTAATTCAAGAGAAGTTCGTGGTAAGAATCTTGGTATTGTTGGATATGGCAATATCGGCAAGCAATTATCGGTAATAGCCGAGGCCCTGGGTATGCGTGTGTACTACTACGATATTGATGACAAACTGGCTCTGGGAAATGCGGTAAAATGCGATACTCTTGAGGACCTTCTGAATGTATCGGATGTGGTGACCCTTCACCTTGACGATAATCCCGCCAATAAGAATTTTATAGGAGAGCGGGAGATTAACCAGATGAGAAAAGGCGCTTTTCTAATTAACTTATCAAGGGGATTTGTAATTGATATTCCGATACTGGTCACTGCACTAAAGGAGAATAAACTGGCTGGTGCCGCCATTGATGTATTTCCTGATGAACCAAAGAGTAATGGAAAATATATCAATGAGTTACAAGGATTATCTAATGTAATACTTACACCTCATATTGGCGGAAGTACAGAGGAAGCTCAGCGCAATATTGCCGATTTTGTACCGAACAAGATCATGGATTACATCAATACCGGAAACTCGGTAGATGCCGTTAATTTCCCCAATATACGTCTTCCCAAACAGGATAGGGCCCATAGATTCCTGCATATTCATAGAAACGTGCCCGGAGTTATGGCCCATATAAACGAGGTCCTTGCCCATTATGAAATGAATATTACCGGTCAGTACCTTTCTACCGACAGTGACGTGGGTTATGTAATTACGGATCTGGATAAGGATTATAACAAAGACGTGATCAAAGCATTGAAGAAGGTAGATCAGACAATTAAATTCAGGGTACTGTATTAGCATTCCTGTCTTTGACCTCTGAGGCTTTAGTCATATATCTTCCCAATCCTCCAAAACAGGGGAAAGCTGGCTTTTTTTATATCCGCAGTTGAACCCCAATCCAAATACAGGTCTTTCAGAAGGTCGGGAATAGGATCAAATCCCTTGTTTTTTATAAAGTTTCTTACTGCTGACCATGTTCCAAGATAGCCTGCTAGTGAGTCAAGGCTAAATTCCTTTTCAATAAAATACCGGGATGACAATTGAATTTCTTTGAAAGGAAATGGGATACTTCTGTAGGCATCTTCAATATGTTTGCGTTCCTTGTCCCAATAGCTGCCAACAATGTCCTTGTAGAAATTGTCTATCAATTGGTCAATAGCCGGTTCAATGCGCAACAGACCGTAACCCCAAAGGGCCAGAATGCCATCCGGCCTGCCTACTCTTTGTACCTCCTTGTAAAAAGCCCCAAAATCAAACCAGTGAACAGCCTGAGCCACGGTAATAAGATCAAAGGATCCCTCTTTAAACTCGGTCTTTTCAGCCCGGGAAGTTCTGTAAGAAACATTTTTAACCTGCTGTGCATTTTTCAATTGAGAAGTACTAATATCAGTAGCTTCTACAAATTCGAAGTACTTCGATAAAGAAACTGCCACCTGACCGTTGCCTGTGCCACAATCCCAGGCTCGAGATCTGTAACGGCAAACTGAAATAATTTCTTCCAGAAATTGAGGCGGATAAACAGGTCTGAATTTTCGGTAATCCCCTGACTGCTGTGAGAAAAGATCTTTTGCCTCCTTCATAATGCCTCTTTTGCCTATTGATGGTGATAGGGCTGGTTATTCAATATAGTCATGGCCCTGTACAGTTGTTCAACAGCAAATAACCTGACCATTTGATGGGAGAATGTCAGTTTTGAGAGGCTTATGCTGCCCTGGCTCCTTTGTTTTAATGAATCATCTATACCATAGGGTCCGCCAACAAGCAGGGTCAGTGTTCTAGTACCTGAATTCATATGATTCTGGAGGTATTTTGCCAGACCAACGGAACTGTACTGCTTTCCGTTTTCATCCAGCAAAACCAAAGTATCTGTTGGTGACAATCGGCTTGTAACCAGATTGGCTTCCTTGCGCTGTTGCTCAGATTCCGATAGATTTTTAGTGTTTTTCAGATCCGGAATGGTCTCTATTTCAAAATGGAGATATCTCTTGAGTCGGGCCTGATATACATCAATCAGTTCCTGAAGCGGCTTGGAGGCAGTCTTTCCGATAACCAAAAGTTTGATCTTCATGAATCAAAGTTATCATTTTCGAACATCACCACTGATTTAAACGGATGAGATTTTCTAATTTAGTGCTCCTCAAGACATAAATATGATTTCCAAAGAAGACTTCCGCAAGGAGATCGATCTAATCATAAGAAATAGTATCAGGGAGGATGTGGGCGAAGGAGATCACAGTTCTCTGGCATGCATACCCGTGGATGCTCAGGGCAAGGCAAAACTCTTGGTAAAGGATCAGGCTGTATTGGCTGGTGTGGAATTTGCCAGGGATGTTTTTAAATACCTGGATGAGGAGATGGAACTTGATGTTCGTATCTCAGATGGTAAACCGGTTTCCTATGGTGATATCGCGTTCTACGTGGAAGGACCGGTTCAAAGTATTTTAAAAGGAGAACGCCTGGTGCTCAATGCAATGCAACGTATGAGCGCCATCGCAACCAAAACGCAGGAATACGTTCAATTGTTGGAAGGCACCAATACGAAGGTCCTGGACACCAGAAAAACCACCCCGGGTATCAGGGCCCTGGAAAAATGGGCTGTTACTATAGGTGGTGGTGAAAATCATCGATTTGCTCTTTACGATATGATCATGCTAAAGGATAACCACATCGATTTTGCAGGAGGGATTTCTCAGGCGATAAGTAAAACAAAGAGTTATCTTGAAAAGCATAAGAGAGATTTGCGCATCATAGTTGAGGCAAGGAATATGAGCGAAGTGAAGCAGATCCTAACAGAAGGAGGTGTTTACAGGATATTATTGGATAATTTCAGCCTTGATGAGACGAGGCAAGCTGTGGATTTTATAGGGGATAGGTGTCTTACAGAATCTTCCGGTGGGATTGACGAGACGAATATCAGAGAATATGCTTTATGTGGTGTTAACTACATTTCCACAGGGGCCATAACTCATTCTGTATACAACAAGGATTTAAGTCTTAAAGCAGTTTAAATGTCTTCAGGAATAGATGAAAAGCTAGAAAAAATTCCGGTCGTCAAGTGGATTGTGCGCCTGTTAAAATCGGTCAAGCTCCGGGCATTCGAAGGTCTTTCCCTCTATGATTTGGTGGAGATGTACATTATCGGTATTGTGGAGGGTGCGCTTTCCACCAGGGCCAGCGCCATTGCATTCAGCCTGTTTATGGCGTTGTTTCCTCTGCTGATCTTCCTGGTAACATTATTACCATTTATCATACCCTATGTGAGTATAGGCAACGAAAACTTTGATGAACAGTTTCTGTTGTTTCTGGAATCATTTCTTCCAGAAGCTACCAGTGATTATTTTGGTGAGATATACCATCAGATAAAAGATCAGAAAAGAGGAGGACTCCTTTCTTCCTCATTCGCATTATCTATCCTTTTAATGACCAATGGGGTAAGCTCTATTTTCGGTGGATTTGAATATTCCTATCATATTGAACTCACACGTAATTTTTTTAGACAATACGCCTATGCGCTGGCAGTGGGGCTCTTTCTATCGGTGCTGCTAATCGTGGGTGCTGTTGGCTACGTTTATTTTGAGTTCTATATTATTGATTATCTAAGTATGTTGGCAGCTAATACAAGGGGTTCCGACATCACCAATAGTCATCTTGTAGGGGTGCGCATCGGCAAAGTCTTATTCTTCGGTTTATTCTCCTATTTCACAACGGCAATACTTTATTATTTTGGAACTAGAGAAGGTAAGAAGGCAAAGTTTTTCTCTTATGGAGCCTTCATGACCACACTTTTATTCCTGCTAACGTCCTATTTATTCGGGGTTTATGTAGAAAAGTTTGCCAGGTACAATGAATTATACGGGGCATTAGGAGGGTTGTTGATTCTTATGGTCTATATCTGGTTAAATGCGAATATACTCCTCCTCGGATTTGAACTTAATGCTACCTTGAACTATCTTCACAAAAATGTTGCGAAGAATGAGAAGTAAAATTAGACTGTGGTTAACCCTGGTCAGTCTATCAGTATCATCATTGCTATCTGCCCAGACTGTGGTGGGAAAATGGAAAACGATAGACGACAGATCCGGGGTAGAAAAATCAATTTTGAACGTATACCTGAAGGGAGAAAAACTATACGCCGAAGTAATACAAATACTGGAAAAGGGAAAGGAAAACGCAGTTTGTATTAAATGCAAAGGGCCTCTGAAAGACAAGCCTATTATCGGGATGAGAATTTTTGACGGACTCGAAAAGATCGGAAATAACGAATACGGTAAAGGAACGGTCTTTGATCCCGAGAACGGTGATAGTTATCGCTGTAAAGTATGGCTCAATGAGAAAGATCCCAATGAGCTGATGGTGCGTGGTTACGTTGCCTTTTTCTTCCGGACCCAAACCTGGATCAGGATCGCGGACTAGTCCGTTTGCAGATGAATATTTTCTTAAATGTAGTTCTTCCAATTCCTTTGGAACGCCTGTTCACTTATCAAATCAGTGAAGAGGAAGCTTCGCTTGTAAGGCCAGGTATGAGGGTGGCGGTCCCATTCGGTAAGAACAAGATATACACAGCATTGGCCATAGAAGTGCACTACGAACCTCCTGTGGCATATGAAGCAAAGCCGATCCATCAGATCTTAGATGACCAGCCAATAGTGTCCGATATTCAGATAGAGCACTGGTTATGGATCGCAAATTATTATATGTGTACGCTAGGTGAGGTGTTCCGCACTGCGGTGCCGAGTGCACTATTGCTGGAAAGTGAGACTGTTATCTTACCTAATCAGTATTTTACATCTGATGAAGATGATCTTTCCGATGATGAATTCCTGGTAATGGAAGCCCTGTCTAATCGAGGTGCTTTAAAAGTTGATGACATTATAAGCATCCTGGAGAAGAAGACGGTATTACCTGTGCTCAACAGTTTGGTTGCTAAAAACGGGATTGTATTGAAAGAGGAGTTGGTACAGCAGTACAAGCCAAAAATGTTGCGCTATGTCAGTCTCGCCGAAATCTACAAGGAGGAAACCCGATTACAGGATCTGCTGGATGAACTCAGTAGGGCACCAAAGCAGATCCAGGCTGTTCTGGCCTTGTTCCAACTTCAGAGTCAGACAAAGGACCCGGTTTTAATGTCGTCACTCCGAAAAGAGAGCAGGGTCTCACCAGGTGTTATAAAGTCTCTCTTAGACAAGGAAATTCTTGAAGAATTCAGCCTGAGATCAGACAGGATCAGTTATGGCACCCAGTCCAGATCTGCGGATTCAGTTCAACTTAATGCCGAACAAACGTCTGCCCTGAAACAAATCAAAGAATACTTTGACCATGATAAAGTGACACTTTTACACGGGGTAACCTCTTCCGGCAAAACCGAGATCTATGTCAAATTGATTTCTGAGTTGGTGAAGCTCAACAAGCAGGTACTTTACCTCTTACCTGAGATTGCACTCACCACCCAGCTTATTCAAAGATTGCAATCCTATTTTGGGGAACAGATTGCAGTTTATCATTCGAGATATAATTTACAGGAGAGGGTAGAGGTGTGGAATCACGTACTTGAGTCGGGAAATAAGGCACGGGTCATTGTGGGTGCACGCTCCGCCTTATTCTTGCCATACAAGGATCTCGGTTTGATAATCGTTGATGAAGAACACGAAACTTCCTATAAACAATTTGATCCGGCGCCTAGATATCACGCAAGAGATGCAGCCGTGGTTCTGGCTAAAATGCACGGTGCCCAGATACTTTTAGGATCAGCGACTCCGAGTATAGAGAGTTACTACAATAGCAGGCAGGGCAAATATGGGTATACAGAACTAAAGCGCAGATATGGCAATGTACTTATGCCGGAAATCCAGTTAGTCGATTTAAAAAAACTGGCCCGAAAAAAAATGCTGAAAGGGCATTTTTCTCAACAGTTGATAGAACTGATCCATGAGACTTTAGAAATGGGTGAGCAGGTAATATTATTTCAGAACAGGAGGGGCTATGCTCCTATATTGGAATGTACCACCTGCGGGCATTCGCCAGGATGTCCTAATTGCGATGTCAGCCTCACTTATCACCGGTTCAGGAACCAGTTGCGATGTCATTACTGTGGGCACCATACCGATGTACCCATATCTTGTGAGGCATGTGGCAATCAAACGCTTGATACCAAAGGCCTTGGAACTCAGCAGGTAGAAGATGAGGTAAGGGAGCTTTTTCCAGGTGCGAAAGTGGGCAGAATGGATTTCGACACAACCCGGGGAAAGCACTCATACAGCAAGATTATCAATGCCTTTGAACAGCAGGAAATAGATATACTGGTAGGCACTCAGATGCTTACCAAAGGGTTGGATTTCAGGCATGTAAATCTAGTGGGAATCATGAATGCCGATACCTTGTTGAATTTTCCGGATTTCAGGGCTCATGAAAGGAGTTATCAAATGCTCACTCAGGTGGCTGGCAGGGCCGGGCGTACTGAAAAAAGGGGTAAAGTAATTGTGCAAACCTACAATCCATATCATCAGATCCTGCAGCAGGTAAGTTCAGGGGATTATGAAGCCATGTTCCAGGAACAGTTATACGAGAGGGAACAATATCACTATCCGCCCCATAATCGGATCATTAGGATCACTTTCAGGCATAAGGATTACAACAAACTGAATGAAGCCGCGGAATGGTTTACCAGATCATTGCGCAATGAATTCGGAACATCGGTACTTGGTCCGGAATACCCGCCGGTACCCCGTATCAGGAACCAGTATCTGAAAAATGTGCTGATCAAGATTTCAAATCAGGCATCGCTTAGTAAAACGAAAAACGGCATTAAAAGAATTGAAAAATCCTTTAATGCCATTTCCCAGTACAAAGCTGTCAGGATAATCTACGACGTAGATTACATCTGACTTAGACGTTGCTCAGAGCCTCAGCCAGTTCAGTTTTCTTATTACGGCTTAGAGGAATGGAACGTCCGCTAACTTCAACATTCTTACTGTTGAATTTCTCTATCTTTTCCAGATTTACGATATAGGACTTGTGGATACGCAAAAACTTGTCGGAAGGCAATTGCTTCTCAAAAGCTTTCATAGTAGATAGGATGACGATGTTCGCCTCATCAGTTACTAATTTGATGTAATCGCCTAATGCTTCAATCCATTTGATATCGTTCAGGATCACTTTTCGCTTCTTAAGATTACTCTTAACGAAAATATGTTCCTCATCTTCATTTACCTTGTGCATTTGCTCATACTTGGCAACAGCCCTCTTCACAGAGGCATCAAATCTTGCCATGGTAATGGGCTTGTGCAAATAATCGGTAACATCGTAGTCAAACGCCTTTAGGGCATAGTCTGGTTTTCCGGTAATAAGGATGACTTGAGGGCGGTTTTCCAATGATTCGAGTAAATCAAATCCGCTGATGATTGGCATCTCGACGTCAAGAAATATGAGGTCTATTTCGTTGTTCTTGATACCATTTTTCGCCTCTATAGCATTACTGTATTCGGCAACCAGGGCTAGATTGGGATGATTGTTCACTAATTTCGCAACTGCCATTCGCTGCATAGAAGAATCATCTACAACAATACTTCTTAATTTCATAAATGGTTGATTTGTGGGGTTAAATCATCGACAAATTACATAAAAAACACGATCAACAACAAATTGTTGTAAACATTGCTTCATATTCTGTACGAATGACGATGATCGCACATTTTCGGTTTTAGGTTAAGTTTATATTGCAATTCTTAGTACCTATAACGAAGAAAAATTTGTTTTCTTGTGATTCCTTCGAAATATTATTACTTTTGCGCTCCTAAAAATTATAAGTTATTATGAATCATTATGAAACTGTTTTCATTTTAAATCCCGTTCTATCTGACACGCAGATAGAGGAAACAGTAAAGAAATTTGAAGATTTCATCAAAAAGCAGGGGGGCAAAATGGTCTCCAAGGAAAACTGGGGGCTAAAAAAGCTGGCGTATCCGATTCAGAATAAGAAAAGTGGTTTTTACCACCTTTTTGAATTTACAGTACCCGGCGAAGCCATTACTCCTTACGAACGAGAGTTCAGACGTGATGAACGTATAATGCGATTTCTTACTGTTAAGCTAGACAAGCATGCCATTGAATGGGCTGAGAAAAGAAGAACGAAATTAAAAGCTAAAGCGTAAGGAATATGGCAAGCATTGAACAACAAGCTAAAGGAAAGAAAGACGGAGAGATCAGATATCTAACTCCGCTGAACATTGAGACCAATAAGCAGAAAAAGTATTGCCGATTCAAAAAATCAGGAATCAAATACATAGATTATAAGGATCCTGATTTTCTGATGAAGTTGGTAAACGAGCAGGGTAAAATTTTGCCCAGAAGACTAACAGGTACTTCATTGAAATACCAGAGGAAGGTAGCCCAGGCTATCAAGAGGGCTCGTCATTTGGCATTGATGCCGTACGTTGGAGATTTATTAAAGTAAAAGAACAGGAACATGGAACTCATTCTAAAAGAAGACGTACAGAATCTGGGCTTTAAAGACGACGTCGTCAAGGTAAAAAACGGATATGGAAGAAATTACCTCATTCCTAATGGACTAGCGGTTATTGCTACTCCTTCAGCCAAAAAGGTTCTCGCAGAAAACCTTAGACAAAGAGCTCACAAGGAGAAACAAATTATTGAAGGTGCCAACAAGATAGCAGAAGCACTTAAGGAGCTGGAAGTAAAGATACCGGCGAAGGTAGGTGCCCAGGAGCGTTTATTCGGCTCGGTAACCAATATCGATTTGGCTGCTGCCCTTGAAAAAGAAGGCCAGGAGATAGACAAGAAGTTCATCAGTATTAAAGGTGGAGCTATCAAAAGAACCGGACCTTATGAAGCACAGATCAGACTCCACAGAGAGGTGATCGTAGATTTTAATTTTGAAGTGGTGCCGGAGAAAAAATAACGGTTAAAAACTTTAAAAATATAAATGAGAGCTATGCGTGCATGGCTCTTTTTTTTTGCTACATTTAAGGGTACGACTCAATATTACTAACTCAAAAACTAAACAGATGAAAATCAAGGTGCTCAGTACTCTGGCCTTGCTATGCTTCACACTTTTTGCAAGCGCTCAGGTGACCACATCTAACATTCGTGGAACTATTGTTGATGATCAAAATGTCCCGCTTCTCGGGGCCAACATCGTGGCAATCCACACTCCGACAGGCACGCGTTATGGTGCCATATCTAACGAAGACGGTCGTTATAACCTTCTCAACTTAAGAGTTGGGGGACCCTATGAGGTAACTATTAGTTATGTTGGATTTACAGATCAGGTTCGTGACGATATTTTCCTTACCCTGGGTACGACTTTTAACTACGATACCCAAATGGTCAGCCAAAGCCAGGCGCTGGAGGAAGTGGTGGTAGTAGCCGATCAGGCCGGCACTTTTGGAAGCGACCGTACCGGATCTGAAACCAACCTCGGTAACAGAGAACTCAGGCGATTACCAACCATTACAAGATCAGCAGCCGATTTCACGAGACTAGAACCTACCTCGGACGGGAACTCTTTTGCCGGCCGTAATAACCAGTACAACAACTTCTCTCTGGACGGATCGATCTTTAATAACCCATTTGGTTTGGACGCCGCAACTCCGGGAGGTCAAACCAATGCCCAACCCATTTCCCTGGATGCACTGGATCAGATCCAGGTTTCTCTGGCACCATATGATGTTACTCAGGCCGGATTTACAGGTGCCTCTGTAAACGCCGTAACCAAAAGCGGTACGAACGAATTGCACGGTACAGTTTATGGTTTCTTCAGAAATGATGATCTGACAGGTAGTAAGGTAGATGGGGAGGAGATCTTTGTTCCGGACTTGAGTCAAACACAGTTCGGTGTCAGCATTGGCGGACCTATAGTAAAGAACAAATTATTTTTCTTCGCCAATTTTGAAAGTGACAGCCGGGAAGACCTGGGTTCAAATTTCGAAGCCGATCGCGGACAAGGCGGTAACAACGTTGCCCGTGTGAGTGCCGCGGATATGATCGCTGTTTCCGATGCTTTGGCAGGATTGGGATATGAAACCGGACCTTTCGAAAACTTTTTACTGGATACCAAGTCCATCAAAGGTATTTTTAAACTGGACTGGAACATCAATGACAATAACAGGCTGGCGCTGATCTACAATTTCCTCGATGCAAAAAGGGATCTGACAGCCAATGAGTTTGCTATCGGTAGAAGGGGACCAGATGCTATTACGCTGCAGTTTGCCAACGCCGGTTATGAGATCAACAATGAGATTAATTCCTTTCTGGCAGAATTAAATACAAGTCTGTCCAATGGAAGCGCCGTAAATAAATTCCAGATCGGATATACAAAGTTTAACGACTTCCGGAACCCATTCTCCAGCCCGGCTCCGGCTATTAACATACAGCAGGACGGTGTAAGAGCTATTGTTGCCGGTCATGAACCATTCTCTATCAATAACAGGTTAGAACAGGATGTTTTCCAGATAACGAATAACCTGAACATCTTTGCTGGGAATCACACATTCACTGCCGGATTCTCATTTGAGCAATTTGAGTTCTTCAATTCCTTCAACCTCGGTGCATACTTCTTTGCAGATGCCAGGGGAGCGGTAGGGGTCTTTTCAGATTTTACAGATGTTGCTGCCTTTCAGGATGCTGTAGATAATGGATTAATTGCCGATGCTATTAGTAACGCTGAAGATATATTTGCAGCAAACAATTCAGTACCAATTGGCACACCGGGCGGCTGGGCATTGGCGGAAAGTAAGTTCGGACAGCTCGCCTTTTATTTCCAGGATGCCTGGGACATTTCCGATAATTTCAAGTTAACCTATGGTCTCAGGGCCGATAAACCACTTTATTTCAATACCCGTGAATTGATCCAGGAGAATATTGACAGGAAAGGCGGACTCCTGGCTGACGGTGGTACATATGCCCCGGATGTACAGTATTTTGATGAAAATGGCGATGCTATTTTCCTCAATAGCCTGGATCTGCCAGACCGTGATATTTTATGGTCCCCAAGAGTTGGTTTTAACTGGGATGTACGAGGAGATAATACCTTCCAGGTGCGTGGAGGATCCGGTATCTTCTCCGGAAGATTCCCCTTTGTCTGGGTAGCGAACCAGGTACAGGCCACCGACTTCTTCTTCTATCAAACTACGAATCCAAACTTCCAGTTCCCACAAGTATGGAGGACAAACATTGGATTGGATTATCGTTTTGATAATGGCATAGTAGCCACTACCGATTTCATTTACACCAAAGATCTTAATGCGGCCACGGTAAACAACTTTGGTGCTGGTACACCAGGAGGCACCTTACCAGGTGTTGATAACAGGCCCGTATACCGACCTGAAGACAGGGCCCAGGGACCATTTGGAGGTGCAACCAATGCCTATGTATTCTCCAATGTGGATGAAGGCAGATCTATCAACTGGTCAGTGAAATTGCAGAAGCAATGGGACAACAATCTCTTCGTAAGTGTGGCCTATAACTTCCTTGAAAGTTTAGATGTTAATTCACTGGGTGCAGAGATCAGTAGTGATATTTTCGACCTGAACCCTGCTTTGGGCAATGTGAATACTGCAGTCCTTTCCCCGTCACTTTTCGGTAATAAACACAGATTCCTGGGACAGATCAATAAGAGCTGGCAATACGGAAGTGACAATCGCTGGGGAACATCGCTTGGTGCTTTCTTTGAGTACTTCCAGGGAGCTCGCTTCTCCTATACCTATTCAGGAGATATTAATAATGATGGTTCTTTTACGAATGACCTCATTTATGTTCCTACGGCCGGGGAGATCGGGCAGATGCAGTTTGATGGTGACGCCGATGCTCAGCGCAGCGCTCTGGAATCTTTTATCCAGCAAAACGACTATCTGAGCGAAAGAAGAGGGTCTTATGTAGGACGAAATGACCAGCTGAGCCCCTGGGCGAGCCGCTGGGATGTTAAGATCTTGCAGGACTACAATTTTACTGTGGGTAATGGCAAGCGTCAAACAGTTCAATTCAGTATAGACATCCTGAATTTTGGTAATCTGATCAGCTCTAAGTGGGGTGTTGTGCAGAATCCTCTTACCACCCAGCCATTAGGTGTTAGGATCGACGGAGGAACAGGAGAGCCTATTTATAGCTTCGATACCTCTCAGACATCAACTTTCATAAATAATTTTGATCTGGCATCCAGATGGCAAATGCAATTTGGATTGCGTTATATCTTCTAGGCTACCGATAATAAATAGTTAAGATGGGCCGTGCTTTTTGCATGGCCTTCTTATTTTTGCAGAATGAAATATACCAGGCTTACTGAAGAACAATTTACAGAACTTAAGGATGAGTTTATCAATTTTCTGGCTACCCAATCTATTACGGCCGAAGAATGGAATACCATCAAGGAAGATCAACCTGATGTAGCAGAAGAAGAACTCGATGTATTCAGCGATCTTGTCTGGGAGGGTGTACTCGCCAATGTAAAGTATCTGGAGAATATTTCAGAACAACATATGCACTTGTTCCATTGTGAAGAGAAGGAAATGAGTTTGATCTCGGTAAAGGTTCTCAATCCTGATATCGACCTCAGAACCAAGGAGGGTTTTGGCTGGTTCCGCAAGAACTGGCAGTCCGATTTTGTAGAATACCTCACTGCTTCCAAGGCCTATTCCGATGACAGGAATAGGGATAAATTTGAACTGATCCAGCAAGGAGCAGTAATAACAAAGGGTTCACTCTACAACTGGTTTGACGAGATCATTGGAGAATAGCTCTCAGTAGCAATTCTCAAACAGCTATATTTGCACATTACTGAAATACATGGCTAAGAAACCAGGCATACCTAAAGGAACCAGAGACTTTTCCCCGGCAGAGATTTCAAAGAGGAATCATATCATTGGGATTATTAGGAAAGCTTTCCAGCAATTTGGCTTTCAGCCCATTGAAACCCCGGCTTTTGAGAATCTGGATACCTTAATGGGTAAGTATGGGGAAGAAGGTGATCGATTGATTTTTAAGATCCTCAATTCCGGTGATTATCTCTCCAAGATTGATTGTGATCAATTAGCATCTTTCGACAGCAAATCTCTTACCCCCATGATCGTTGAGAAGGCATTGCGATACGATTTAACTGTGCCTTTTGCCCGCTATGTGGTAATGCATCAGAACGAAATAGACTTTCCTTTTAAGAGATATCAGATACAGCCTGTATGGAGGGCCGACAGGCCGCAAAAGGGAAGGTTTCGTGAATTCTATCAATGCGATGCGGATGTAGTGGGCCCTAAATCACTTTTACAGGAAGTGGAACTGATCCAATTGTACGATAAGGTGTTTTCCGAACTGAAGATCTCCAATGTCACCATTAAACTGAATAATCGAAAAATATTGTCAGGTATTGTCGAAGCGACTGGTACAGACCCGAAGCTGATCACAGCCTTTCTGGTGGCACTGGATAAACTGGATAAGATCGGGGCTGATACAGTAAAACAGGAAATGAACAATAAAGGAATTTCCTCAGAGGCCATTGCCGTAGCGGAAGAGCATCTTTTTGCGCTGACAGGTGATTACAAATCTCAATTAAACCATTTGCGATCATTCCTCAAGGAGTCTGAGATCGGGCAGGAGGGATTGGAGGAATTGGAGTTTATTTCTGAGACGCTGGAAAAGCTTGGCCTGCAGTCCGCAAAAATAGCTGTGGATGTTACCCTTGCCCGTGGCCTGAACTATTACACAGGCTCGATTTTTGAAGTTGTGGCAGAAGGGATCGACATGGGCTCTATCGGTGGTGGTGGCCGTTATGACGATCTAACTGGAATTTTTGGCATGCCTGGTACCAGTGGTGTTGGTATATCCTTTGGACTGGAGCGGATTTATCTGGTGATGGAACAGTTAGATTTATTTCCTGAATCTTTGGAAAGAGATTTAGATATTCTATGTCTGAATTTTGGATCTGACGAATCTCTGGAGGCACTCAAACTACTTACTGAATTCAGAGCTTCAGGGCTTAAGGCTGATATATATCCCGTATCGGCTAAGATCCAGAAGCAAATGAAATATGCCAATAATCGCAAGGTGCCATATGTAGTGTTGCTTGGGGAAAAAGAACTTCAGGAAGGCAGTTTCATCGTCAAGAATATGGAGCATGGAGAGCAGCAAACGTATAGTTTAAGCGAGGCCAGTCTCTTCATCAGCTCGTTCTAATGCATCGCTTATTGCTCTGAGTACCGTCTTATAATAAGTTCTATCGTGAGGTACATATTTTGATGGGTTAGCCATACCCCAGGTCTCTTCTGCGAAGGTGTGCACAGGAATAAGCGCCAACTCCTCAACTTCAGAATCCTGCTTTTTCAGATTGGAGAAGGGAACTTTTAATTCGGCAATGAACGAGTGGTGGAATTCATAGTCCCTAAAATTCTCTGAGTGATCTTTAAGCGATTTAAATACACCAACTTTCTGGAGTTCGTAGGGTGATAAACTCAGGCCGACCTCTTCTTTTACCTCTCGCAGCGCTGAACTCACAACATCTTCTCCTGCACCAATATGACCTGCTACAGAGACATCCCATAATAAGGGGAAGGACTTTTTATTCCTGCCCCTTTTTTGAATAAGTAATCTGCCATCTACTGTATAGATCCATACGTGAATGGTAGGGTGGAATAACCCTTTCTGATGAGCTATAGACTTCATTTCCGTTTTGCCCGTATAGGACCCGTTTTCATCCAGAATGTCTACAAGCTCGTCCATCGGACGGAATTCTATTTTATAATTCTATTAATCGAAATAACTAAAGGTCTCTCCCTCATTTATGTTGAGAAGGGTCTCGTAGATGAGGCGGATCACGTTTTCCACATCGTCTTTATGAACGGTCTCAACCGTTGTATGCATATACCTCAAAGGCAGAGATATCAAAGCTGAAGCAACGCCGCCATTGCTATAAGCGAATGCGTCGGTGTCTGTACCGGTTGACCTCGATGAAGCCAGACGCTGGAATGGTATTTTTTTAGCTTGGGCCGTTTCGATGATGCGTTCCCTGAGTTTGTTTTGAACCGCCGGAGCATAGGAGATGACCGGTCCTGCACCAAGTTCAGTATGACCTTCTTTCTTCTTGTCGATCATAGGGGTTGTGGTATCATGGCAGACGTCGGTCACTATGGCAGCGTTGGGTTTGATAGTTTGAGTGATCATTTCTGCACCTCTCAGACCAATTTCTTCCTGGACAGAATTGGTAATATACAAGCCATATGGAAGTCTATTTTTGTTTTCATGGATCAACCTCGCCACTTCGGCAATCATAAAACCTCCGGCCCGGTTGTCTATCGCGCGGCAGACAAATTTGTTTTTGTTCAGCACATGAAATGAATCGGGGTAGGTAATAACACAACCTACGTGTACTCCTAATTTTTCTACTTCTTCCTTGTCTTTTGCTCCTACATCTATAAAAATGTTATCCAGTTTTGGCGGAGCTTCTTTTGCCCTGTCGCGGGTATGAATAGCCGGCCATCCGAAAATCCCCTTTACAATTCCTTTCTTGGTATGGATATCTACCCACTTAGAAGGAGCGATCTGGTGATCACTACCACCATTCCTTATAACGTAGATGAGTCCGTCATCAGTGATATAGTTCACGTACCAGGAGATTTCATCCGAGTGACCTTCGATAACCACTTTATAAGGGGCATCGGGATTGATAACCCCTACAGCTGTGCCATATGTATCTGTAATAAAAGTATCGACATAAGGTTTTAGATAGTCCATCCAAATCTTTTGTCCCTCCCATTCATAGCCGGTAGGAGAGGCATTATTGAGATATTTTTCGAAAAATTCGATGGACTTTTTATTCAGTATTTTCATATGATTCAGCTTTATTTTTTAGAGATACAAACTTAACAATATTCACTTTTATTTAGTAACAGGAACGGACTATTATATTTAATTTTGGCAAGACAATTGCTTGTTTCTTTTTATGAGAAAGATTATTGCTTCGTGTTGCCTGGTGATCTGCTGTGTTTTAGGATGGGGACAGGTAAAAGAACAGCCACTGGATTCGGTCTCGGAAAAGATGATCATCATTGAGGGGGATTCGATATTTCAGAGCTCGATCGCCCTGGATGAGGTCTATATATTTGGCAAGCTTGAGTTTGATTCCTACCAGGATAAACTCAGGTATTATATTCTGCGCAGGAAGACCATCAAGGTATATCCTTATGCTAAACTGGCTTCTGAACGGCTGGAGCAACTCAATGACTCACTTTCTATGATCAAGAGAAAGAGGCAAAGGAAAAAGTATACAAAGCGGGTTCAAAAATATATCGAAGAGGAGTTTTCTGAGGAGCTCAAGAAATTGACCCGGACTGAAGGACAGATCCTCGTAAAATTAATCTATCGTCAAACCGGTGTTACCGCCTTTGGTCTGGTAAAGGAATTACGGAGTGGGTGGCGTGCATTTTGGTACAATACTACAGCCAAGATGTTCGACATAAGTATTAAGGAGGAATTTCATCCTGACCTAGTGCATGAGGACTATCTGATTGAGGACATTTTGCAACGGGCATTTGCCGCTAGGACGCTTGAAAGGCAGGAATCTGTATTGGATTATGACTACGCCTCACTTACCAATAAATGGAATAAAAATCCCGGCGAAAAAAAATAGTTGCGAAAATCCTAAAAATCTATTATTTTTAGAAGCCTTTTTTCTGCCCATCTATTTAATAGATGACTCGTAATAAGAGAGTTAAAAAAAGCATCAAAAATATTTCTTAAAATTAGCAGCAAATATAGTTGCAATTAAAAAATACGCTCTATATTTGCAGCCGCTTTCGGGATAAACGGGGGCGATTTTTTATGTTTTGTGGCGTTTTTTTAGGCGTTTGGAGGTATAGAAAATGAGTTCATTGACATAATGTGACAGACAGCGTGACTTGAGGATTGCATGGATTGGCGTCTATGTAATTTGTCAAGTTGTACAATAAATCATTTTAAATCAATTTCTTTTTTTAAGAATCAGGAAGAATTCGATGAAAGAGGCGGGATTAGGACTTTGACTTTGTTATAGAAATCTGTTGTTTTTTTATTGATAGAGAGCGATAGGTTGACTTAAATATATTTAAGATTAAACGATGAAGAGTTTGATCCTGGCTCAGGATGAACGCTAGCGGCAGGC
>JAAUXY010012776.1_pt1 | contig 19473 bp, 16 predicted proteins | sample 7278121 | NCBI WGS metagenome assembly JAAUXY01 (sample SAMN14350117, study PRJNA611818) | marine sediment metagenome | isolation source: surface marine sediment (1.8m) | place: French Polynesia: Moorea | collected 2018-08 | reverse complement strand
GGCACAACGTGCGCGACGGCATCCCCCTGGACGAGCGCAACCGCGACGAGGTCCTGGCCCAGATCCGCCGGCTCTGGGGCTACGACGTCCGCCTCAGCGGCGTCGACGCGGACAGCGAGAAGACCCTCTACGAATCCCGCTCCGTCTCCCAGCGCGCCAAGAAGGAAGATTGAGGCGACCCCTCACCCGCTCGCTTCGCTCGCCACCCTCTCCCGCGGGGAGAGGGTATCCGCAATCCGCCGACAACGGGATCCCTCTCCCTCGGGGAGAGGGATGCGCAGGCTTGGCGAGGCGCGTAGCCGAGCCTTAGCCGGAGCTGGCTGAGGGGAACAAAGCACCGGCCATAGACACCTATGGCCCCTCAGCCCCCTGCCACCGCGTCGACCTCCGCGACCAGCGCCCGCTTGGCTTCCGGCGCCAGGAACGACGCCTCGAAGGAGTTGCGCGCCAGGGCCGCCAGGTCCGCCCGGCTCAGGCCCAGGGCGTCCTGGACCGCGGCGTAGTTCTCGTTCACGTAGCCGCCGAAGTAGGCCGGGTCGTCGGAGTTGACCGTGACGAAGAGGCCCAGCTCCATCATCCGGCGCAGGGGGTGATCGGCCATGTCCTCGACCACGCAGAGCCGCAGGTTGGACAGCGGGCAGACGGTCAGCGGCACCCGCGCCGCGACCAGGCGTTCGACCAGGGCCGGGTCCTCCAGGCAGCGCACGCCGTGGTCGATGCGCTCGACCTCAAGCGCGTCCAGGGCGCCGCGCACGTAGTCGGCCGGCCCCTCCTCGCCGGCGTGGGCGACGAGCCGGAAGCCCTCGGCCCGGCTGCGCGCGAAGGCGCGCCGGAACTTCTCCGGCGGATGGCCCAGCTCCGAGGAGTCCAGTCCGATCCCGGCGATGCGGTCCCTGTAGGGCAGGGCCTGCTCCAGGGTCGCCAGGGCGGAGTCCTCGTCGAGGTGGCGCAGGAAGCAGAGGATCAGCCGGCTGGTCAGGCCCAGCTTCGCCTCGGCGTCGGCCAGGGCCCGGTGGATGCCGTCGATCACCGTGGCGAAGGCGACGCCCCGCTCGGTGTGGCCTTGGGGGTCGAAGAAGATCTCGGCGTGGCGGACGTTCTCGGCCGCCGCCGTCTCCAGGTAGGCCCAGGTCAGGTCGTAGAAGTCCTGCTCGCCCTGCAGCACGCCCATGCCCTGGTAGTAGAGGTCGAGGAAGTCCTGGAGGCTGCCGAAGTCGTAGGCGGCGCGCAGGGCCTCGACCGAGTCGTAGGGCAGGCCGATGCCGTTGCGTTCGGCCAGGGTCAGCATCAGCTCGGGCTCCAGGGTGCCTTCGATGTGGAGGTGCAGCTCCGCCTTGGGCAGGCTCCGGATGAAATCGCGATCGGCCATGCGGTGCTTCTCGTCCTTGTCTCTTGAGGGTGCCGGAGTGTAGCACTGAGGAGCGGCCTGGCTGGTTAAGAGATATTGTGGAATGAGGACAGGACCATGACGGCAGCCCCGGAGGACAGCCGGATCACCCCGCTCTTCGAGGCGGCGGCCATCTCCCGGCGGGTCTCCGAGCTCGCCGAGGAGATCGCGGCCAGGATCGAGGGCGACTTCGTCGTCGTCGGCCTGCTGAAGGGCAGCTTCGTCTTCGTCGCCGACCTGGTGCGGGCGCTGGACGCCCGGGGCCGCGGGCCGCGGATCGAGTTCCTGCGCCTCTCGAGCTACGGCCTGGCCAAGGAGAGTGCGGGCGAGGTCCACCTGATCGGCGACATCCCGACCGACATCGCCGGACAGAAGATCCTGCTGGTCGACGACATCGTCGACACCGGCCGCTCGCTCGCCTACGCCCGGGCGCTGATGGAGCAGCGCGGCATCGGGCCGCTCTGGACCTGTGCCCTGATCGACAAGCCGAGCCGGCGCGAGGTCGAGATCGCCGCCGACTTCGTCGGCTTCACGGTCGGCAACGTCTTCATCGCCGGCTACGGCATCGACTACGCCGAGCAGTACCGCCACCTGCCCTACATCGGCGCGGTGGAGTAGGAGCCTCTCACCCACGGACGCCGGAGTGCCACCCTCACCCCAATCCTCCCCCATCAAGGGGGAGGGAGAAACGCACGCGGCAGCCTCGCTCTCGTTCCCTCCCCCCTTGTGGGGGAGGGGTAGGGTGGGGGTATCAGCCCCAATAGGCCGGCGGTCCCTCCCCCTCAACTCATGATCGCCCAGAAGATCATCAGGTTGCCGATCCAGCCCACCGCGAAGGCTGCGGTGCGCAGCCAGGGGATGCCGGCGATGTGGACCACGGTCTGGACGATCCGGGCCCAGAAGAAGAGCCGCGCGCCGAGGACCGTCAGGTCGCTGGCCACCCCGGCGACGTGGGCGATCAGGACCAGCGCGGCGAAGGGCACCAGGTTTTCTACCAGGTTCATGTGTGCCCTGTGGCAGCGCTGCGCCCAGGCCGGCAGGTCGTCGTAGAATCCGGTCGGATAGCCGACCGCGCGGCTCAGGCCGCGGGTCCTGATCTCCGCGAGGACGTAGGGAATCCAGAGCAGCAGCGACAGCAGGGCCGCGTAGGCCAGGTAGCGCAGCTCGACGGTCAGCAGCAGCAGGTCCGAAGGCATCTTCCACTCCCGATGACAGTGCCCGGCGGCGCGGCGGTCGCGCACCAGCGGCGCAGTCTACCCGCCCGCGGCCGGGCCGCGGGCGGGCGTTTCTCGGGCCTGGACGGGCGCGCCTGCAGGGCCGGCGGTCCATCCCGCCCGGCCGCGTCAGGACCGCAGCGCGGCGAGATCCGGAACCGGCCGCGCCGTCTCGTCCTGGCCCGCCATGTGGCGCTCCAGGCTGGCCGCGATCCGCAGCAGGCCGGCGTCGTCCTGGCAGCGCCCGACGATCTGGATGCCGAAGGGCAGGCCGCGATGGTCGCGCCCGCAGGGCAGCACCACCACCGGATGCGTGGTCATGGTGATGCCGTAGGTGATCGCCAGCCAGCGCATGTAGGTGTCCATCGCCAGGCCGCTGATCTCAGTGACGTAGGGCTGCTCGTGCGGGAAGGGCGAGACCGCGCAGGCCGGGCAGATCAGGACGTCGATCTCGTCGTAAAGCGCGAGAAAACGGCGGTAGGCCTTGGTCTGCTCGGCGTGGGCCCAGGCGATGTCCGAGGCGGTGTAGACCAGGCCCCGCTCCAGGTTGTCGATCACGTTGGGACCGAGCTCGTCACGGTGCTTCTCGATTCGCTCGGCGTGCGCGGCCAGGAAGTTGACCCCGCGCAGGATCTCGAAGACCTCGTGCACCGGGCCGAGTTCCGGGTCGCGGGCCTCGCAGGCGGCGAAGGCCGGCGCCAGCCCGGACATGCGCTCCCGGAAGACGGCACGGATCTCGTCGTCGACCGGGGCGCAGCCCAGGTCCTCGGAGGTCGCGACCCTGAGGCTGGAGAGGTCGACCTCCGCCGAGAGTTCGCCCAGCTCGGGGTCCAGGGCCTGGGAGAAGGGGTCCCGCGGGTCCCAGTCGATCTGCGCGCGGAACAAGAGGGCGGTGTCGGCCAGGGTCCGGCCCATCGGGCCCTGGACCGGCAGCGGCGACCAGCCGACCGGCCGGTCCTCGTCCGGCACCAGGCCGGGCGAAGGCCGGTAGCCGACGATGCCGCAGAAGCCGGCCGGCGTGCGCAGGCTGCCGCCGAAGTCGGAGCCGGTCGCCAGCGGGACCATCCCGGTGGCCAGGGCGACCGCAGTGCCGCCGGAGGAACCGCCGCAGGTGAGCTCCGGGTCGAAGGGGTTGCCGGTGGCGCCGTAGACCTTGTTGCGGGTGTTGGCGCCGGCGCCGAACTCGGGCGTGTTGGTCTTGGCCAGCACGATGCCGCCGGCGGCGCGCAGAGCGGCCACCATGCGTTCGTCCGCCTCCGGCACATGATCCTTGTAGAGCAGCGAGCCGAAGGTGGTGCGCAGGCCCTCGGTCAGGTTGAGGTCCTTGATACCCAGGGGCAGGCCGTGCAGCGGCCCCAGGTCCTCGCCGTCCAGGACCGCCTTCTCGGCGGCCGCGGCCTCGGCCCGCGCCCGCGCCTCGCAGGTCGCGACCACGGCGTTGAGCGCCGGGTTCACCGCCGCGATCCGGGCCAGGCAGCCGTCCAGAAGCTCGACGGGCGATACCTCCTTGGTCCCGATCCGCCGCCGCAGCTCGACGGCGTCGAGGTCACAGAGCTCAGTCATGTCTATCCTCTTCTTTTCTTTTTGTCGTCGCTTTCGCGTCTTGTTTTTCTTCTATCCCGCGGGCGTACCTCCGGCGCCCAGGTCCCAGAACAGGCCGGTCATCAGCTGCAGCGCCTCCCGCGAGACCGGCTCGAGGATGTGCTCGTCCGGCGCATGCTGCGAACAGGAGGCATAGGAATGCGGCACCCAGATCGTCGGCAGGCCCAGCAGCTCGGCAAAGACGTCGTTGGGCAGCGAGCCGCCCAGATTGGGCAGCACCGCCACCGGCTTGCCCGAGGTCGACTCCAAGGAGGCGACGGCCCAGCGCGCCCAGGGGTGCTCCGGGTCCAGGCGGGTCGCGGCCATGGTGTCCTCGGCCGGGCTGATCGCAACCATCTCGAAGCCGCGCGCATCGAGGTGCCGGCGCAGCCCCGGCATGAAGCTCGCCGGATCGCTGGGCACCACGTAGCGCAGATGGCAATGCGCCGTGGCCCGCGGCGGAATGGCGTTGACCGGCTTCTCCGGGTTGCCGGTCTTGAAGGCCAGCACCTCGAAGGAATTCCAGGCGAAGACCCGCTCGGCCGGGGTCAGGCCCGGCTCGCCCCAGTCCGGGTCGACCTCGGGTCCGTCCGGGCCGCCGTCGATCTCGAGCCCGGCGACCGCGGCGCGCACCGAGTCGGGGATCGCCGGCGGCCGCCATTCCGGCACCAGGATCTCGCCCTTCGGGCCGGTCAGGCTGGCGATGGCCTGGGCCAGGATGATCCCCGGGTTGGCCAGGAGCCCGCCCCAGTTGCCGGAATGATGGCCGCCTGCGCGCAGCTCCACGGTCAGGTCGAAGTTGAAGACCCCGCGCGCGCCCATGAAGATCGTCGGCCGCTCGGGCGCGAGGCGCGGCCCGTCCGAGGCGATGAAGACGTCGGCCGCGAAGAGCTCCTTGTGGGCCGCGCAGAACTCGCGCAGGCCCGGCGAGCCGTTCTCCTCGCTGGTCTCGATCAGCAGGATGAGGTTGAAGCCGAGGCGCCCGCGCGCCTCCAGCACCGCCGCCAGGGCGGCCAGGTTGATGCTGTGCTGGCCCTTGTTGTCCGCGGTGCCGCGGCCGTACCAGCGTTCGCCGACCTTCGTCAGCTCCCAGGGGCTGAGGCCGTCCCGCCACTGCGCATCGTAGCCGCGCACCACGTCGCCGTGGCCGTAGCTCATCACCCTCGGCAGGCCCTCGGCCTCCTGCCGCGTCGCGACCAGGAAGGGCCCGCCCCGGGCGACGGGATTGTCGAAGATCCGGCAGGCGAAGCCGAGCGGCTCCAGGCAGGGCTGCAGCTCGTCCGTCAGGTAGCGGTAGAGCTCCGGCTTTTGGCCCGGTTCCTGGCTCTCGGTGTGGATCGCCACGCGACGCGCCAGCTCGGCGAAGAAGCCGCCGTCGTCGAAATAGCTGGTGACGCGCTCGATGGCGCTGGCACGGCTCACCGCGGCCTCCCGTCGCTAACTGCTCCTAAAGGCCCGGACGTCACGCTGCATGGGGTCGCAGCGCCGGGGTGTTTGGCGCGCTCAGTCTAGCACCGAATGCCGGCCGAGATCCTGCAATGATGCACCCCTACCTGCGCCCGCGCAGCGCTGCCGGGGCGGCGCGGGCCGGCGGGGCCCGACACGCGGCGGCCGAGGCGCTCTCCAGGCCGCCGCGCGGGATCCCGCTTCGCTTCGGCCGGGGGCTCAGCCCGACATGCGGTCGACGGCGGTCGGCGCGTGGACCTCGGCCGAGCGGTTCACCGCGTCGTAGTAGGGCGCGAAGGTCGGCCGGTCGACGTAGCGGCCCTTGCCCTTCTCGGTGCGGATCTCGCCGTCCTGGTAGACCACCGCCCCCTGGCTGATGGTCACGGTGTTGATGCCCTTGACCGTCATGCCCTCGAAGATGTTGAAGTCGATGTTCTGGTGGTGGGTGTCCTTGGAGATGGTGCGCTCCTTCTCCGGGTCCCAGACCACCACGTCGGCGTCGGCGCCGACCGACAGCGAGCCCTTGCGCGGATAGATGTTGAAGATCTTGGCCGCGTTGGTCGAGGTGATGCCGACGAACTCGTTGACCGTCAGGCGGCCCGAATTGACCCCGTGGTGCCACAGGACGTGCATGCGGTCCTCGACCCCGCCGGTGCCGTTGGGGATCTGGGTGAAGTTGTTGTGGCCCATGCGCTTCTGCGGCGTGCAGAAGCAGCAGTGGTCGGTCGCCGTGGTCTGCAGCATGCCGGCCTGCAGGCCGCGCCACAGGGCCTCCTGGTGCTTCTTCGGCCGGAAGGGCGGGCTCATGACATGGTGCGCCGCGACGTCCCAGTCCGGGTTGCGGTAGACCGAGTCGTCGATCAGCAGGTGCCCGGCCAGAACCTCGCCGAAGACCCGCTGGCCCTCGTTGCGCGCCCGGGTGATCGCCTGCAGTGAGTCGTTGCAGGAGTTGTGGACGATGTAGAGCGGCACGTTCAGCACCTGGGCGATGCGGATCGCCCGGTCGGCGGCCTCGCCCTCGACCTCGGCCGGGCGCGACTGCGGATGGCCTTCCGGACCGGTGATGCCCTTCTCCAGCAGTTCCTTCTGCAGGTGCGCGACGAGCTCGCCGTTCTCGGCGTGGACGGTGCAGATCGCGCCCAGCTCGCGGGCCCGGCCGAAGGACTTCACCAGGATCTCGTCGTCGGCCATGATCGCGCCCTTGTACGCCATGAAGTGCTTGAAGGAATTGACCCCGTGGTCGCGGGTCAGGGTCCCCATGGCTTCGTGCACGGTCTCATCCCACCAGGTGATGGCGACGTGGAAGGAGTAGTCGGTGGCCGCCTTCTCGGCCCAGCCGCGCCAGGTGGTGTAGGCCTCCATGATGTCCTGCTGCGGATTGGGGATCACGAAGTCGATGATCATCGTGGTCCCGCCGACCGCACCGGCCGTGGTGCCGGAGAAGAAGTCCTCCGAGGCCACCGTGCCCATGAAGGGCAGCTCCATGTGGGTGTGCGGATCGATGCCGCCGGGCATGACGTAGCAGCCGCCGGCGTCGATCACCTCGGCCCCGGCCGGCGCATCGAGATCCACGCCGATGGCCGCGATCTTGTCACCCTCGATCAGCAGGTCCGCCCGCTGCGAAAGGTCGGCGTTGACGACCGTGCCGCCTCGAACCAAGAGAGTCATCGTTCTTCTCCTTTGCTCTGCGCCCGCCCTTCCTCTGCTGTCATGCCCGGACTTGATCCGGGCATGACAGCGAGGCAAAGGCCGGACGCAATCATCACTATGCCACGTTCCCCTGTACCCCGATCCGCTTGATCAGCTCTTGCGCGAAGGGCGCGAAGCCGAAGCGGGCGTAGGCCGCCTCCGCCGAGACGTTCCCGGACTGGACCCCGACGATCATTTGCCGGTAGCCGCGTTCTACGGCGATCCGCTCGGCCTCAGCCATCAGCGCCTGCCCGAGGCCGCGGCCGCGGCAGTCCTCGCGGACGAAGAGCTCGTCGATGTAGGCGTAGGGCCGCAGCTCCTCGCGGACGTAGACCGGCGCGGTCGCGAAGGTGAGGATCAGGTGCCCGACCACCCGGCTCTCCGCCTCGGCGACCAACACGGCGCCGTCGCTCCGCGCGACCCGCGCCTCGGCGGCGGCCAGGGTGTCCTCGGCCCCCGCGCGATCGAGACGGCGGTTCCCGGTGATCGGCTCCTCGTGCAGATTCAGGAGCTGGGTCTGCTCGAGGAGCGCCTCGCGGTCCTCGTCCCGCGCCGGTCGGATCAGGAAGGTCATGATCCGCCGCCCGACCGGGATGCAGGCCCCTCACCCTCCCGCGACAAGGTCGCGGGCCCCTCCCTCTCCCTCGGGGAGAGGGATGAGAAGGCTTGGCGAGGCCTCTTGCCGAGCCCTAGCCGAAGCTGGGTGAGGGGCGCATGCATCACCGATCGCGCGTCCCTACATCGCCATGGCCTTGTCGATCACGGCGTGGGTCCAGGCGCCCTTGGGCGCCTCGGTGATCACCGGATCGGAGCCGCCGGACAGCAGAGTCTTGACCGTGCGCTCGTAGTCCGCCGGATCAAGCTTGCCGTCGGAGCCCTCGGTCAGCTTGTTGATCTCGCCCATCATGCGGATCTGGTGCTTCTCGGTCTGGGCGCCGGTGGCGTCGTTCTCGAGCACGATCAGGGCCGCCTCCTTGGGGTTCTCCCGGGCCCAGTCCCAGCCCTTCATCGAGGCCTTGACGAAGCGCGCCATGCGCTCGACGAAGGCCGCGTCGCTGAGCCGGTCCTCAAGCACGTAGAGGCCGTCCTCCAGGGTCGCGACGCCCTCGTCCTCGTACTTGAAGACCAGCAGCTCCTCGGCCGGGATCCCGGCGTCGATGACCTGCCAGTACTCGTTGTAGGTCATGGTCGAGATGCAGTCGGCCTGCTTCTGCAGCAGGGGATCGACGTTGAAGCCCTGCTTCAGGACCGTGACCCCCTCGCCGCCGCCCTTGGTCGGGATGCCGAGCTGAGACATCCAGGAGAGGAAGGGATACTCGTTGCCGAAGAACCAGACCCCCAGGGTCTTGCCCTTGAAGTCCGCGGCCGCCTTGATGCCGGTCTCCTTGCGGCAGGTCAGCATCATGCCCGAGCGCTTGAAGGGCTGGGCGATGTTGACCAGGCCGACGCCCTTCTCGCGCGAGGCCAGGGCCGAGGGCATCCAGTCGATGATCACGTCGGCGCCGCCGCCGGCGATCACCTGGGGCGGCGAGATGTCCGGGCCGCCCGGGTTGATGGTGACGTCGAGGCCGACCTCGTCGTAGAGGCCCTTGTCCTTGGCCACGTAGTAGCCGGCGAACTGGGCCTGGGTCACCCACTTGAGCTGCAGGGTCACCTTGTCGGCGGCCTGGGCCGAGACCGCGGCGAGCGCCAGGGCCCCGGCCGCGAGGGTCGTTACGAGTGTGGTTGCGCGTTTCTTCATCTGCTTTCTCCTTTGAGCCTCCCCCAAATTGCTTCGTTCCGGTCACCGCCTCTGGCGGTAGGAGGGGTGCCAGAAGGTGACGCCGCGCTCGGCCAGCGCCACCAGGCCGTAGAAGGCGGATCCCGCCAGGGCCGCCATGACGATCTCCGCCCAGACCATGTCGACGTTCATGCGCCCGACCTCGGTCGAGATCCGGAAGCCCATGCCGACGATGGGCGTGCCGAAGAACTCCGCCACGATGGCGCCGATCAGCGCCAAGGTCGAGTTGATCTTGAGGGCGTTGAAGATGAAGGGCATGGCCGCCGGCAGCCGCAGCTTAAAAAGGGTGTGCCAGTAGCCGGCGCCGTAGGACTGCATCAGATCCCGTTCCAGGGCGCCGGCGGCCGCCAGGCCGGTGACCGTGTTGACCAGCATCGGGAAGAAGGTCATGACCACGACCACCGCCGCCTTGGACTGCCAGTCGAAGCCGAACCACATGACCATGATCGGCGCGATGCCGACGATCGGCAGGGCCGAGACCAGGTTGCCCAGCGGCAGCAAGCCGCGCTGCAGGAAGGGCACCCGGTCGACCAGGATGGCGACCAGGAAGGCGCTGCCGCAGCCCAGGAGATAGCCGGAGAGCACCGCCTTTACGAAGGTCTGGTGGAAGTCGGCGGCCAGGATGTCGAGCGAGCCGGCGATGCGCTCGGCGATCATGCCGGGCGACGGCAGCAGGACCTGCGGCACGCCGAAGCCGACCGTCACCGCCTCCCAGAGGAAGACCAGCCAGAGCCCGAAGGCGGCCGGCACCAGCAGGTCGACGAGGCGCTGCAGCCGGCGGTCCAGGCTGCGGAACTCGGCGATCCCGTCGATCGCCCGCCAGGCCGCGGCCCAGAGCGCCAGGACCAGGAGCCAGAATCCGGGTCCGGCAACCCCGGCGAAGCCGCGGTTGTGCAGCAGATGCAGAGCCAGGCCCGACCCGAGAGTCACCAGGCCAAGCAGCATCAGGGTTGCCCAAGACACCGCCGGCCGCCTCCAGGCGAACCAGGCCGAGGTCACGATCAAGATCAGCAGATAGCCCGCGGCGATCGGAAACTGCCAGAGATACAGCGTCTCGCCCTCGGCCGCGCCCGGCCCCAGGGGTGCAAAGAGGGCGACAAGCGCCAGGAGCGCCGCCAGCGCCGTCCAGGGCTCGAAACGGCCGATCACGCCCGCCCTCCCATGCGCCGCAGCACCAGCCGCTCGCCGGCGCCGACCAGGGCGACCATGATCGCCGCCAGGAAGGCCGCGGTCAGCAGCGCCGACCAGATCTGGATCGTCTGGCCGTAGTAGGAGCCGGCCAGCAGCCGCGCGCCCAGCCCGGCCTGGGCGCCGGTCGGCAGCTCACCGACGATCGCGCCGACCAGGCTGATCGCGATCGCCACCTTGAGACTGGTGAAGAGGAAGGGCAGGGCGCTCGGCCAGCGCAGCATCCAGAAGGTCTGCCAGCGGCTGGCGCTGTAGGTCCGCATCAGGTCCATCTGCAGGGGGTCGGGCGAGCGCAGGCCCTTGACCATGCCGATGGTGACCGGGAAGAAGCAGAGGTAGGTCGAGATGATCGCCTTGGGCACCAGCCCCTTGAGCCCGATCGCGCCCAGCACCACCACGATCATCGGCGCGATCGCCAGGATCGGGATGGTCTGGGAGGAGATCACCCAGGGCATGAGGCTCTTGTCCAGGCTGCGCACGTGGACGATGCCGACCGCCAGCAGGATGCCGAGGCCGGTGCCGATCGCGAAGCCGAGCAGGGTCGAGGACAGGGTCACCCAGGAATGGAAGACCAGGCTGCGCTTGGAGGTGATCTTCTTGTCCAGGATGGTCGCCTTCATTTCGGCCAGCACCTGGTGCGGCGCCGGCAGCACCGGACGCTCCTGGGCCAGGGTCGCCGCGACCAGGTCGGCATTGCTCCAGTCGAGCTTCTGGCGCTCGAAGGTATCGATCTGGAAGGGCGCGTTCATCATGACCGCGCCGACGTACCAGAGGACCAGGATCGCCAGTACAACCACCGCGACCGGCCCGCTCCGCCCGGCGAAGAGCCGCGCCAGCAGGCCCGCACCCGAAGCCGGCGCGGCCAGGGCCTCAGTCGTCATAGCTGTGCCCCTGGCGCAGGCCCTCGCGAACCCGATGGGCGACCTCCAGGAAAGACGGGGTCTCGCGGATGTCCAGGGTGCGGTCGCGCGGGAAGTCGGTCTCGATCACGTCGATGATCCGCCCGGGACGCGGCGACATGACCACGATCTTGTTGGACAGGAAGACCGCCTCCGGGATCGAATGGGTGACGAAGACCACGGTCTTGGCGGTCTTCCCCCAGAGCTGCAGCAGCTGCTCGTTGAGGTGGTCGCGGACGATCTCGTCCAGGGCGCCGAAGGGCTCGTCCATCAGCAGAAGGTCGGGGTCGAAGCAGAGCGCCCGGGCGATGGAGGCGCGCTGCTGCATGCCGCCGGAGAGCTGCCAGGGGAACTTCTTCTCGAAGCCGCCCAGGTTGACCAGCTCCAGGTAGCGCTTGGCCCGCGCCCGGCGCTCGGCCTTGGGCACGCCCATGATCTCCAGCGGCAGGGTGACGTTGCGCTCGATGCTGCGCCAGGGATAGAGCGCCGGCGCCTGGAAGACATAGCCGTAGATCCGCCGCAGCCGCGCCTCCTCGGGCGAAACGCCTTCGACCGTGATGCTGCCCTCGCTCGGCCGTTCCAGGTCGGCGATGACCCGCAGCAGGGTGGTCTTGCCGCAGCCCGAGGGCCCGATGAAGGAGACGAAGTCGCCCTGGCAGATCTGCAGGTTCACCTGCGACAGGGCATAGACCGGCCCGTCCGCGGTCTCGAAGGTGAGCGACAGCTCCCGCGCCTCGACCACCCAGGGCGCGGTCCCGGGCGCCGCGCTGTCCGGCGCCTGCGCCGCCTCGCTCTTGACCGGCAAAGACGTCATCGCCCCGCTTCCGGCTCTCTCGTTCTGTTGCCAACGCGATGGTCTGGCGACCCCAACCTCACTCTTGCCACCCCCAGCTGTCATGCCCGGACTTGATCCGGGCATCCATGGCGCCGCTTGCTAGATGGATCCCCGGGTCGAGCCCAGGGATGACAGCGGTGAGGGTGGCCGACATCCCGCGCATCCCTCAGTTGGCCCGCCCCGCCTTCTCCAGCATCGCCCGCAGCAGGACCTCGCCGCCGGCGGTGATCCATTCCGGCTTGGCGTCCTCGATCTCGTTGTGGCTGATGCCGTCGATGCAGGGCACGAAGATCATCGAGGTCGGCGCCACCTTCGCCAGGTAACAGGCGTCGTGCCCGGCGCCCGAGACGATGTCGCGCAGGGCATAGCCGCAGTCTTCGGCGCCCTTGCGCACGGCGGCGACGCAGGATTCCTCGAAGGGCACCGGCGCGTAGTAGAAGATCTGCTCCAGATCCATCTCCAGGCCGATGTCCTTGGCGATCTTCTCGACGCCCTCGCGAAAGGCCGCATCCATCCGGGCGAGCACCTCGTCCTCGGGGTGGCGGAAGTCGATGGTCACGAAGACCCGGCCCGGGATCACGTTGCGCGAGTTGGGATGCACGTTCAGCATGCCGCAGGTCGCGCAGGCCAGGGGCGCGTTGTCCAGGCCGATGCGGTTGACCAGCTCGACCACCCGCGCCGCGCCCAGGAGGGCGTCCTTGCGCCGGTCCATCGGGGTCGGCCCGGCGTGGGACTCGACCCCGGTCAGGGTCAGCTCGTACCAGCGCTGGCCCTGGGCGTCGGTGACCACGCCGATGGTCTTGTCCTCGGCCTCCAGGATCGGGCCCTGCTCGATGTGCGCCTCGAAGTAGGCGTGGACCTCGCGGCCGCCGACCTCCTCGGGCCCGTCGTAGCCGATGCGCGCCAGCTCCTCGCCCATGGTCTTGCCGTCCTGGTCGGCCCGCGACAGGCCGTACTCCAGGTCGAAGACCCCGCCGAAGACGCCGGAGGAGACCATGGCCGGGGCGAAGCGCGAGCCCTCCTCGTTGGTCCAGACCACGACCTCGACCGGGCGCTCGGTCTGGTAGCCCAGGTCGTTGAGGCTGCGCACCACCTCGAGTCCGGCCAGGACTCCGAAGACGCCGTCGAAGCGGCCGCCGGTCGGCTGGGTGTCCAGGTGGCTGCCGGTCATGACCGGGGCCAGGCCGTCGTCGCGCCCGGCCCGGCGGGCGAAGATGTTGCCCATCTTGTCGACCTTGATGCTGCAGCCGGCCTCCTGGCACCAGCGCACGAAGAGGTCGCGGCCCTGCTTGTCCAGGTCGGTCAGCGCCAGGCGGCAGTTGCCGCCCTTCTCGGTCGCGCCGATCTTGGCCATCTCCATGATGCTGTCCCAGAGCCGCTTGCCGTCGATCCCCAGGTTGCGCGTTTCCGCCATGGAACCCTCCCGCTCGTGGTCAGCCCGTCGTCGGCGTGCACCGCAGCTCCGTCCTCACGTCCTCGACTGTCATGCCCGGACTTGATCCGGGCATCCATGGCGCCAGCGGCACGATGGATCCCCGGGTCGAGCCCGGGGATGACAGTGGAGAGAACGGCGAGAGCAGTGCGCGCATCGGCACCCGGCACCTCAGTTCAAGTCCAGCAGCACGTCGTAGGTCTCCGGCCGGCGGTCGCGGAAGAACTGCCAGGTGTTCCGCACCTCGCGGACCATCTCCATGTCCATCTCGTGGACCAGCAGCTCGTCCCGGTCGCGGCTCGCCTCGGCCTCGATCTGGCCGCGCGGGTTGACGAAGTAGCTCTGGCCGTAGAACTCGCCGATGTTCCAGGGCGCCTCGGTGCCGATCCGGTTGATCGCCCCGATGTAGACCCCGTTGGCCACCGCCGAGGCTGGCTGCTCCAGCTTCCAAAGGTACTCGGACAGCCCGGCGACCGTCGCCGAGGGGTTGACGATGTACTCGGCGCCCTGCAAGGCCAGCGCCCGCCAGCCCTCCGGGAAGTGCCGGTCGTAGCAGATGTAGACCCCCAGCCGGCAGGCCCCGGTCTCGAAGACCGGCCAGTCCGAAGCGCCAGGCTTGAAGAAGAACTTCTCCCAGAAGCCGGCGACGTGCGGGATGTGGGTCTTGCGGTACTTGCCCAGGTAGGTCCCGTCGCCGTCGATCACCGCCGCAGTGTTGTAGTAGACCCCGGTCATCTCCTCCTCGTAGATCGGGACCACGATGACCATGCCGTGCTTTTTGGCGTACTCCTGCATCAGGCGCGTGGTGTGGCCGTCGGGGATGGACTCGGCGGCGGCGTACCACTTGGCGTCCTGGCTCGGGCAGAAGTAGGGCTGGGTGAAGACCTCTTGGAAGCAGAGCACCTGCACGCCCTGCCGGCCGGCCTCGTCGATCAGCGGGAGATGCGCCTCCAGCATGGCGTCCCGGATCGCCTCGGGACTCATCGAGGTGTCGCCCTTCAAGGCCATCTGGATCAGGCCACCCTTCAGCTTCGCCATGAGATCTCTCCCAAGAACTCCGTCGTCACGTCACCGCGGCCGCGCGGCAAAGGCGCAGCCTCGCCGGGGTGGCACGGACGTCTTGGCAGATAGGATTGCGGGCTTCGGCAGCGCGGCGGTCAACGGGCGCCCGATGCCTCATTGTGCGACGCCGCGAAACCAGCGGCGATTCCCTGATCTCTCCCTGCCGTCGGTCGCTTGCGACCTTGTCGTCCTTGGCCCTTGCCCGGGCGGTCTTCAGGCCTAAGGACCGATCATATCAGCCCTTTCGGCAGCTGCATCGACTATAATAAAATTGACCAAATGGTCAAGATCGCTGCGTCCGAGCGGTCCCCGTCACCCGCTCATCCGGCCCAGAGTTCCTTGAGCCGCCGGCGGCCGAAGAAGTAGAGCGCGGCATGGCCGCGGGCGTCGTCCAGCGGCTTGTGCGAATGCGCGAAGCCGCCCAGGAACTCGGGCGGGTAGTCCGGCCGGGTCTCGGAATAGGGCAGCCCCAGGGCGGCCTGCACGAAGCTCGGGATGTCGATGCCCGGACCGGCAAAGGGCGAGGATCCCGGAAAGGGGCCTTCGAAGACCCGCAGGTCGGCGAAGCGGCGCAGGTACCAGTCGAGCCAGAGCCCGTCGAGCATCAGCGGGTGGGCCGCAAGCACGCAGGGGCCCGGCAGCGCCGCCAGCCAGTCGACGAAGTCCGCCATCACGGTCGCCGGCGCCTGGGGATCGGCCGTGATGTGCGCCCAGGCCTCCCCCTGGCCCTGCCACCACGCGGCGATCTCCGGCGCTGGCGCGGCGCCGGGCAGGGGCGCCAAGTTCCGCTCGAAGGCGGCGATCTCCGCGCCGGTCTCGCGACAGGCACAGCAGGCGAGGCTCAGCATGGAGTTCTCGCCCGGCGTCGGGCCGTCGAGCTCGACGTCGATGACGCAGTAGGTCAAGTCGTTCATGGTCCTGGCTCGCCGATTTCCCTAATCCGCCCGCAGAAGCGCAGCATAGCAGGCCGACGCCCCGGGTGCCCTGCCTTCGGGACGACGCCGGGCGCCGGGCTTCCGCCGCCCGTCGCAAGCTCGTAGACTGCGCGTCCACAACGGCGACGAGAGGGCGGATGGCGGTCGAGCGGGCTTTTCGAGCAGGTCGGATCCGCCTTCATGTCGGCATCGCCGCTGTCTTCGTGGTCATCGTCGCCGCGCTGACCGCGGGGATCATCTGGAACAACCATCGGCAGGCCTCTGCCGCCGCCTTGCAGACGGCCGATCAGCTCTTCACGGAGATCGCCAGGAACGCCGACGAGCGCATGAACCGGCTGCTCGGTGCGGTCAAGGCGACGGTCGACGCCGCCTCGGCGATGCCGAGCCTCTCCGCCCGGCCGCGCTACGACGGTCTTTCTCATGCCGCCCTGGAGACCATGCTGCGGATGATCGAGACCCAGCCCTACGTGTTCTCGGTCTTCGTCGGCTTCGGGTCCGGGGACTGGATCCAGGTCGTCGCGCCGCGGGACGACCCCGACATCCTGGCGACTTTCCAAGCCCCGCCGGAGACGCACTTCATCGTCCGCACCATCAGCACGGACCGGAACGATCGGCGCCGGGAGTATTTTCGCTACCTCGATCACCGCCGCCACGTCTTCGACGCGCGGAGCGAGGCCGAGCCGAGCTACGATCCGCGAGGCCGCGATTGGTACCAAAGCGCCCTCGCCGGCGAGCAGGCCTATTTCACCGACCCCTACGTCTTCTTCGCCCTGCACAAGCCCGGAATCACCGGCTCGCGCCGCCTGATCGGCGGCGGCGGCGTGGTCGGCATCGCGGTCACCTTGGCGAGCTTCGCGGATTTCCTGTCGGCGCAGGCGGCCTCTCCAAACGCCGCGGCCTTCCTCTTCAACGCCAAGGGCGAGGTCCTGGCCCATCAGGATCCGACGCTGGCGGCGCCGATCGTCAAGGAGGGCGAGGCGGGCAAGCCGGACCGCGCCGTTCTGCGCCGGGCCGAGAACATCGTCGACCCGATCGTGGAGGCCGTGCTCGGGCGGGGCGCGGACGGGAGAACCGGCCTTTCGGGCATGGCACGCCTCCAGGTCGAAGGCCAGACCCACCTGCTGCGCGTCGCTGCGGTGGGCCGGCAGCTCGGCCTCGACCAGCACATCGCGATCGCAGCCCCCCTTTCGGACTTCGACCGGCACATCGTGGAGATGCAGCAGCGTAGCATCGTCGCGTCCCTGCTCGCCCTGGCGGTCGCCCTGCCGCTGATCTACCTCATCGCCCGGCGCATCGCCGCCAAGCTGGCCGAACTCGCCGGCGAGGCCGACAAGATCCGCAGCTTCGACCTCGACGGACCGGTGGCTGTGGAGTCCCGCTTCATCGAGGTCCACGAGCTGGCCCAAGCCTTCGGTGCGATGAAGCAGGCCCTCGCCGTCTTCGGCCGCTACGTACCCAAGGCACTGGTGCGTCAGATCGTCCAATCGGGCACGACGCCCGAGCTGGGCGGCCAGCGCCGGGAGATCACCGTGCTCTTCACCGATATCTCGGGCTACACCCGGATCGCCGAGGACACCGAGCCGGAAGACCTGATGCTGCGCACCTCCGCGTACTTCGAGGCCCTGGGCGCGGTCCTTTCGGAGCACCACGGCGTCGTCGACAAGTACATTGGCGACGCCATCATGGCGCTCTGGAACGCGCCCAGCCGCGACGAGGACCACGTCGCCCACGCCTGCGCGGCGGTCCTCGCCGGCCGCGCGGTCAGCCGGGCGCTGGCCGAGCGCTGGCAGGAACGTTCGATCCCGGCCTTCGGCACCCGCTTCGGCCTGCATTGCGGCGAGGCGGTGGTCGGCAACGTCGGCGGCGCCGACCGCATCAACTTCACCGCCGTCGGGGGCACCATCAACCTGGCCGCCCGCCTGGAAGCCCTCAACAAGCTTTACGGCACCGAGGTCCTGGTCTCAGAGGCGGTCGCCGCGCGCGCCGGCGAGGGTTTCCTGCTGCGCCGCCTGGACCGGGTGCAGCCGGTCGGCGTCGTCCGGCCCAGCGAGGTCTACGAGCTGATGGCGGCGCGGCCCGGCCTGACCGCGCTGCCGGCCGGACTGGAGGCGAGCGCCGAGCAGCTCGAGCTCCATGGCCTCTGGACTCCGGCCGAGGCGGCCTACGCCGCGCGGGACTGGCCGGCCGCCCGGGCCGCTTTCGAGGCGGTGCTGCGCCGCTTCCCCGGGGACCCGCCGGCCCGCGTCCTGGCCGAGCGCTGTCGCGGCTTCGTCGCGCGGCCGCCCGATCCGGACTGGGACGGCGTGACCCGCCTCAGCCGGAAGTAAGGCGGCCGCGCATGTCTCCCGACCGGCGTCGCAGATCGATGGGTATCGCCCTCGCCGCCGCCGTGCTGCTCGCTTTCGCGCGGCCCCCGGCCGCTGCCGAGCTTCGGGTCGGCTACCCCTCGGACCTGGTGAGCGAGGATCCCGCCGGCTACCGCGACCGCTGGACCGAGATCCTCCTGAACAACGTCTTCGACGGGCTGCTGACCCGCGATCCCGCGATGCGGCTGGTCCCCGAGCTCAGCGAATCCTGGTCGCAGGTCGGGCCCCAGACCTACGAGTTCCGCCTCCGCGACGGCGTCCGGCTGCACGACGGCCGCAGGCTGACCGCGGCGGACGTGGTCTTCAGCTTCGAGCGCCTGATCGAGCCCGGCGCCCTGGACGGCCGCAGCAGCCCCCGGAAGGCGCTGCTGGGCCCGCTCGCCTCGGTGACCGCGGTCGATCCCCTGACCCTCCGCTTCGAGCTGGAGACGCCCTGGCCGATCTTCCCGGCCATGCTGCCCTTCCAGCAGGTCGTCGCAACCGGCGCGGACGGCGGCCTGGTCGGCTCCGGCCCCTTCCGGCTGGTCGAGCGCGTCCCCGGCGAGGCGGTCGTCTTCGAGCGGCACGCCGCCTACTTCGGTGGCGCGACCGAGATTCCGCCGGTCGGGCCGGCCTGCGTGGAGCGCCTGGTCGTCGACATCGTGCCCGGCAACGAGTCCCGCGTGGCGGGACTCATGGCCGGGGACTTCGACCTCGTGGTCAACGTCCAGCCCCATTCGATCCCCGCCCTCGAGCGCCATCCCCGGACCGAGGTGCGCCTCGTCGACGGCACCCGGTCCTTCTTCATCGCCCTGAACACGCGCACGCCGCCCTTCGACGACCGGCGGGTCCGCCTGGCCGTCGCCCATGCCATCGACCGCGAGGCGCTGATCGCGGCCCACCTCGGCGGCAAGGCGGCCTTGATCGACGGCATCCTGGGCCCCCGGACCTTCGGCAAGAACCGGCACCTGCCCCGCCGCGGCCACGATCCCGGGCAGGCCCGCGCGCTCCTCGCCGAGGCCGGCTATCCCGAGGGCCTCGACGTCGCGCTGGACGTGACCCGGCCGCTCTTCCCGCTGGCCGAGTCGATCGCGGTGCAGCTCGCCGAGGCGGGCATCCGGGCCGAGACGCTGGTCGGCACGGCCGCCGGGATTGGCCGGAGATGGCGGGACCGAGGCGGCGCCGGGATCGGCGAAAGGATGTGGCTGAGGTCCTGGGGCGGTGCCGCCCTCGACCCGGTCGGGATCTTCGACGCCACCCACCGCACGGGCGGCCGCGGCAACGCCGCGGGCTACAGCAACCGCCGCCTGGACGCCCTGCTCGACGCCGCGGCCAGCGAGCTCGACCGCACCCAGCGCGCCGGGCTCTACCGCCAGGCCGAGGCCGTCGCCAGCCGCGATCTGCCCTACGTCTACCTCTGGGTCCCGCAGGAGGTCTACGGCGTCTCCAAGCGCCTCCGCGGCTTCGCCGCCGCCCCCGACGGCCGGCTCAATCTGCAGGACGTCTGCCTCGAGGGCGATGGTTGAGGGACCCGGGGCCGCCCTCGGGGCCCGGATGGTTAAGGAATCGTCGAAGTCTGCGCCCGGATTTCTGCCTTGATCCTACATCAAGTTTTTTCTTCCAAGGATTGCCGCGGCGCGGTCGTCTCATTCTCATGACCGCAGGCCGGAGGGGGTGCCG
>JAAUXY010132393.1_pt1 | contig 19492 bp, 15 predicted proteins | sample 7278121 | NCBI WGS metagenome assembly JAAUXY01 (sample SAMN14350117, study PRJNA611818) | marine sediment metagenome | isolation source: surface marine sediment (1.8m) | place: French Polynesia: Moorea | collected 2018-08 | reverse complement strand
GTAGACCGGGATGGCGGCAGCGAGCTTGTCGGACTGGCTCGTGATCATGAGGATCGCCAGACTGACCAGTTGACTGCCGCCATCCCGGTGTACCAGGCCAACTTCACGGCGCTGCTCGATTCGATCGCGGACCGGTTCGATCTCGAAGAAACGCCGACGATCGAGGCCCTGCTGGCCGAGGTCGACCTGGGAGCCGTGCTGACCTGGGTTGGCGACTCGGTGACGGCGCTCATGTCCGACGTGATCCTGATAGCCATCTACGTAGGATTCCTGCTCGCCGAGGAGCGCCTGCTGCCTGCTAAAATCCGCCACCTGCACCGGGATCCGGTGGACGCGGACCGCACGTCCGAGGTGGCACTCGAGATCGCGGCGTCGATCCAGCGCTATATCGGCATGAAAACCGTGATCAGCCTTGCGACGGCTATCGTCAGTTACGTGATCCTGAGCGTCGTCGGCGTGGATTTTGCGGCCATCTGGGCGCTGCTCGTCTTTTTCCTGAACTTCATACCAACTGTCGGTTCGATTATCGCCGCCGTGTTCCCGGCGCTGCTGACCCTGGTCCAGTTCGACTCGATCACGCCGTTCCTCGTGGTGATCTCCCTGCTCAGCGTTACGCAGTTCATCTTCGGCAACGTGATCGAGCCTGCTTACATGGGCAAGTCGCTCAATCTCAGCTCGCTGATGATCTTGCTGTCGCTGTCATTCTGGGGTGTTGTCTGGGGGCTTGCGGGAATGTTCCTCGCGGTCCCGATCATGGTCATGACCGGAATATTCTGTGCCCAGTTCAAAGGCCTGCGCTGGATCTCCGTCGTCCTGTCGACCGACGGTAGCCTCGTCTCCGACTCGCGTGCGCGACACGCGACCTGAAACCACTTCTCACGAAAGGAGCTACAACAATGAATGAAGTATCGGATATTGCTCGCCTTCCGGCACGCGTCGGCACCGGCTGGGGTTTCGCGGTCATGGTGCTCGGCGTGCTGTGCATCATGGCACCCTTCGTGTCCGGACTCGCCGTCAACCTGACGGTTGCCGTGGCTGTGCTGGCAGCAGGCCTGGTCATGGCCACTTACGCCTTCAAGGCAGGATCGTTTGGCAAGGGCTTCTTTCAATTCCTGTTCGGCGGCATAACGATCCTCGCCGGCGCGGTCATGCTCGCCCAGCCGGTGGTCAGCCTGTTCGCACTGACGGTCGTCCTCATCGCCTGGTTCCTCGTCGACGGCATCTTCGCCATCATCCAGGGCATACGGAGCAAGGGCGTGCCCGGGCGCGGCTGGGTCATCGTCAGCGGCATCGCCAGCGTCATCCTGGCCGTACTCCTGTACCGGCAGTGGCCCGACTCCGGCAGGTACGCCATCGGGCTGCTAGCCGGCATCCGCCTGGTATTTTCGGGCTGGTCGATGGCCATGCTCGGCATCATGAGCGACGCGAGTGTCGACGTCGTCGAGCAGGCGGTCGACACCGCGGTCGACGAGGTCCTTGCCGGCGCAGGGAATGAGGCGTCCGGCCGCGCTGAGCAATAGACCATGGCTGCTATCGACTACTTCGCCTGGTTCGTATTCATCACGATCATCGTGTCGGCCGTGGCCGTGGTCATTAGCCTGGCCCAGCTGCCGGGCAAGATCGCAGCCGGACGCGGCCATCCGCAGGCCGAGGCGATCAACGTGGCCGGCTGGCTGGGCATGCTGTTGACCGTCGGCGTGGTCTGGATATTCGCGATGGTGTGGGCTTACACGCGCTCGACCTTGGCCATCCCGCCCTCGAAGCCGGGCGTTCCCAGCTAAAGGAGCCGTCGGGCGACACGACGAACGACACCGGGGAAATCTCATGATCGTATTCCTTACCCTCATCTACGTGCTGCTGCTGTACGTGCTGACCAAGACCGGCAAGGTGCCGAACACCAAGGTCACGTGGCTTACGATCATCCCCTACGAGCTCGTACTCCTGGTTGGCTTCTTCATCCCCATGCAGTGGGGCGCACCTGCCGGCGACCTGGCCGTGCTGACCTACTCCGTGCCGATAACGCCGAACGTGGCCGGCGAAGTGATCGAGGTACCGGTCGAACCGAATGAACCGCTCGAGAAAGGCGATCTCCTGTTCAGTATCGACCCGACGCAGTACGAGGCGGCGCTGGAAGGCCTGCAGGCGCAGCTTAGACTCGCGGAGCTGCGGCTCGTGCAATCGCGGGAGCTCGCGTCACAGGATGCGGGGTCCATCTACGAAGTGCAGGCCTATGAAGCACAGGTGGCGGGACTCGAGGCGCAGATCAAGAACGCGGAGTGGAACCTCGAAATGACCGAGGTCCGCGCGCCCACCGACGGCTACGTAACCAACGTGGCGCTGCGCCCGGGCATGCGCGTCGTGAACGCGCCCTCTTTCCGCGCCATGGCATTCATCGATACGTCGGAGACCGGCCTAGTGGTCCAGATTCACCAGATTTACACGCGCAACATCGAGTCCGGCCAGCCAGCCGAGGTCACGTTCAAGTCGCACCCGGGCAGGGTCTTTCCGGCTACGGTGCGCTTCCTGATCCCGGTGACGGCACAGGGCCAGCTGATGATGACGGGCATGGCCGTTCAGCCGCAGGGGCCGATGCAGCCCGGCCCGTTCTCGGTCCGACTAGACCTCGACGATCCGGAACTCGCTCGGGACATCGGTATCAACCCCGGCACCGTGGGCTCGGCGGCGATCTATACATCTGAAGTCACCGTTACGCACATCATCCGCAAGGTCATGATCCGCATGGATGCCATCATGAACTTCATCAAACCGGCGTAGGATGGTGACCAAGACGACCCGCTCGATTCCGGTCATACTTGCGGCAACCGGCCTGCTGGCGGCCTGCGCCGTTAAGCAGCCGCCCCCGACCGAGGAGCTGATCGAAGACGCGCTGCCGGAATCGACGGTAATCCCGCCCGACTATGAAGAAGCGGCCAACGCCGCAACCGGCAAGGTCGCCGACGGCTGGCTCGCGACTTTCGGTGATCCGGAACTCGAAGCCGTCGTCGCCGAGGCGATCCAGAACAACCTCAACCTCCGCGCCGCCGTCGCCAGGGTCGATGCGGCGGCCGGGTTCGCGACGCAGGCCGGCGCCGAGCTGACGCCTGTCGTCGGCATAGGCGGCACCGGTCTCGCCCAGGAGGGCTTTTCGACGGCGGACCCGTCGCTGTCGGGGAGCAGCGTGCAGCTCAAGGCCTCGTGGGAACTCGATTTGTGGGGGCGGGTGCGCTCCCAGGCGCAGGCGGGCCAGGCGGCATTCGAGGCCGCGCAGTACCAACTCGAGTGGGCGTATCAGTCGATCGCGGCGCAGACCGCGAAACTATGGTTCCTTGTGACCGAGGCCAAGCTACAGCTGGATCTTGCCAACGAGGCGCTCGCGCTTTACGAGCGCACGCTCGAGCTGGTCGAGGCGAAATACGAGCAAGGCCAGGTGACGTCCAGGGAAGTTGCTCTCGCGCGTGCACGGGTCGCGACCGGCAAGGCGACGATTCGGCGTGCCGAGGCAGCGCGACAGCAGGCAACGCGGGCACTGGAAGTCCTGCTTGGCCGATATCCAGCCGCACAGATCGAGGGTGCCGAGGATCTCGTCGCTACCCCGCCGCCGATTCCGGCCGGGATCCCGTCCGAACTGCTCGAACGCCGCCCCGACCTGCGCGCCGCCGAGCGCGCCGTTGCAGCGCGCTTCCTGTCGATCCAGACGGCAGAAGCCGCACGGCTACCGAGCATCTCGCTGACCGCGGGTGCCGGCGCGACCTCTGCAGAACTCACCGACCTGTTGGCGATCGACAATGAGTTCTGGTCCATCGGCGCAAACTTCATGGCCCCCATCTTTACCGGCGGCGCACTCGAGGCGCAGGTCGATATCAACTCGGCCGAGTTCCAGGCCGCGATGGCCGAGTACGGGCTGCTGGCGCTGCGGGCGTTCGCGGAGGTTGAGCAGGGGCTCGCCAACGACACGCTGCTTCGCGAGCGCGAGACCTACCTGCGAGAAGCGCTTGCGGACTCGGAGGAGGCGCTGCGCGTTGCGACGGCGCAGTTCAAGGTCGGCCGCGTCGATTTTTTGGATGTCCTGCAGGCCCAGGGCCAGGTAATCGCGACGCGCGTAGACCTGATGAACCTGCGTGACATTCGACTTCAGCAGCGGGTGGACCTTCACCTGGCGCTCGGCGGCAGCTTCAAAGAACGCGGCGAGGTTGACGAGTCCTGAACACCCTCAATAGCCTTCCCAGCGTCGGGGTTTACCAGTAAGCTCGCGCGGTAACGACGCGGTCGAAGGCGACCGGCTCGGCGACCCTGTGTCCGCTGCCAGTCAGGCACGCGTTTTTTGTTTCAACCCGAGGTTCCTTGACTTGTTGATTCCCAAAATATCCGTCTCGCTGCGAGCTGCGAACAAACTCCGCTCCGGCTTTACAGTACTGCTCGCGCTGCTGCTGTCGGGTTGTTTCAGTATTCCCGTCCAGGAGCGCGACCGCATCCGCGAGCGCCTCGACGAATCGGCAGATCGTGTGCTCCAGGAGTTCGCCGAGCGTGACGCGACGCTCGCAGATCGGACCAAGGATGCCCCTGGCTACATGCTGGCAGCACTTAACCTCGATGTGCTCGCTGCCTTTGCGCGAATGGACGGGGTCGGCCTCGTCGTAGATAACTCGGACAACACGCGGACCTACGTCGCTGTCTCGGGATCCGAACTCGGACTTGGCCTCGGCTCTGCGGAGACGATGGTGCTTGCTCTCCCGGACAGCCGGGAGTCTCTCGAGCGCATCAAGACGGGATTCACGTCAACGCGCCTCGTCGCGCGTTCTGTCGCGGGCAAGGCCAGCGGCGTCGCGTCGACGCGCTACCGCGACGTGGATCTCTTCTTTATGTCCGAGTCCGGTGCGGCTGTCAGCACGACAGCGAGCCGGATCCGCGTGTCCGTCCTCGAGGACCTGACCGAGACCGGCCTGGGCGATACTTTCATTCCAACTATTGGAGCACCAAACATCGACCGGCAGGGAGAGACGGCACCGCGGCGCTGGGGTCGGCCACTGCCCTTCCTCGCCCAAAAGGTCGTCGACCAGGGATTCGACCTGCCGTTGCCTTTCGGCGTCGGCATGACCTATGCAAGCGTGGACCAGCCCAATGACATCACCGACTTGCGCGTCGGTTTCGGCGACGGGCCCAAGGTGCCATACGACTGGGTCGCTTTCGAGAACACATTCAGCGACACCGACTCGTGGCAGCTCAAGCTCGATGCCTGGCTGTTTCCATTCCTGCAGGTATTCGCGCTCTATGGTCAGGTCGACGGGACCGTGTCTTCCGACGTCTTCCTCGAAGGCAACGGCCTCATCGACGCCATCGAGCTGGACTGTACTCGCCTGGTCAATCGGCCGATTTGCTCACGGTTAGAGGACCAGCTGTTCCTGCTGCCGATTCGCACGTCGATCGACGTCAAGACCTACGGCGGCGGCATTACGCTTGCCACGGGCTGGAGGAACTTCTTTTTCACATTGCCTGCATCGATCACCTATTCAGATCCCCGCTTCGCCATCACCGACGGTGAGGCAATCACGGTAACGCCGCGTGTTGGCTACTACTTCGATCTGCCGCGGTTCGGCAATCTCGCCGTATTCGCGGGCGGCAACTACCTCGACAGCGACATCGACGTTGACGGGTTTTTCAATTTTGGTGAGGGCCTGCCTGCCCTCGATTTCAGTATCCGGCAAGCGAATCGTGATCCCTGGAACGCCGTACTGGGATTCAATTGGGACGTATCACGCCGCCTCGGCATCAGCGCGGAGTACAACGGTTTCAGTGGATCGCGCGAGGCGTTTATCGGCTCGATTACGTACCGATTCTAGATTTTACAGCTCGTACTGTGAGCGGAACAGGAGTTTGACTCCTCGAAGTTCGCTGCTGGAACTGACGCTGTAGGCAAGGCCGAGTCGGTCGAAACTCAGAAACCCGAGCCGTATCGGCCGTTCCTTGCGGCCAATCCCGGCTCCTACTTCCCAGTAATCGTCAAGAAAGTCTGAATCTCCAGACCCACTGTCGAGTCGGACGCGATCCGGAAACTCCGCATACTTGACGTGCCAGTAGAACAGCGTTTGCTGTCCCTCCCTGGGAAACCAGCCGACCGCGTGTGCAAACTCCGCAGCGGCGGAAACAAAGGAGAATCGGTCATCGCTGCCGACGCGGCTATCGTAGCCGACGTACCCCCCATCCAGTATCAGCGCCCAGTCGAAAGACTCGGGCTCGAACAGGAACCGGCCGCGCATACTTGCCCTGTATGACCACGCCCGGTCTTGTTCACCAATCACGCCTCCGTAGCCGACCTCGACGTTCGGTCGCAACGAGAATCGCTCGGTAACCGGAACGTCCGCATCCACGCTGATGCCCGCCGCCAGGGTTGCCAGGTTTCCCGGGTCCACCGTCCCCGGAATGTCGTCGAAGTCCAATTGCGACGCGCCAATTGTCAGCGGTAGCCTGAGCGTGTATTTGACCAAGCGGGTCCCATCCTCGCTGAAACCCGAGTCACCGATCGACCAGCGGGGTGCTGTCCGAAAGACAAACGCACTCCGCCGTTCGTTCAGCGTGTACCAACCGGTACCGAAATACGATGCGTATGCCCAATGTATGCTGGGTTCAAACAGTTCCTGCGCAGCCGCAGGCGCACCGGCGAGGAGCGTGACCACAAAAACGGCGAGGACGCGACGCCGGCCGGTCTTCCTGTGCATAATCAGCATCGAGTTTTGGTTACCGTGAAGAGCAAGCCGTTAATCGCCTGCTCGCTAGTAGGAAAACACCGCTTGAAACGGATTGCAATTGCCCTGTCAGTTCTTGTATCGATCGTCGCGGGCGGGTGCGCAAACCAGCCTGTCGACGGCGCCCCCCAACAGGTGCTTATACCGTTGGTGTACGTCACGGACCGCAGCCTGAACGACGGCGCCAGACCCGGACGTTACTACGGTGGTGGACGCGGCGCACCTCAGGCCGGCATCGCTACCGTGGCCGTGAGCACTCATGGCGCGGAGCCCAATCCGTTCGCCGACTGGCGCCGTTGGGAGCCGAGGCTCGACGGTTCGCGCAGACGAAACGAGTTCGTCAGCGTGTCAGCCAGCGGGACCCCGCCCATACAAACGGTCACTGATTTCGCCGTCACTGTCGGGACAGGCACGGCCATCGTTTACGTCCATGGGTTCAGGCGGCGGTTCGACACCGCGTCCGTAAATTTCGCCGAATTGCTATACCAGGTCAGCCCGGATGCAGTACCGATTCTGTACAGCTGGCCGTCTACGGGCGGTCTACTCAACTACCGTGACGACGTCGAGAACCTCCAGTGGTCGAATGGCACTTTGCAGTCACTGCTGGTGCAGCTGCTCGCCGACCCGAAGATCGAGACGATACATGTCGTGGCCCACAGCCTCGGCGCCTTCGCACTGCTAGAAGCCGTCGCAGCAGTCGCTGACAACTCCACCGAGGAATTGAGCCCGGGACTCGGGCAGATCATCCTGGTATCACCCGACGTGGCTCGGGAACGATTTGAAAGCAAATACCTCCCAATCATCCGCGAGAACGATCTGCAGGTAACGATCTATGCCGCTGAAAACGACGTGCCGCTGCGGACATCACGCCGCGTCAACAAAGGCGAACGCGTTGGGGATGCGAAAAAGCAGGTTCCGGTCTTTGCCGGTATCGAGACGGTGCTTGTCTCCGATGTCGTCAGCATCATGAACAGCCATGATTCTCATCTCGAGGTAGCCCAGGTCCAGATAGACATTGCATACCTGCTCAACGACGGGCTGCCCGCCGACTCACGACCGACGCTCCAACGCACCGACAGCGACTACTGGCGAATCAAACCAGATTTGCCCTGAGCTCGATCCCGGCAGAACCGTCCGCGAATAAAACCGACGCCGATCAGAATCGGAAGCGAGCCCGCACTGCCCAGCTTGCGGGCGGATCCATCCGTCCCTGGCGAGCGCCGTCAAAGAGCGGCATGTCATTGACATACGATGTCGTTACTTCGTCGAAGATGTTCTTGCCGATGATTCCGACGTCCCACTGACCCTCGGTCGGACCGAACATCATGGCGAGGTTTGCCTTCGTGAAAGACTCTTGCAGGGAGAGCGGGTCGAGATCGTCCTGTCGATACACGTCGTCGCTCCAGCTCACGTCGAAGATGGTCGCAAACTCGTAGCGAGAGCCGATCGGCGCGCGGTAGTCGACAGCGAGTGACGCCGTAAACTCCGGCGAATGCGCGCTCGGACGCCCCGCAAGGTCGTTGACCCCGGCCGACGCGCAGACCTGGTTATTGATCACGAGCGAGGACACTCCGGCGGCAAGGAAGTCGCTTGCCGCGACTGCCTGCTGGAACGCCTCCTCACGAAACGCCAGGAACTGTTCCGCGACGCAGCCCTGGTTGGGGAACTCGTCGTAGCTGAAGTCGAGCCAGCCGACAGAGCCCGTCAACATGAGACCGTCAGTCGCCTGCCAACGGCCGTCGAACTCGATGCCCCGCGACGTTGCCTCTGCCGCATTCTGTACCACGAAGGTAGTGTTGCCACTGAAAATCGACGCCTGCAGATCCTCGTAGCTCATGTGGAATGCGGCGAGGTTAAGTTCCGCACGGCCATCGGCGAACAGCATTTTCGCGCCGACTTCGAAGGCGAGAACCTCCTCGTCCTCGAACTGGACGTCCTCGGAACTGGCCCCGAGCCCTTGCGGCAAGCCCATGTAAAACGAGTTATAGCCACCCGCCTTGAAGCCCGTGCTCGCCGAGCCGTATACCATGAGATTCTCGCTCACATCCCACTGCAGGTTGACCGCCCAGGTCAGGCTGTCTTCATCGCGCGTCATACCCGGATCCGACGGCGCAAATTCATGGAACGTGAACTCGCCGACCAGGAAAGCGGCAAGCGCCTGCGGGTTGGTCGGGCTCTGGTCGGCCAGCGGTACCGTCCCACGTTCGACATAGTCGGTTGCATAGGCGCTTTGACTCGCTTTCTTGTCTTCGGTCGTGTAGCGCAGACCGACGGTGGTGCGCACAGTGTCGCTGAAGTTGTAGGTGAGCTGCCCGAAGCCCGCGAGGGTCTCAGTCGTCTGGTCCAGGAACGCATACCGTCCTGCGCCGTTGAGACCGGAAGGAAGCAGGGCCTGCGTGAGCGCCGTTTGCGCACAGGCGTTCGCCACTGCCGCCGTGGCACCCGGTAGTGCAGACGCCCCGACCGCGGTGGCGACCGGATCACCGACGACGACGGCGCCGGGGCCGCCGGGGAGCGCGGCACAGGTACCGCCGAGTAGCGCATCGATGGCAACGACGTTGAATTGGCTCAGTCCGTCGACGTACATGTCGTTGTCCTGGTAGTACAGGCCGGCAATGTAGTCGACACGCCCGCCCGTATTTGACGTCAGGCGCAGTTCGAGACTGCTCTGTTCGAAGTCCTCCGTATCGTCGAAACGGACCACTGGCAGCGGGTTGAAATCGGCATCGAGGAAGCGGTCGTAATCGTACGCCGAGTGCCCGAGTATCGCGGTCAGTGTCGCGTCGTTGCGGAGGGTATGATCAAGCCGAATTAGACCTTCTTGTGTTTGTCCTTCGTAGCGCCCAACGGAACCGAAATCAATGACGTCGTCACCGGGGAGCCCGAGCACGGCGAATCCGTTGTTACCCATTGCCGTGTCGAATCCGGGGCCTTCCGGCACGCCGGCCGCTGTCAGCAACGGCGTGATCGGTCCACCTTCCCAAATGACCCATGGCTGGCCGACGACGTCGAATTTTCCGCTTTCGAACTTCGCGTACATCGAGGTCCGCTCACCGATATCCCAATCCAGCGAAGCGCGGGCGAAAAACTCTTCTGAGGAAGGGTTGTCTTCGGGATACGACGCGTTGGTAACCCAGCCCTCGTCCATCTGCCGTGAAAGCACCACGACGCGACCACGCACGGACTCCGACAGTGGACCGGACACGAGAGCCTGGATCTCGCGCTCGTCAAACTCCGGGTTGTACGCCACCGACAGCTCGGCCTTAGCGACGTCGGTCGGCCGTGCGGATGTGATGTTCAAAGCGCCAGCGACCGTGTTCTTGCCGAACAGGATCGGCTGGGGCCCTCTCAGGACCTCGACGCGCTCCAGATCAAGAAAGGACCAGCGCGCCTGGGTGCCCCTTCCGCGGTAGATATCGTCAACAAACGTGGCAACCGACTGCTCGAAACCGGCCTGGTTGCCCGACTGGATACCGCGGATGTTGATCTTGTCCCCGATTGGGTCCTGCATGACCGTGAAGTTCGGCACGAAAGCGGACAGATCCTCGGATCGCTGGATAGCCGAGTCCTGGATCCGGGTCCCCGAGACAACAGAAACCGATATCGGCACATCTTGCAGGCTCTCCGCCCGCCGCTGAGCGGTAACCACCACTTCTTCGAGTGCCTGGGCGTACGCGCCACCACACGCGAGCAATACGCCGGCAGCAACTGCCGTTCGAACAAATACCGTCATCGAGTCCCCCATCGTCATTCGCAAGCTGTAGAAGGCCGCGCGAGCGTCGCTGCGCCCCCTCCCGTTGCTGAAATTGTACTGAATGTTCAGTATAATTTGCAAAAAGTCGCCAAATGCGAGATAAGTCAGGGGTTTACATGACAGCCAAACGATCGAGACAGCGCCGCGGTGAGCTGACCAAGAGCCAGCTGATCCAGGCAACCAAGACGCTCCTGGAACAGCATGACTGGGAGTCGATTACGCTCGACCAGGTTGCGGCATCGGTCGGCGTCGCCAAGAGCAGCATTTTGTGGCACTTCGGCAGCAAGGAGGGTCTGCTGACCGAAGCGGTATTCGACCTGTTCGAAGAGATCGATACCAAGATCAATCTCGTGAAACGAGACCTGCCGACACTCGAGGAGCGGATCGAGTATCTGCTGACGACCGTCGGCGAGTATTTCCAGGCGAATCCCGATGCCAAGGGTGTCGTGCTGACACTCATTTTTAGCCGCCGCGTGCCTGCCGAGATTCGCGAACGCATCGGGGCGCAGTGGATTCAGCACGTCGATGAGATACAGGCCTTCCTGGCCGGCGACGAGGGCGAGATAAGCAGGGATGCTGCTGCGGGCATCATGGCCCTCATGCACGGCGCCTACGTGCAGTGGTACCTCGGTGGGCAGCAGCACGATATTCGGCGAAACCTCCTCCGCCAATTCCGCGCCTTGCATGACACCGGCGGATTGCTCGAATAAGCACTATCCGACCTCGGGCCGTGCCTCGCCCCACCTGCCCGTGCTGGCCTCGAGCGGCCGAACTAAAGCATGTTCAGGCTATAGTTGATTATGATCCGCAGGTCTTTGCGATCCGCTGCCGGACTGCCGCGATCGGCGTCGGCCCAACGAACCCGAAGCCATAGACCTTTCAACGGGCCTCTCTGCGGCTGGTAATCGGCCGTGAAGGCGATTTCTTTGGAGTCCGGGAACGCCGTGCCGTCAGGTGCGATTGCCCCCCGTCCGTCCGTATAAGTGGCAACGAAGCTGACGGCGGGAAGATCGAAGTCGGCGAAGTTCTGGGACAGCCCGATGCGCCGCGCCTGCTCACCTGCTCGATCGAAGTCGAAAATCATGCTCGACGTAAATGCGGGCGAACCGCCGAAGGGGCGCTGTATGTCGCCGCCGCGGCCGGTACCGGTCCTCGCAAGCTTCAGCACAGTACCTTTGTAGCTCAATGCGATCCGCGCACCCCAGAAATTGGTGTCGAAATTCCCGATTCGCTCATCGCCGTTGCTGAACTGGCGCGTACCCTGGGCCGCAAGCTGAATCGCCCATGCCTCATCGAAGGACTGTTTGAAACTCAGTTCCGCGTAGGCCGTGGTGAACAGGTCTTGCGTGTGCAGCACTATGCCGCCGACATTGACCAGGGGCGTAACGTTACCCCTGGCGCCGAGGATCTCGGTTCCCGACTTGTCGCCTGCCACCCCGGCGGCCTCACCCATAGGGACGAAGCGATCCGAGTCACGGCGTTTGAATTTCGCAATGTGGCCGGCAATGAACTCGAAATCATCGCCCAGATGCTTGACGACATAGCCCTCATGCGTATTGGGAATCATACGGATATCGAGCCGATTCAGGTAAGGCAGGTTAAAGTCCTGGCGATACAGGCTCAGGAGCCAGTTATTGGGGAAGTCATAGCGAAGCCAGGTGCGACTCAGTACGGAGATATCGGCAGGTTCTGGAGCGCCGGGCTGTTTCTCGTCGATGCGGTCGTTCAAGACGCTTGACGTGTGCCAGGAAGCTCCAACAGACCAGCGCTCGTCGAACTTGCCGCTCTCGAATGCCAATTCGGTGCCGACCTCGAACACCTGCTCGAGAGGGCCGAGACCGGTAACGCGGTCAAAGTCGAAAGCTCGCACATTCAGGCTGAGCTGGCTGTCCGCCCAGAACGGGTACTCTCTGCCGAATCCGTCCTCAGCGAGTGTGTAGGCCGGCAGCTCGAGTTCTTCGTCAAGCTCATCAAGTCCGAGCTGGACGTCTTCAGCGGACTCGGGTGCGACATTCTCGGCCCGCCCGTACTCACCAGCGTTTCCGACCTCTGCGCAGAACGCAAACACCACGACGCAGAGCCCGAGGCGGCTGCCGGTCGCGTGCGCCAACAGCCTATAGTTTGTCCAGTACAAACTGAATAATGACGGCGTTGGAGACATCGATAAAGAATGCGCCGACGAGAGGCACGACCATGAAGGCCTTTGGCGAGGCACCGAAGCGCTCGGTTACCGCTGTCATGTTGGCGATCGCCGTTGGCGTGGCTCCGAGGGCCAGACCGGCATACCCTGCCGACATTACAGCCGCGTCGTAATCTCGCCCCATTGCGCGATAAATGACGAAAACGACGAACAGGCAAGCGACGACGACCTGGGCGACCAGTATGAGGAACAAGGACGCACCTAGATCGGCAAGCGTCCAGAGCTGCAGACTCATCAACGACATCGCAAGAAACAGCCCGAGACTCAGTTCCGAAATCAACGCAAGCGACAGGCTGCGCTCTGGCCAATGTGCGCGAGGAAACCACTTCGGACCCACGTTGGTCACTATGATGCCTGCGAACAGGCAGGATACGAAGGTGGGCAGATTGATGCCGCTCGCCTCCAGCAGCGAATTCAACGATTCGCCCAGACCAATGCTGACCGCGAGTATGAATATCGTTCGGAGCATATTCTCGTAATTCACCGGGGTCGCATCGATCTCGTGCGGCGTACCGACTGTGAGCTGCGGGTCATCGCTCGGCGTGAGTCTGTCTCGTTTGATCAGCTGTTGCGCGATCGGGCCGCCAATCACGCCGCCCATGATAAGCCCGAAGGTCGCACTGGCAATACCGATCTCCATGGCGTTGCCGATACCGTAGTCCTGCGCAAATCGCGGTGCCCACGCAATCGCTGTACCATGCCCGCCGCTCAGCGACACCGAGCCGGCTATCAACCCGACCTCCAGCGGTTGCCCCATCAAGGCAGCGACACCTATTCCGGTGATGTTCTGCAGGAAGAGATAGCCCACCGCCAGAACGAGCATAATGACGAGCGGCTTGCCTCCCTGCTTGAGCGTGTCCAGCTTGGACGACAGACCAATTGTCGTGAAGAACACGACGAGCAGCGTATTGCGGAGATCCAGCGCGAAGCGGACCTCGGTGTCGAAGAGCATGTAAAGAAGCCCGAACAGAACCGAAGCGATCAGGCCGCCCGACACGGGTTCCGGGATATTGTAGTCCTTTAGAAAATCACTGCGCTTCGTCAGGTACTTGCCCAGCGCCAACACCAGGATTGCGACGATAACGGTTTGTCTGGCGCTCAGTTCCATAGGTATACCCGGTTACAGGACTCGCTAAACGGTTGCTTGGTCAGGACAAAGGCTGCCTGTTTGATCAGCTTCGGGGTGCATCGCCTTCGTCGTAGCTTCACATGCCGAAAGACCAGGTGGCGCGTGCGTAGAAGTCGAAGTTGTTTTGGTCCGAAATCTCGAAGAGGGGCTGTTTGAGATCGTAACGCCACCGGCCACGAACGTCGAGCGTGATCCGATCCGTGGGCCGGAACATGTAACGCGCCTCGTAAAGCTCTTCGTTCGGCGTATACTGCGGCGACAGCAACCAGCCTGCTTCAGTGCGCGCGTAGTTTACCCCGAAACTATGTCGCGGCAGGAAATCCATGACACTCAGCGTTACGGCCCACGCCAGTCCGCCGGCTGTGCCGCTACCGGCCACCCCAGCAGCCGATTTGTCTGGAGTATTTCCCGCATAGGCCAACTCGCCCGAGGCGCGGAGCCGCCAGCCCACATCTCGAACTGGCCAGCGCAGCGCCAGGCGCCCGACGAGGCCCCAGTAGTCTTCGCGGACCGGACTGGCGAGGCCGTCTGCTGCCAGCGACGAAGGCAAGTAGGAAATACTCAGCGCGCGCTGGACGATGCGCCGTAGCGTCTCCTTGCTTTCGAAAGCGACATAGTAGGAGGCACGTGACTTGCCAGACGAATTGTCCAGCGGCAAGCGCCTGACATTGCTTGCCCCATCCTTGTCGTTGTACTGGACGATAAGATGCGAATCCCAGCCCCGGGCGCCGCGGTAGGTCGTATGCAATCCGTCGGTCCAGTTGACGCGCAGATTATTGCTGTCGTTGCGATCCATGGACTTCGAATAGACACCGCCACGAGCAACAAACTTGGTTTCCATGCGACCCACGGCTATGTCATAACGATCGCTTTTGAACCACTGCAGGAACGCGGAGTCGATCGTTAGCTCTCCGTCCCGCATGCTAGCCCCGCCGGAAATATTCGGCTGCACCAGGAACTTCGGTGAACAGTCTTCAGTCGAGCACAGACCGGCGACTCGAATCGATCCGCGAAGGCCCTTGGCGAACCGTCGCTCGGCGGCAAGCCGCCAGCGAAGCCTGAGCACGTCGGTTCTGCCGAAGCGTACGTCCTGCAAGTCCTCGCCATCGAAGAGATAGCTCAGACGCATGTCGCCGGAAAGGCCGGTGCCGTCATCATCGAGCATGGCATCGATCGAACTCTGCACGTCTATCGCCAACTCGTCGAGCACCTCATCGAAGGACTCGCCGGCTTCGGCCCCCTGCTCGGTTGCTGCCGTGATTGTGTCTCTCTCGACCGGCGACTCGGTGACCTCGGCCGGTAACGCGTTGACCGACACAGCCAGTAGCAGCGATGCGAACAGGCTTCGTTGACGCCGGCAGCGCTTTGGGGCCTGCAAACAACTATCAATCAGGGCTCGGCACATTTGTTAGAGCTGTTTCTCGGGCAGGATCTTTGACGCCCAGGCGAGGAACCTGCGCCAGGCCCCGGCATCCGGATCGGACGTCCGCAGGACAACCTCATCGCCAATCTTCGCTTCCCAGGCCAGCCGTCCCTTTTCGTCGAGCGACAGCCGGTAAGCAACGGCGGCAATCCTCTCGTCAGCGGTCTCTGCCAGCAGGCGGCCCAGGGACTCGGACTCGATCAATACTCCCACTTCGGTGTTGACGTCAATCGCCCGCGGGTCAACGTTCAATGACCCCGCAAAAATATACCTTCGGTCGATCAATATTCCCTTCGTGTGCATCGACAGAGCCTCAATGGCGGAGTCACCCACGACGCCGAGATCGGTGTATTCCGGTGCCGCAGTCGACCGGACTTCATACAGTTCGACGCCGGCCCGTAGAAGCGGCTTGCGATAGCGCTGATACGCACCGTGTACGGGTATATGGTTGTTCGACGCCAGCGAGTTGGTCAGTATCGTGACGCGGACACCACGCTGGCGAAGAGCCTCGAGATAGGCAAGACCATTTTCGCCGGGGACCAGGTACGGGGTAACGATCAGCACTTCCTTCTCTGCCTCATCGAGCACCCGCGTCAACTCGGAGATCACATAGCGATAATCGGTACCCGCCTTGGTCAATAACTTCTCAGGGTCGTCGGTGATGACTTGAGCCGTGCCAGTCTGTAGATCTATCGTCTCGTCCAGAACCGCGTCGAGAATCGACTCGCCGCGAACATCCCGGTACGCGGACGCAACAGCGTCCTCCATGGCGGCGCGGGCGCGCCGCCTTTCGCGTTCGAGTTTGTCCTCGGAGAAGCGCTCGGCGTAGGCCGACATCGGCACCGACAGTTCGTGATTCCAGAATCGGTCGAAGGTTAACGACGTCTGCCGGGCGACATCGCCAACGAAGAGCATATCGAAATCAACGAATTCCTTGTTGCCCATTAGCTCGAAGTATTCGTCGCCGATATTTCGCCCCCCCACGATACCGTAGCGGCCGTCAACAACGAACGTCTTGTTGTGCATGCGCCGGTTCGCTCGTTTGAAATGGCCAATCAGGTTCGCGAAGTAGATGCCGCCGCGGCCCACGGGATTGAAGATTCGAACCTCGATATTGGGATGCATGTCAAGCAAATACAGATTCGCATCCTTGACGTCGGTCGCCAGATCGTCGAGCAGAAGCCGGATGCGAACATCACGCTGCGCGGCGTCGACGAGCGCAGACGCGAACAGTGCGCCTGACGTGTCGTCCTTCATGATGAAGTACTGCGCATCGACGGATAGCTCCGCTGCCTCGATCATTGCCAGCCGGGTGCCTAATGCGGCACTGCCGCGGCTGATTGGCAGAAAGCCGGAAAGACCCGGGTTGTCCCGCTGCCAGGCGTCTGCGGCCCGCGCCAGCGAGGTGCCGTTGTCAGGCCCGATCGCTGTGCTCTCGTCCTTATCGACATCGTACAAGCCCGCAGCGCAGCCTGGCAGTGCCGCACAGACCAGCAGCACAAAAGCAATGCGCGCGAACAGGCTGCGAGGCATGGCGAGTATCCGCAATGGTGCGGGCGGAGCAGCTGTCCATCTACTACCGAGCTTCGTCAATGCAATCTACCTGTCCGGTCGCCGGTCGGCACGGGTGACGCCGATGATTTCCGCGCCATAGAGCACGATGCGCGCCGCAAAGTACATCCAGAGCAGCATGACGATGATCGACGACAGCGATCCGTACACCGCACTGTAGTCCGCCGCCTGGTCGACATACCATGCAAACGCGCGCTTGCCGATTTCCAGCGCCAGCGTGGCCGCTGCGAGCCCCGGCAATATCTCACTGAACTCTGGCCGATGGTACGGAATCAACATATAGACGACGGTCACGAGGCCCCCGGTAATAGCTATCCCTACCGTATTGCCCGCAATAATCTCGATCAGCCAGTTGATGCGCGGGTCGACGAAGCTCAGCTGTTGTTCCGCAAGAACCTCGATAATTGGGGCAATGGTTATCGCAATGATCACAAGAACGGCCACGAGTACCGTGAGCATGAAGTAACGCAGTGGCGACAGGTATGCTGCGTGATCACGGCGCAGTCCCAGCGTCCGGTTGATGGACCGACTCAAAACCCCGACCAACTTGCTGGCGGACCAGAGCAATACGAGGATGCTGGTGATGCCGGCAGCACCGCGTATCCTCACTACCGATTCGATGTTGCGAGCGACGAACTCGGCGCTCGCCGGTAATGTCTCGATTATCAGTCTGTTCAGACGCAGCTGCAGATCCTCCGAACGCAGGAAATGGCCGCCCAGCGAGACCAGGCCCAGGAGCAACGGGAAGATCGACAGAAACGTGTAGTAGGCGATACCGGCAGCGATATCCTTGCTCTGGTTCTTTTGACTCGCTTCGGCTGCCCGAATCAACACACCCAGCACGGGCACTTCGCGGGCACGCTCCCACAACGCAAGGATGAAGGTTCGCGCAGCGGTCGCCTGCCCCACGATCAAGGCCTAGAACACGACCTGCAAGTGGCTTGGCAGGACGCTGAAACGGAGTCTCTTCTTCTTCACGGGCTCACCGTCGAGGTTGCAGTGCAGTTTCTGGTCGGATTCGATCGTGAACTCGGCCAGCTGCCGGTACAGGACGTGAGAATTTTCCGGATTCATCGGGTCGTCGAACTCATTCTTGATCGATGCGAGATTGACACCCTTATCCAGCCGAATCGCAGTCAGGTCGAGCAACCCGTCATCAATCTGCGCCCTCGGGGCAATGTCGAAACCGCCGCCGGCAAAATGATTGTTGCCGACAGCGGCGAAGAGGAAACTGCCCTCCTCCGTCGTCTCACCGGGCACAATGAGCCGCGCCGGATAGGGCGTCAAATCCATCGCTCGGACGAGCCCCATCAGCGAATATGCGGCGCCGCCGAGGGCTTTCTTCAGTTCGATCGGCGTGGTCGCGGTGATCTCGGCTCCGAACCCGAGGCTCGCGACATTGACGAAGGCCCGTCCATTCAACACTCCGACGTCGATAGCACGCGGCTGCCGCTCGCAGGCGATACGCAGGCACTCGGCCAGGTCTTCGGCCGGCAGGCCGCAACCTCGAGCGAAATCATTGGCTGTACCGAGGGGGCATATTCCCATCGCTACTCGCGGCTTCGTTTCTCCGTTGCCAACCAAGGCGTTCGCAACGCCGTTGATCGTCCCGTCACCGCCGCCCGCGATGATCCGGTTGGCGCCGTTGGCTATTGCCTCGGCAACGACCCGTCCTTTCTCCGCCTTGTTGAAAGGAACGAGAACGCGGAACTCGCAGCCCATCTTCTTTGCTTTCTTGACCGCCTCCTTGACGCGCGGTTCATCGGCGGATTTGCGGTGCAGTACTAGTACGGTTGACTCATTCATGAATTATCGTGGATTTCAGCCGTTTCAGGCGAATGTACCGACAATCGGAAAGAAACACCAATCCCGTTCAGGATGAGGAAAATCAGGGCATTGCACCTGCCTGAGCGCCACCAAACGCCTATGCGCGGCGGGATTCGGCATTGCCCTGAACGGACTTCCGGTACTCACCCGGGCTCGTGTTGGTCCAGCGCTTGAACGCACGACTGAAGACACTCTGGTCCGCGAAACCGAGCATGAATGCTACATCCGCCGCCGAGTACTCCCCACTTGCAAGGAACTCCCTGGCGAGGGACTCGCGGGTCTCGGCCAGTACCTCGCGATAGGTCGTATCCTCTGCTGCCAGCTGGCGCTGCAGGGTGCTGGCACTGCGAAACAGTTTCGCCGCAACGACCTCCTGGTCAGCCTCGCCGGACGGCAGCAGGCGAATCAACAGCGTTCGAACCTGCGTGGCAACGTGGTCCTTGTCGAAGCTGTCCATATACGCCGTCACGATGCGATCTGTCGCATCCAGTAGTTCGGGCATGGCTCCGGGAAGCTGCGCGTCGACGGCGGACGCATCGAACCAGAGCACATCGGCATCGCAGCCGTAGCGGATTGGGCAGCCGAAAAGCTCCGCGTAGGCTTCAGGATGCCAGTCTTTCTCAGCGACGAGTTCTACCTTGTCCGGACGCACTGGCGCTCCCGCCGCGATGCTGCACATCTTTAGCAGCGCGGAAATATTCAGGTCCCGGCCGTGCGCCAGTGGCATTCGCTCCCGGTCCGGGTATGCGGCACGAACGCGGTACTGGTCCTTGTCTCTGTCGAGCGTGATCTCCGAAACTGCGTTGGTCAATACGGACTGGTACCTGATCAGCCTTTCAAACGCGTC
>JAAUXY010011595.1_pt1 | contig 19499 bp, 13 predicted proteins | sample 7278121 | NCBI WGS metagenome assembly JAAUXY01 (sample SAMN14350117, study PRJNA611818) | marine sediment metagenome | isolation source: surface marine sediment (1.8m) | place: French Polynesia: Moorea | collected 2018-08 | reverse complement strand
TCGCTGTTCAGGCCGCTGGGCCCTTCGCTGCGCACGATGTGCTCGGCGATCTTGTCGAGCGGCGCATCGCCGAGAAACGCGTGATTGTCGGGTGTTGCTCGATAGACGACGCCGGGACAAAGACCGGTCTCGAAGTGGATGTCGACGACGACGCGCTCGTAGCCGTTCTTTTCCCTGTGGTCGAGATGATCGAAAACGTCAGGCTCAACCAGGAACGCGCGGCCGGGGCAGCGCTGACCCGGCGTCTCGATGAGCGTCAGTACGCGGCCAGGATCTGTCTCGGTGCCACGATGATCGTGTGAGCCCTGCCAGAAGCGTCGGGACCAACCCTCGATGAAGGCCGCGCGCGATTCGAGGAACGGGAAATCCTGTTTCCAGATCAGCGATCCGTAGCCGAAAACCCAGGTCGGAGCGTCAACCTTCATTTATTCAGTGTCCTGCTGTCGGGCGTCTCGCAGAGAACCCCGCGTAGTGCGATGTCATGCAATACTAACCAATCAGTCATTTTTCGCGACCATTTTCAGTCTCAAGAGGGAGGCTCGAGCGTGCGGCGATTCGTTGGAACAATCATAGTCGCGCTGCTTCTGTCGGGCTGTGAGCGGGTACCGGTTTACGCAGTCGTACTTACGGGCAGCAGCCTCGAGCCTATCGTCGAGTACCGGCGAGACGATCACTCCGGGTTTCCCGATTGGGATCAGCACTGGGGATTTCGCGACGATTGGCATCGACTGTTCGTCAAGCTCAGGGCCTACCCCGACGGGATCGGCGTCTACGTCCGGGCGCTCGATGACACTGAATCGCCCTCCTTCGGCTACTGGTTCGGCCCGGTCGGTCGGCCACTCTACGTGACGCCTGTGACGAGCTGTCCATCGACGATTCAATATTTCAATAAGACTGGCAACGCCCAGTTCTACAATTTCGATAAGCCCGGTTTCCCGGATATCTATCCGTACGCGCCCGAGACATCGGCCCCCGACGCGGCAGCTATCCTGACGATCCCACAGTGCGAAGACGCTCGCGTCGGTATCCGGATACGGGTGCTGGACAGCGCCGGTGTCGTTGCTCGCGAGTACGAGTTCGCGCTCGAAAGGGAACAGATCGACTGGTACTACGACATTCCGCTGTTCAAGTAGGCGGGCCCCGGCGCTAGGTTGCCGGTACGACGGCCGGCTTCGGCGCCGCTTCCCGATTCCTTAAGAAAGGAATGATGGCCAGGGAAATCAGCATCAGCGCGCCCTCTGCAAACAGGACCGTCGCGTAGCCGTAGCTCTCTGCAACCAGTCCCTGCCAGTAGTTCGTGTAGCTGATCGTGATGTTACTGATCGCCATGAACCCGGTGAACATCGTCGCGCCGACGGCCGGGTTTGTCATTCCCATGAATACGGCCGCTCGCACCCCGAACGCACCTCCGAACAGCAGGCCGTGCCCCACAATACAGGCGTACAGCACCGCATACGGCACCTGCTGCAGCCCCATGGCAGAAATGTAGGACGCCAGGACGAGTGTGGGGATAGCCGTCGCCGCGTAGCCCAGGAAGACCACTCGCTTCAGCCCGAACCGGTCCGCAATCAGTCCGCCAACGATGCAGCCGATCGCCGCTGCGATGGTGTTGGAGGCACTAAACGTGGCGATCTGGTTCTCTGTCAGTCCATAGTCGACCTGGATCGTTGACAGTGTTGCATACGCCAGCGCCATCGTTCCGATGGGGGCGATCGCAAACAGCAGCCCGAGCTTCGGCCCCGACCCCGAGTCCATGAAGCCGATTTTCAGCTCGCGGCCAAACGTCTTCAGCGTCTCGGTAAGCGACGTCGAGCCATAGACCTTGTCGACATCGGGATCCCGCACGAAGAACACGATGAACAGCAGGTTCAGGATCATAAGCCCACAGATGTAGAGCAATGCGGCGTCGAAGCCGAACAGCCCTGAGACGAAGATCGCCCCGGCACCGCCCATCGCGATGCCGGCGTACTGACCGCCGAACATGAAGCCGTTGCCGCGCCCGCGTTCGTCTTCGCGCAGTACGCTGACCGCGAGTGAGTCGATGGCGACGTCCTGGGTTGCGCAGAAGAAGTTGTTCAGCACGATCAGCGCGACCAGAAACTCGAAGTCGTCGACGAGGTCGAGTATCGCGGTTGTCGACAAGGTGATAACGATCATGCTCGTGCAGAACACGATCCAGGCTTTGCGGCCGCCGAAGCGGTTGAAGCGGAAGATGTCGACCAGCGGTGCCCACGCCCACTTGAAGCCCCACGGCAGGAACAGAGCGGCAACGAAGACCCCGATCAGGTCCAGCGACACGCCCTCGACGCGCATGAACGCCACCATCGCGGCAGACGTGAACCCGTAGGGGATGCCTTCCGAGATGTACATGAGGCCGAACGTAAGGAAGCGGCCCCGCTTCGAGTCCAGCAGGTTCTTCGCGGTCATGGTTTACTATTCTTTGCCAGGCGCAGCAGACGCGCCGCAGTCTAACACGCAGGAAACCTACTTCATGCTGCACGCCACTCGCCCTCGCTTCATGGTTAAATGGCTGTTCTTGCTGGTGATCGGTAGTGGGGTCTGCGCCACAGCGTTCTCTGAACCTCGCGAACCGTATCTGTATGTGCTGGGCATAACGCAGGACGCCGGTTATCCGCAGGCAGGTTGCTTCCGCCCGCATTGCATGCCCGGCTGGAAAGACAAAGCACGCAGACTGACCGCAAGTTCAATCGCGCTGATCAACCCGGACGCGGGTACGCGGCACATTTTCGATGCCACCCCGCACCTGCCGGACCAGCTGTATCGCCTCGAGCAGGAGGCGCCGTCCGATCGCTACGACCTCGCCAGTTTCTTCCTGACGCACGCACACATCGGCCATTACACCGGTCTCATGCATCTGGGCAGGGAGGTCATGGGCGCCAAATCGATTGCCGTATTCGCGATGCCGAGAATGAAGACGTTTCTCGAAGACAACGGACCGTGGAGCCAGCTCGTTGCGCTGGGCAATATTGCGCTCAAGCCACTGGCCCATGACGGAGCCGTCAGGCTTTCCGGCGGCGTCACGGTCACACCGTTTCTCGTGCCGCACCGCGACGAGTTTTCCGAGACGGTCGGCTACCGCATCGACGGCCCTCAACACAGCGCGATCTTCATCCCGGACATCGACAAGTGGCACGTCTGGGATGAGGATATCGTCGCGCTCGTTCGCGACGTCGACTACGCACTGCTCGACGCGACCTTCTATGCGGACGGTGAGATACCGGGTCGCGCGATGAGCGAGATCCCGCATCCGTTCGTCGTTGAGTCGATGGAGCTGTTCGAGCCGCTGACAGACGAGGAGCGTTCGCGGATTATCTTCATCCACATCAACCACACGAACCCGATACTGGATCGGGACAGCGATGAATACCGCGAAGTCATTGAGCGCGGATACCGGGTAGCACACGAGGGTATGCGGCTGCCGTTGTAGAGGTGGCCGCTGTGAAAGAGATCAGGCCGCCTCCTTCGGATGAATGCGGAGTAGCAGCGTCGCAATGAGGCTGCCCGCCGCGGCTGCCACGAGCGTCTGCTGAAGGCCGAACAGGTCGGCGGCGATGCCGATCAGGAGACTACCGAGCGCCGTGCCTCCGAACGCGATCATGCCCCAGATGCTGCTGACCCGGCCGCGCACCTCGTCGTCGACGTTGGTCTGGATCAGGATCTGTGAGCCGATGCCGCACAGCGACAACATGGCCCCCATCGCGCAGACAACCGCCGTCGTCACATAGAGATCGGTGCTGAACGCATAGAAGAACGCGAGCACGCTCGTGACGATCAATGACTGTTTCAACGTGTGCAGGCCCAGCCAGCTTGTCCCGCGGGCAAGCACGATGCCGATCAGTACGGCGCCGGCACCGACGGCGGCCGTCATGATGGCAAAGCCGGTGCTGTCGCTGCCCAGCATCTCGTCGGCGACGGCGGGCATCATCTCCAGCACGCCACGACCGAAAACCGTGTTGATTGTGATGGCGACCATCAGAGTCTGGATGATGAAGTGTCCGCGGACGTAGTGAACGCTCTCGAGGATCTCAGCGACGATGCGCGTCGGTCCGCTACCGCGCTCCGGTCGTGGATTGATGGTGATGACGCCGACCGCAGCGACGATGGCGACATACGTGATCATATTGATCGCAAACGCCGTCGCGACCCCGTAGGCCGTGATGATGAAGCCGCTGATCGCGGGCCCGATCACGCGAGACAGGTTGAAGGCAATCGAGTTGGACGCGATGGCGCTCGATAGTTGTGATCGCTTTACGATGCTGGGTACCAGCGCCATGCGTACCGGCGTGTGGGCGCCGTCGAGCGTGCCTTGCGCCAGCGAAGACAGCGTGACGGCGACGATGCCGAGGTTGTCGGTGACGGTCAGCAGCGTCAGCACGAGCATGTTCACGCAGCTGCCCGAATTGACGAGCATTGAGACTTTGCGGCGTTCGAATCGGTCGGCGAGGACGCCAAACAGCGGGCCAAAGATCATGGCAGGCGCGAAGAACGTGAAGGCGATGACGCCGACCCAGGCCTCCGAGCCGGTCAGCTGCCAGACATACCAGGCGAGCGCGACCCGGTAGATCCACAGGCCGTGCAGCGACACGGTGCTGCCCGCCAGGTAGATCAGGAAGTTCCTGTTATTGAGCGCCGAGCTTTGCTCCATGCAATGCCCCAGGGTGAGATTCGGCCTATACGATAGCGGTTGTCGTCAGCCCGGGATACTGATCGAAACGATATGCACGGTCTCCCCGTCGCAAACGCGCTCTGACGAGGCCGGACTTCGACAGCGCAATCTTTAGCGTCCGCACAAGTACGACTGCAGCCCGGAAAGTTTCCACAGAAGGAACAAAATCTCCTTCACATGGTTACAATGACGTGACGTCCCGTCAGACCATTCTCACAGCGCGAATACGAGGAGCACCAACGCTTGTTCTTGCTACGTCGTTTGCAGTCCGTCCTGGCCCTTTCGTTTCTGCTGCTTGTCGCCGTCACTGGCGAAGCACAGCAGCGTTTCGTCATTGCCGTCATCGATGATGGTCCCCAGGACCGGCTGACCTGGCAGAGTGACACGATTCAGCAGGAACTGCTGACGCTGACCGAGCGAGAGTTCGATGTGGAACTCAGGAGGTTCACCGGCGACTGGACGCGACCGTCGATCGAGGCCGCGGCGAACCGCGCCTACCTCGACGACGAGATCGACATGCTCCTGGTAACCGGCTTTGTCGGCAACCAGATACTGGCAACGCGCGCGGCCTTTCCTAAGCCGACCTTCCTGCCGATCATTATCGACACGGGGTTGTTCATCCGGCCTCCGGAAGATGGCAAGTCCGGGATTCCCAACCTGAACTACCTGAGCACCTACGCGGACTTCACGACCGATCTCGAAACGCTGGCCAGGATTACGCCCTACGAAGATGTCGTGCTGTTCGTCGACGAGGTGCTGTCATCCTCCATACCGGGCCTGAGGCAGCGCGCGCTTGCTGCCAGTGAGGCCATGGGGGTTAACCTCTCCGAGGTGGCGCATGACGGGGTCAACCACAACCTTATGGACCGCATTCCGCCAGAGACGGACGCGATATTTGTCGCGGGTCTCGCGAGGATGTCAGAGGAGCAGTTTGCAGAGCTGGCGGAGGCCATCAACGAAGCGGGTTTGCCGAGCTACAGCTTTGCCGGCGTCAGCGACGTCGAGCAAGGCCTGCTCGTAACGAACTCCGAACCGCGCGACGTCGCGCGACAGGCGAGGCTCAATGCGCTCAACATGCAGGCGGTCATGATCGGCGGGCGGCCAGAAGACCAGCCGGTCGACTTTCCAATCAAGGATCGGCTGACCATCAATATGGCCACGGCGCGCAAGATCGGTTTGTCGCCGAGCTTCGAGGTCCTCCGCGACGCCGTGCTGTTAAACCAGGAGGCCGAGCTCGCCGGAGACCAGGTCGGGCTCGTCGAGATAGCCCGCATGGCGATGGCGCAGAACCAGGACTTGCGTGCCGAGTCCTTCGGCGTCCAGGCGGGGCTCGAAGAGATCGCCCGCGCGAGAGCGAACCTGTTGCCGCAGCTGAATGCCTCGGTCGCCAACACGACGCGCAAGGTATCGCCGACGGTTTCTGCGGGCCTGTTTCCGGAGCGCAGCAATGACGCGGTGCTCAGCATCGATCAGCTGATTTATTCCGATGCCGCCGTCGCAAACCTCAAGATTCAGAAGGAGCTGCAGAAGACTCGCCTCGCCAGTCTCGACGAGTTCCGGCTGGACGTCGTGCAGGCGGCCACGACCGCCTATTACACCGTGTTGAACGCGCGCTCCCAGCTTCGTGTCCGGGACAACAACCTGACCATCACGCGAGCCAACCTCGAGCTCGCCCAGGATCGCGTGCGGCTCGGTATGTCGACGGCGGCCGACCTGTATCGATGGCAGGCCGAGGTCGCACAGGCGCAGATTCGCGTCTTCGACGCGCGAGCGGCATTGAACCAGTCCTGGGATACGCTGAACCGAATTCTGCATCGGCCACCGGGTTCGCGCCTGGCGCTCAGGGAGGCGAGCTTCAACGAGCCCTTCGTGCTGACGAAGGAAGAGTTCGACGGCCTGATCCGAAGCCAGGCGGACTACTCGGCGTTCTCGGATTTCTACATTAAGCAGGCGCTGAGCCAGGCGCCGGAGCTCGAGCAGCTGGACGCGCAGATTGAGGCCAAGCGCCGAGAGCTCAAGAGTGAGCAGCGCTCCTTCTGGCTGCCGACATTCTCGGCTGGCGCGCAGGTGACCGAGAACCTGAACCAGTCGGGCGCGGGTGTCACCACGGGCGAAGGGCTGTCTGACTGGAACGTCGGGATTCGGGCCACGTTGCCGCTATTTTCAGGTGGCGAACGCCGGGCGCGGGTCTCGCGCGCGGGCTTCGAGCTCCAGCAGCTGCAGGCCCTGCGCACGTCGACGGCAGAGCGCGTCGAAGAGGAAGTCCGAATCCAGCTGCATGTGGCACAGGCGAAATACGTCAACATCGAGCTGGCGGCCGAAGCGGCCGATGCGTCAAAGAAGAACTTCGATCTCGTCAGCGATGCCTACGCCAGCGGTGGTGTGAATGTCATCGAGCTGCTGGATGCACAGGAGGCCAGCTTCAACGCGACAGCGGCCGCAACCAACTCGCTGTATGACTTCCTGATTACGATCATGGCCTTACAGCGCGCTATCGGCGACTACGATTTCCTGCTGCCGGCCGAACAGCGCGAGGCAGAGGCTCAGCGATTCAAACAGACACTTGGAACCAACCGATGAGAAGAGAAGCCTTAACCGTTGCCGGCATTGCTTGCGCACTCGTTCTTGCAGGCTGCAGCGAACAGACGATGGAGGCCGAGGAAAAACTACGCCCGGTTCGTTACGTCGAGGTCGACGACCGAAGCGTCTTCAGGGATCGCAGCTTCTCCGGTGCATCGAAGTCCAGTCTCGAATCACGGCTCAGTTTCAAGGTGTCGGGTACCGTCATCGAGCTGCCGGCCCAGATCGGTCAGCGCCTCGATGCGGGCCAGTTGATCGCGGCGCTCGATCCGGCCAGCTACGTGCTGCAGCAACAGCAGGCGCAGGCGTCACTGATCGAGGCCCAGGCGAACGACCGCCGCGCGAGCGCCAACTACGATCGAACAAAAGGTCTCTACACGAATGACAATGCCTCGTTGAATGACCTGGAAGCCGCCAGGGCGCAGGCGGAGTCTGCGAGCGCTGTGGTTGCATCTGCGAACAAGGCCCTGGAGATTGCCCAGCTGAACGTGTCGTACACGAGACTCGAGTCCGAGGCGGACTGCTCCATCGCGTCGCTCGATGTCGAGATTAACGAGAACGTACAGGCCGGCCAGCAGGTCGCCGTCGTCAGCTGCGGCGATACTTACGAGGTTACGCTGAATCTCCCGGAAAGCCTGATCGGCAACGTTGACCAGTGGACTCCCGTCAGCATCGAGTTCTCGGCGATTCCGGGCGAGGTGTTCGTCGGCGAGGTGACCGAGGTGGCGGTTGCATCGGCGGCCGGCTCAGCCGCGTTTCCGGTCGTGATCCGGATCATCGGAGACCATCCCGAACTTCGATCGGGGCTGGCGGCGGACGTGACCTTCCAGTTCGACTCAAGTGACGGCCCCGACGGGCGAGTCGTGCTTCCGGTCGCGGCGGTCATCCGGGACCCGGACGGTACTTTTGTCTTCGTCGCCGAGCCGGAAGGCGACGGCAAAGAGGCCATCGTTCGACGACGGCTCGTGACCCTGGGCGAGCTGACCCAGTCCGGCATCGAGATCATCGACGGCCTGAGCGCCGGAGATCGCGTCATTACCGCGGGCATCTCGGTGGTCCGTGACGGCCAGCGCGTGCTGACGCCACCCGTCGATCTATGAACCTGACGGAACTCTCGATTCGCCTGAATCGCGTGACGATCACGGTCGTCGGGCTCGCGATTCTTGCGGGAGCGTTCGCGTTCCAGAGCCTGCCCAAGGCGCAGGATCCGGGCTTCGTCGTGCGTACCGCCGTCATCACAACGCGCTTCCCTGGTGCGAGCCCGGAGCGCGTCGAGCTGCTGGTGACGGACAAGATCGAGAAGAAGATCCAGGAAATGCCCGAGATCGACTCGATCACGTCCGAGTCCAGGACCGGCATCTCCGTTGTCTACGCCAATTTCAAAGAGTCCTACAAGATCATGCGGCCGATTTTTGACGATCTGCGTCGCAAGGTGGACACGGTCGTGGAGGACCTGCCGCAGGGTGCCAGGATTCCCCAGGTAAACGACGAATTTGGCGATGTGTTCGGCAGCGTCTATACGCTGTATGGCGACGGCTTCTCCTACGCCGAACTGAAGACTGTCGCCGACGAGCTTCGCGATGAGTTGCTCAAGGAGCCGGATATCGCCAAGGTGACAATTCACGGCGAGCAACAGGAAGTCGTGTTTCTTGAGTACAGCAACGCGCGCCTCGCCGAGCTCGGGCTGTCCCCGCAGCAGCTGTCGGCGTCACTGGCGAGCGTCAACATCGTCTCTTCCGGAGGCGACATCCTCAGCGGGCGCGAGCGCATCACGCTGGAGCCCACCGGCAACTTCGAGTCGGTCGAGGATCTGCGGCGGACCGTGTTACAGCTACCCGGCGGCGCGCTCGTCTATCTCGAGGACATCGTCAACGTCTATCGAGGTTACAAGGACCCGCCGCAGAACATCAGCCGTTCCAACGGTGAGCCCACGCTGGCGATCGCGATATCGATGCGCGAGGGTGGCGACATCCTGAAGCTTGGCGAACGCCTGACCGTGCTGATGCCGGAGCTCATTGCGAAGTACCCGTGGGGTATCTCGATGGAGCAGGTGTGGTTCCAGGCGGACCTCGTCGAAGACGTCGTGGACTCGTTCACGTCGAGCCTGCTGCAGGCCATCCTGATCGTCATCGTCGTTATGGTCGGATTCCTCGGTATTCGCACGGGCCTGGTCGTCGGCTCGTTGATTCCGGCGACGATGCTGGTGTCGTTCTTCGCGATGGACCTCTTTGACATCACGATCAACCAGATCTCGCTGACCGCTTTGATCATTGCGCTCGGTCTGCTCGTCGACAATGCAATCGTCATGGTCGAGTCCATCATCGTGAAACGCGAGCGCGGCGAGAACCCGATCCAGGCCGCCATCGGCGCAGGCGCGGAGCTCAAGACGCCGCTGCTGATCTCTTCGCTGACCACGGCGGCAGCCTTCATGCCTATCGCGATGGCGAAGTCGGCCGTCGGTGAATACACGGCGGATATCTTCTATGTCGTTTCAATCGCACTGTTGTCGTCGTGGGTGCTCGCGATGACCTTTGTGCCGATGGTGACGACCAATACGTTGAAGATTAAGAAAGCGGCGAAAGAGCAGCTGTACGACGGACAGTGGTACGCGCTCTATACGAATACGCTGACGGCGGCGTTAAGGCACCGCGGCGTCTTCATGGTGGGCGTCGGCATCGTGTTCTTCCTCGCGATCAACGGACTCGGCCTCGTCCGGCAGGAATTCATCGCGCCGTCCGAAGACCCGGTGTTTACCGCGAAACTCGAGATGCCACTGGGCACGTCGATCGAAAACAGCCAGGAGGTTATCGCCGACGTCGATGCGTTCATTCGCGATAATTTCTACGGCGAAACGCCGGAAGATGGACCGGTCGAAAGCTGGCTGACGTTTATCGGGGAAGGCGGACCTCGATTCAGCCTGACGTTGAACCCGCCGAGCCCCAACCCGGCGAACAGTTTCGTCATCGTCAACACGCATTTCGGCGAACAGGTGGATGACGTCATAGCCGGCCTGGAGGACTATATTCGCAAGGCGCACCCGGACCTCTCCGGGCAGATCAAGCGCATGGAAAACGGCCCGCCGGTCGATTACCCGATCATCGTCCGCATCTCGGGTCCCGACATCGACTCGCTCTACTCCATTGCCGATCAGGTCACCGGCTTCCTGTACGAACAGCCGGATATTTTTGACGTCACGAACTCCTGGGGCTTGCAGACCAAGAAGCTGCTTGTAGACGTCGACCAGGACCTGGCCCGTCGCTCGGGCGTGACCAGTGAAGACGTCGCCTACTCGCTGCAGGCCGGCCTGACCGGTATCGACCTGACGCAGTATCGCGAGGGCGATCAACTGATACCCGTCACGCTGCGTACGATCGCCGCCGACCGCCAGGACTTCAGCAAGCTCGATGGGCTCACCGTTTACTCGCCAAGCACTAACGGCACCGTTCCGCTCAAGCAGGTAGCCAATGTCGAACTGACCTTCGAGCCGGGCATCATCGAGCGGCGCGACAGGGACCGGACGCTGTCACTGAAGGTGCAGCTGCAGCCGGACAGCACGGCAGCCGAGGCTGCGACTCAGCTTGTGCCGTGGCTCGAGGAACAGGCGCCGTCATGGCCGCCGGGACATACGTTCGAAATCGGTGGTGAGCTCGAGGAGTCCGGCGATGCGAACGCGTCGATCGCGGCCGAGCTGCCGACGGCGGGCATGCTGATCCTGTTGCTGTTGGTCGGTCAATTCAATTCGCTGAGAAAGCCCGCGATCATCCTGTCGACGATTCCGCTCGGGCTGATTGGCGTTACCTTTGGCCTCCTGATCGCGAATTCATCTTTCGGTTTCTTCACGATCCTCGGCCTGATTTCGCTGTCGGGCATCATCATCAACAACGCCATTGTGCTGCTGGACCGCATCGCCATCGAGCTCGAGAAGTATGGTCGCAGCCAACAGGATGCCGTGATTCACGCATGCCAGCAGCGCCTGCGACCGATTCTGCTGACGACGGCGACAACGGTGCTCGGTATGACTCCGTTGCTGTGGGGAGGAACGACCATGTTCGTTCCGATGGCGATCACGATTATCTTCGGCCTTGCGTTTGCGACGATGCTGACGCTATTGGTCGTGCCGGTACTCTATTCGCTGTTCTTCAGGGTTTCGTTCCGCTAGCGTGGTCAGCCCTGGTTCAATAAGGCGCCTCACGCTGCTCGCCCTGCTGGCGCTCGCCGCCTGCTCCGAGAAGGCGCCGGACCCGGCAGCGGTTGACGAAGCGATCGATACGCTGCCGAGTATCGAGGACATCGCCGACAACTACATCAATGCCTACCTGGAACGGTTTCCGGAAATGGCGACCTACTACGGCCTGTCCGGCTATCGCCACAATCGCCTGACCGACATGTCGGAAGGCGCGATCAACGAATGGCGACGAACGCAGGACGCGATACTCGAGTTGCTGGAAGCGAACGGTCGCCCCGCGGAGATCGGCAGCCGGGACTGGGTGACTTACGGCGTACTGCACGAAGCGCTCGTGAATGCGGCCAATACCCGTCTCTGTCAGTCACATCTCTGGGCGGCAAGCACGACGACCGCGTGGTACACGAGTGTGCCGTTCCTGTTTGATTACCAGCCGCTGACCACCGCGGAAAACCGTCAGGACGCGCTGGATCGCCTGACGGCGCTCGGGCCTTTTATCGATCAGGACATTGCCAACCTGCGAGAGGGCTTACGCCTGGGATACAGCGCACCGCGGGTGACCGTTGAAAAGGTCCCGGCCCAGGTTCGCGTGCTGCTGGAAGAAAAGAACCCGTTCCTGGGCATGGCGGCCCGGGTCAGTGACAGAGAGTTTTCGGCCCTGGCCGTTTACGTGTACGAGACCATTGTTGCGCCAGCAATCGAACGCTACGCGACGTTCATCGAAGACGAGTACCTGCCGGCGGCGCGTACGGAAGTCTCGCTGGCGGCCAATCCGAATGGGGACCGGTGTTACACGGCGCTCGTCCGGTCGTTCACGTCAGTCAGCATGGACGCCGACAGGATTCACGAGCTCGGCTTACAGCAGATGGCGTTGATTCAGCAGCAGTTCAGAGAGGTCATCGATGAGCATTTCGACGGCCTGCCGACGCCGGCTTTGCTGCGCATTATCAATTCCGACCCGTCTTACACGTTCGACAGCGAGCAGGCAGTGATCGACTACTCGGTCAGGGCGCTGGACGAGGCGAAGGCGGCGATACCAAAGGCGTTCGGTCGCCTGCCCGAGGCCGAAGTCGTCATCAAGCCGTATCCCGATTTCGCGGACAGCGGGGTCGGCGGTTACCAGGCACCGGCCGAGGACGGTTCGCGGCCGGGCATCTTCTGGATCGCCGTCGTTGAACCGCAGACCCGCACGAGGGCGACACAGAAGTCCAAGTTGTATCACGAGACCTATCCGGGCCATCACCTGCAGGGCAGCATCGCGCTGGAGCTGGGCGACAGTGTGCACCCCGTGACGCGATACTTCGGCAACGCCGGCTTCTCCGAGGGTTGGGCGCTGTACTCGGAACGCGTCGCTGAGGAGCTGGGGCTGTACGACGATCCGGTCGATCTGCTGGGCCTGCTGTCGGACCAGGGCGCGCGTGCGGCGCGGCTCGTCGTCGATACCGGCCTGCATACGCGGAACTGGTCCCGCCGACAGGCGGTGGACTACATGCTGGCGAACACGGGCTGGGCTGAGACCGACATTCAGAACGACGTTAACCGGTACATCTCCTGGCCGGGCCAGGCCAACAGCTACATGCTGGGCAAGCTCGAGATCGATCGTCTCCGAAGAAAAGCGGAGGATGAGCTTGGGGATGGCTTCGACATCCGCGACTTCCACGACCGGGTGCTCGAAAACGGAGCCATCACGCTGCCGATGCTCGAGCAGCGCATCTCAGACTGGATACGGGCCAGAAAGATGATGGCCGAGGACCCGGTGCCACAGACCGAGCAATAAGCGCTAATCACTCCGAGGTCTCGGGCATCCGGGCAGCCCATTATGTTAATACCGACCGCCGCTGGCGTTTACTCGTTAAACTTAATCTGCTTGACATAAACGGCGCTTAATCTCTAGCACCTATTCCAAGAAGAAGCACAATAAACACACCGGAGAATTCCTTTGTCGACGTCTGATCGAAAGAACGGAGCCGCGTGGCTCCGTGCGCTATCGCTATCCCTGTTGCTCGCCTGTTCCTCTTCTGCCCTCGCGCAGACCGTGGCCGGCGATCTGCGTGAAGAGGGGGCCCTTAATCTCACGAGCTTCAGCCAGGAGCCAGCGCCCGGCGCGTTTGGGTCTGCCGGGGACGGGTTCGAGGTCTTCCAGCGCGGCGTTAGCGCTTCGATACCGTTTTCGCTGGTCGACGATACGCTGTCAGTTTTTCCGGCCGACACACTAGGCATCGTCGGCGAGGCAGATCTCGACCCGTTCTTCGGCGCAACCGATACGCGCAACGGCGATAACCCGACCGGCGCGTCAACCGCGACGTGGGTCTTTAACGTTGCCGGAAGTGGCCCGCTGAATCTATCGATCGACATGGCCGCGATGGGCGACTTCGAGACATCCGACACGTTTACATGGAGCTACAGTATTGACGGAGGCGTAGCGGTCGTGGCCTTCGAAAGCAGCGTCGATGAGGCAGCCTCACAGGATTACACGCTCGACAGCGGCACCCTTGTGACGCTGAACGATCCCGTGCTGGTCGACGGCACACTGCTGAATAATGATTTCCAGACGTTCACCGTCCCCGTTTCCGGCCAGGGCGCCGAACTCGCCCTGACGCTTTCGTTGTCCACCGATGGCGGCAGCGAAGCCTTCGCCTTCCGCGACATCGAGCTGACGGTGGCGGAACCGCTCGCGTTTACGCTCAGAGACAGCAGCTCCAAGAATCTCGTCAGCTACACGAATCCGTTCGCCGATGGATTCACGTCGGCCGGCGACGGATTCCGGATCTACCAGCGCGGCGTGTCGGCCACGATTCCGTTCGCTGTCCTCGATGACAGCCTTAGTGTTTTCCCGGCCGATTCACTCGGCATCATCGGTGAGGCCAACACCGATGAATTCTTCGGTGTCGTCGACACCGTCAACAGCGACACCACCGACCCGGTCACGGCCAGTTGGGAGTTCGACATCACCGGCGGTGAGCAGCTCGGCGTCTCGATCGACATGGGTGCAATGGGAGATTTTGAAGCAAGTGATTCGTTTACGTGGCGCTACAGCATCGACGGCAGCGATCCGGCGGTCCTGTTCGAGGGCGTTGCTAATGAAGCTGGCACGTTCACCTACACGCTGGATGGTGGCGCAAGTTTCACGCTGAACGACCCGATGGAAGTCGACGGTGAGACGCTGACAAATACGCTCGCGACGTTTACGAAGGCGCTACCGGCCGATGCGGCTGGCTCGATACTCGTCCTGAGCCTCGAAGCGATCTTCAACGGTGGCGACGAAGCCGTGGCATTCCAGAATATCCTTATCAACACTGGCGTAGCGGGTGAAGAACCCCCGCCCCCGCCGCCAGTGCTCGAGATCTGGGAAGTACAGGGCAGCGGGGAATTCTCGCCTTTCGAGGGCGACGTCGTCGACGTACCGTCCAACATCGTGACGGCCATCGCCGACAACGGCTTCTTCATGCAAACGCCAATGGGCGTGCGTGATGATATGAATGTCGATACGTCGAACGGCATCTTCGTTTTCACAGACACAGCGCCGGCCGTCGCGGTCGGCGATGAGGTCAGCGTCGTCGCCGAGGTTGATGAATTCTTCGGGCTGACGCAGCTACGAGAGCCGTCGGTGCTCACCGTGCTCACCAGCGGCAACATGCTGCCCGAAGCGGTGGTCTTCGATGAGTCGGTTCCATCCAGAGACCCATCGACGCCGAGCTGCGCTATCGAGTACGAGTGCTACGAGAACATGCTGATCACGATGCCGGTCGGTAATGTCGGCGGACCGAACCAGTCTTTCGGTAGTGACCCGGTAGCTGAAGTCTTCATCAGCGCAGGCGTTGAGCGGGCATTCAGGGAGCCGGGAATCGAGTTTCCGGGCGTCGCAGACATTCCGGTCTGGGATGGCAACCCCGAAGTCTTCGAGCTCGATGCTGACCGCCTCGGACTGCCGTTTGGCATCATCGACGTCGGCACGACATTCTCGGCTACCGGCATTCTCGGTTTCGAATTCGGAGACTACGAGCTTTGGCCGACAGCCCTGACGCTGAATGAGCCGGTTCCGCCCGAGCCCGTTCGTCCGCGTGAGCGCGCCGAGTTTACCGTTGCCAGTCTGAACCTGCTGAACCTGTTCGACGATATTGACGACCCGGCCGAGATGACCAGCCAGGGACGGACGCGAGACGATGTGGGCAACATTTCGACCGACGAGTACATGGTTCGGCGGGCGAAGTTCGTGGACTATATCGTTAACACGCTGGACGCGCCCGACGTGCTTGGGGTGCAGGAGGTAGAGAGTCTCAAAGTCCTCGAAGACCTTGCCGGGGATATATCCCTGGCTCACGGCATCAGCTACTCCGCATTTCTTGAGGAGGGCAACGACGTTCGCACGATCGATGTCGGTTTCCTCGTCAGGGATACCGTTGCCGTCGATGCGGTTACGCAGCTCGGCAAGGATACGATCCTGAGCTTCGACGGCTCGTTGTTGAACGATCGGCCGCCGCTGCTGCTCGAGGGCCGCTCCGTCGGCGACGGCGCCGACTATCCATTCGCGGTCATCGTCGTGCACAGCCGCTCGCTCAGCAGCATCCAGTCGGAGCGCACGCAGATCAAGCGTCTCGAGCAGGCGCAGTTCCTCGCCGCCGAGATTCAGGCACTGCAGACGGCGAACCCGGACATTCGCCTGATCGTCACCGGCGACTTCAACGGCTTCGAGTTCAGCGACGGCTACGCCGACGTGCTGGGCCAGATCGTCGGTGAGGTTGATCCGACGGCACAGATCAACACGGGTGACGACCTCGTCGATCCGAACCTGATCAACCAGGTGCTGTCCGTGCCGCCGGAGGAGCGTTACAGCTTCATCTTTAACGGCAACGCACAGGTGCTGGACCATGCGCTGACGAGCATGGCGCTGGACCAGTCGACCCGCGGCCTCGCTTTCGGTCGCGGCAACGCCGACGGTGCCGAGATCCTGCTCGACGATCCGAACACGCCGCTGGCGTCATCGGATCATGACGGCCTGGTGCTCTTCATCAGCAAGGACATCGACAACGACGGCGTCAACGACGACGCGGACCTGTGCCCGGCGACGGTCATTCCCGAGACGCTCACGCGACGGCTGCTGCCGTTCCGCTACGCACTGCTCGACGATGATTTCGTCTTCGATACGCAAGCGCTTCGCTTTGGCCGGCCACCGGTATTCACGACGGAGGACACCGGTGGCTGCTCATGCGGCCAGATCGCTGATCGCTTCGGCCTGGGCAAGTGGTCGAGGAAGTTTGGCTGCAGCCGCGGCTTGATGCGTTTCTGGACTTTCCTCGTCGAGCGGGGCGCGGCGCACTGATCGCGCTGCGGGCGAATCAACCAGCTGGCTACGAGCCGGCACCAAAAAAAGGGCCTCCGAACGGAGGCCCTTTTGCTATAACAGGGCTCTTTAGCCAGTGCCCAAGCACCATCGCCGCTACCAGTGGCCGGTGCCGGGCTCGCCTTTGAACGGGCCGACGACGTCCGACGTCACCCACCCACCGTAAAAGCGGCCTGGCTGCGGCTGCACCCGTTCACCATCAACCTTGCAGGTTACCAGTGCCGGGTAGAAGGCGATGTAGTCCTTCAGTCGGTCGTAGCGCGCGCGAGGCCTCGGGTATGACCACGCGACGGACGTGTCCGGGTCGGTCTTTACCGCGAAGTAACTGGCCGCGCCTTTCCACTCGCAGATGGACGCCCCGCTCGCCGGCATCAGCAGGTCCGTCTGCACGTCATCGGGTGGCAAGTAGAACGTAGGGGGGCTGGCCGTCTCACACAGCCTCAAGCTCTTCTGAGTATCCGCGATGACGATATCGCCGTGGCTGACGACGACGTGCCGTGAGTCGGCGACGAGCGATGGCGGGCGCGGGTAGTCCCAGACCGATTCCTGCCCGGGGCCGGGTTCGATCGCGAAGTCCGGGCGGCGTTGGCCGGTGTGTTGCCACATAGTCTCGATTTCGCTGCAGATTAACTCCCTTATGTTAGCCCGATGCTGTTGCCGGGCGAGGCTATCGTTACAAAGCGGTACGAATCTCCGCTACGATGGTCGGGCGATCTTCATTAGGATGGCTGTATGGCAGTGAGCACCTGGAATCCGGTGGCTAAGCTCTTTCACTGGGGCATGGCGGTGCTTATTGCCTACCAGCTGTGGCTTGGCTGGCAGGCGGAGGAACTGCCGTTCTCGCCGAAAAAGATCGACCTGTTCATTACGCACAAGTCGATAGGGCTGATGCTGCTGTTGCTCGTGTTCCTGCGGCTTGGCTGGCGCGGCATCAAAGCGCGGCCGCCGCACGACGCAAACGCCAGTCGCCTGGAGCGGGGCCTTGCAGATTGGGGCCATCGGCTGCTGTATGCGTTGCTCATCGCCGTGCCGGTGACCGGCTGGTGGATCAGCGACACGTCGCGAATCCCGTTTAAACTGTTTGGTGAGGTGCCCGTCCCTGACCTGATGGACGCCGACAAGGCGAGCAGTGAGCTCGCGGCAAGCGTCCACGAGTTCCTGACAATTTCGTTGGTCGTGCTGGTCGGCGTGCATGTCTTGGCTGCGCTGAGACACCATTTCCTGTTAAAAAACGACACGCTAAAGAGGATGTTGCCGTGGCGATAAGATTCCTGGCTCTTGTTTTACTGTTTCCGACGGCGTTGCTCGCAGACGTTTGGATCAGCGACAGCAACGGTAGTTTTGGCTTCGAAGCGACCTTCGAAGGTGACCCGCTGCCCGGTGACTTCACGGACTTCAACGTATCCTGGTCGGACGAGGCATTGACGGTGACGGTCAACCTGGCGGGCTCTGATATGGGCGATGGTGAGATGAACGCCATTCTTCACGACCCGACCTGGTTGGCCGTCGAGCAGTTCGCCACGGCCGTTTTCAGTGCTGCGAAGGTAAGCTGCGACGACAGTGCATGCCTGGCCAGCGGTGAGCTTGAGCTCAAAGGTGCAAAACAAGCTATCGACGTGCCGTTTACGTGGGCCGAAGACGGCGACTCGGCGACGATGCGCGGCGAGCTCTCGCTGGACCGGACCGGTTTCGACGTCGGCAGTGGCGAGTGGGCCAGCGGGGACTCCATCGGCGTGGATGTTGAGCTTCGATTCGACATCAACCTCAAGCGAACGCCGTGAGGCTCGCCTGGCTCTGCGTCTGCATCCTGCTGGCGGGATGCACCGAGACCGCGGTCAGAACGGACGAGGCGACAAACGCGCCCCTCCCTGCAGACAGCTACCTGGCTTCAGCCGACGACAGTCGCGTCTATCGCATCGACCCGCAGCGCTCCGTTATCCTGGTTCGTACCGGCCGGTCCGGTCCAGCCGCGCGCCTGGGTCATGACCACGCGATCGCCAGCGAGAGCATCGCAGGCTTCGTCGAGATACACGACGATCCCAACCGGTCGCGTGCGGACGTCGCGTTCGCCATCCGCGAACTGATCGTCGACAAACCGGAATACCGCGACCAGCTGCAACTCGACACGACACCCAGTGAGTCGGACATCGCGGGCACTTACACGAATATGCTCAAGGTCGTTCCGCCGGATCCGCACCCGTGGATCACGATCAATGCCACGATCGCCGAGCCGGGCACGCTGGCCGTCGCGGTCACGCTCACCGGCCGCACGGTCAACTACGTCGTACCGGCAACGATTGACGGTGACCGCGAACGGGCGACCGTGCGCGGCTCAACGACGATCCGCCATACGGACTTCGGTCTGTCGCCGTTCAGCGCGGTCGGAGGTTTGCTGCGAGTATCAGACGAACTCGACGTTCGCTTCGACATCACCGCCGAGCGAGTCAGTCCTTAAAGGGCGTCGCCCTGATTCGGTAGACGTCGAACCATGTCTCACCGTCGTCCTGTGACCACTGCATGGCCCAGTCCCAGCCGTCGGCGTCGGGTTTGAAGAAGATAATCCGACGCGGCTGCGGCGGTTTCGGGCTGACGACGTCCATAACGATGTTGCCCTCGTCGTTCTGTCTCGCCGTGATGTGCATCAGGCCCTGCTGTGTCTTCGCCGCCCAGACGATCTCCCACCGATCCGTGTTCGCGTTGTACGTTCG
>JAAUXY010141715.1_pt1 | contig 19518 bp, 18 predicted proteins | sample 7278121 | NCBI WGS metagenome assembly JAAUXY01 (sample SAMN14350117, study PRJNA611818) | marine sediment metagenome | isolation source: surface marine sediment (1.8m) | place: French Polynesia: Moorea | collected 2018-08 | reverse complement strand
CAGTTGCGCAGCGCGGCGTAGGCGCTGGATACGGCGTGCCCGCCGGAACTGGTGACGCCGCCCGCCATCAGTCCACCAGCAGCCGTGCCGAACCGGGATTCACGCGAATTCCCACCTTGTCGCCGGGGGCAAAATCGGGCTCGGATTGCTGCGCGGCCTGCGTCCGAACCCGGATTTCGGTGCCGTCCGCCAGGTGTACGAGATGCTGATTGTCCGTGCCGAGATAGATCAGGCGATCAACCACACCCTGCAACAGCGCATCCTCCTGCGGCGGCACGAGCACGAGCTGCTCGGGGCGGATCGAAACGTGGCCTGCCGCACCCGCGGCAGCGTCACCCGAAGGCGTGGCCTGCAACAGCCCGCCGTCTTGCAGGCGGCAGGCAACGCTGCCGTCATCGACGTTTTCGACCGTTACGTCGAGCAGGTTGGTTTCGCCAATGAAGTCGGCGACGAAACGATTGCGCGGGCGATCGTAAATATCGTGCGCGGTGCCGATCTGCTGCACCTCGCCGCGCGACATGACCGCGATCCGGTCGGACATCGTCAGCGCTTCTTCCTGGTCGTGGGTAACAAAAATGAAGGTGATTCCGGTTTCTTCCTGCAGGCTCTTGAGCTCGACGCGCATCGCCTGGCGCAGCTTGAGATCCAGCGCCGACAGCGGTTCGTCGAGCAGTAGCACCTTGGGTCGCGGCGCCAGCGCCCGTGCCAGCGCAACCCGCTGCTGCTGGCCGCCGGACAGCTGCGACGGTCGCCGCGCGGCAAATTCGCCGAGCTGAACGAGATCCAGCGTTTCGTCGACGCGCCGGGCGACTTCCGCCTTCGGGTGCCGCAGGCGATGCAGACCAAAGGCGACGTTTTCCGCCACGCTCATGTGCGGAAACAGTGCATATTGCTGAAACACGGTATTGACCGGCCGTTTGTTGGGCGGCAGGTCCTCGATTTCGTCCCCGAACAAAAAAACGCGCCCGGATGTCACCGTTTCGAAACCGGCAATGATGCGCAGCAGCGTGGTTTTACCGCAACCGGACGGCCCGAGCAGGGTAAAAAACTCGTTGTCCAGGATGTCGAGACTGACACCCGCAAGCGCCCGCGCCCCGGTCGTTTGCGGGCCGAAGACCTTTTCGACTTCGCGCACTTCGACGGCCGCCGCCGCGGACTGGTTGCCGACCGTTGCGTTCATCGGACAATCGGTTCGCAGTGCACCGATCGCCGGGCAGTTAAAACCATGGCGGGCATTTTCGATCTCTCCCCGCGGAACGATAAAACCATAAGCTTGCCATTATTCACCGTCGGCGGCGAGATGCGTGAAAAAAACCTTGGTGACGGTCTCGTGAATATCCCACACCACGCGCTCGCCGCGACGGGTAAAGATGCTGTCACCCGGTCCGGCCACGACGGTTTCGCCGTCGGCGCGTGTCAGCGTCAGGCGGCCGGCGAGAATGGTCTGCAGCTCATCGCCGAGTTCGGTACATTCGAACGCACCCTCGGTGCAGGACCAGATGCCCAGGCGACTGCCCTGGTCGTTGCCGCCGGCATCGATACGCCCGCTGGCGCGCGGATCGCCGCGCAGGATCCGGTAATCCGAATCCGGGTTGTCGAACGGCCAGGATTCGAGGTCCGCGGGGACCTCGTCGCGGGGATACTTGTGCATGACGCCTCGTGCCGACCGGTCGTGCTGCCGGTCGTTTTTTATAATTCCGGGCGCCACTATAGCATCGCCGAGCGTACAAATGACAAACCCGCCCCGGGTCTGTGGTATCTTCGCGGCGAAAAGGCAAACATCCGCCATCGGAATCACCTCGTTGAACACGTCCGCAATCGCATCGCGCCCCCCGTCGCGACAGCTGGTCGGTATCGGCTACCTGCTGCTGTCCGGTCTTGGCGTCGTATTCCTGCCGACTACTGCCAAACTCGCCTACGAGGCCGACAGCAACGTCATGACCGTGGCTTTCGCCCGCGGCATCGTATCGACGCTGTTGCTGCTACTGGTCGTGTTGCTGCTGCGGCAGTCGCTGCGCCTGCCGCGGAGCATGCTGGGGCCGAGCCTGGTGGCGGGAATCGCCGGCGCCGTGTTCGTCTACGGTGTCTATGGCGCGATACTGACGATCAACATCAGTCTTGCGCTGCTGATTCTCTACCTTTACCCGATGGTGCTGGCAACCTGGAGCCATCTGACCGGCAGCAGCCGGCTGGCGCCCCTGCAGTGGCTGTGGGGCCTGCTTGCGATGCTGGGACTGGCCCTGATTCTTGGCCTGCGTTTCGACCAGATCAGCCCGGTCGGCGTGGCGCTGGCGCTGATGGCGATGCTGGCCACGGTGGTCATCACGCTGACCAATGTTCGGGTCACCGAGGTGTCGGGTTCACTGGTGGCGAATTTTTACATGAGCCTGTGGAGTTTCCTGATCTTTGCCGCCGCTCTTGCGCTGTTTGGCGACTTCCGTCCGCCGCAGACCACGCTGGGCTGGGGCGGATTGATCGGTAACGGCATTGCCTACTGTGTTTCCTGGGTCGCGTTTTTCGCCGGCGCCCGCATCCTCGGTGCCGCGCGCGCCAGCATGATCACGCTGGTCGAACCGCCGTTGGCAGCCCTGTTCGCGTGGTTCATATTCGGCGAGACCTTTACCCCGCTGCAGTGGGCCGGCTTTGCGCTGGTGCTGCTCGCACTGCTGCTGTTCGAAACGGCCGCGCGGAGACCGGCATGAACACGGCGCAAAGCGCCTGGCTCGGCATTCGCCTGTCCGGCGATTATTTCGTATCGACTTTTATCTTCGGGGTGATGTTCGGCATCACCGCATCCGCGGTCGGGCTGGAGCAATGGCAGGCGCTGCTGATGTGCCTGACCTCGTTCACCGCGTCGGGCCAGTTCGCCGCGCTCGAGTTCTGGCAGGCACCTATTCCCTACGCGACGATTGCGCTGTCGGTATTCCTCGTCAGCACGCGCAACCTGTTGCTCGGCATGGCGATGACCCACCACTTCGACGGACACAGTCTGCAGCGGCGCATTGTCTGGCTGTTCCTGCTGAACGACCCGGGTGTAGTCACCAGCTTTCGCGTCGACGATAACGTCGACCGCCTCGGTTACGTCACCGGCTACGGGGTATCGATGATGGTGAGCTGGCTGACGTCGACCCTGGTGGGTCTCAACGCGGCCCACCTGTTCGCGAATTTCGACCTGGGCCAGGTATCGTTTGCCGGTCCGCTGGTGCTTGCCACCATGATGATGCTGTTTTTCAAGAATACCAAAACGCCCCCGGTGCCCTGGCTGGTAGCGGGTGCTGCCGCGCTGCTGCTGTTCGAGCTGGGCGCGGCGGATTACCTCATCCTGCTGTTGTCGGTGACCGCGGGCGTCATCGTGGCCATTTACCAGGAGCGCCGTCGTGGTTGACCATCAGTCCGCCCTGCTGACAATCGGCATGATGGCCGCGATCATTTATCTCACGCGCCTGACCGGCTATTTCGTCGGCCTGCAGCTGCGCCACATCCAGGGAATCAAGCCCATCCTCGAAGCCCTGCCCGGCTGCGCCTTCATGGCGATCCTGGCACCCGCGGTGCGCCAGGGCAGCCCCGGTGAAATGGTTGCCATGGCCTGCGTCGTGCTGATCATGTGGCGCAGCAATAACGTCGTGCTCGCGACCGGCACGGGTCTCGCCGTGCTGCTGTTCGGCGGGCCCTGGCTCGATTCGCTGCTGGCATGAAGCTGGCCCGCATCACGCTGATGCCGATCCTGCTTCTGGCCGGGCTGGCGCTGTTCTGGGGTCTGAACTGGCCAGGCATGAAAATCATTCTCGGCGAAATGACGGTTTGGTGGTTCCGCGCGCTATGCCTGATCGTTGGCGGATCCCTGCTGTTGACACTGTCGGGCCTGTCGGGCAATCGCTGGCAACTGCAGCGACGCGAGCTCGGACCGGTATTGCTGTGCGGCAGCTTCGCGATCCTGGGCTGGATGGTTTTTTCGGCTTACGGCGTATCGCTGATGCCGGCCGGCCGCGCATCGATCATCGCGTTTACGATGCCGGTGTGGGCCACGCTGCTGGCGGCACCGCTGCTCGGCGAACGCATCACCGCCACCAAGATCATCGGCCTGGTGCTTGGCGTCGGCGGACTCGGCGTCCTGATCGGACAGGACCTGGTCATCCTGCGGCAGGCACCGATAGGAGCCTTCTTCATGCTGCTGGCGGCAATCAGCTGGGCGATCGGCACCATTTTGCTCAAGCGATTTAACTGGCAGCTGCCGGTGCTGACCAACGTCGCCTGGCAACTGCTGTTCAGCGCGATACCGGTCACGCTGGTGGCAATCGTGCGCGAACCCCTGCCCGATCTGACCGGGCTGAGCCTGCCGGCGATCGTGGCGCTGATTTACCTGTTCCTGTTTCCGATGAGCTTTTGTCAGTGGGCCTATTTCAAGGTGGTCACGCTGCTGCCGGCGTCGGTAGCGGCCATCGGCACGCTGCTGGTACCGGTCATCGGCGTCTACTCCAGTCACCTGATCCTGGCCGAACCGGTGGGACTGGCCGAACTGACCGCGCTGCTGCTGATCCTGAGCGCACTCGGACTGGTGCTGATATTACCCGCGCTGCAGATCCGCAAAACCGTCTAGTCCCTAATACGGGGACAGTTTACTTATTATTTTCGGGGACAGTTTGGAACAACCGCGTGATCAACCGCGGCATATCGCGATCTCGGCGCCCGCTAATCAGGTAACCGTCGGTCAGTCGCAGCACCCCATAAAAAATTATCAAAACTCGGCTGCTATCTCATGACGTCAGCGGCCCATCCCTGAAAGGTTCGGGATCAATGTGTCCCTGAAATAGAAAAGTAAACTGTCCCCGATAGCTTTAGCAGCCGTGATAGCGGCTGACGGTGACCCGCTGCATACGGCGGTACTCGCGGTAATCGCCGACCGCGTAGTGCAGGGTCGAGACGTTGTCCCAGATGGCGAGATCGTCGGGCTGCCAGGCAATCCGCACCTGGTAGCGCGGTTCGCGGATCAGGTCGCGCAACATGCCCAACAGTGCATCGCTTTCGTTGCGCTCGAGTTCGACGAAATGGCTGGCAAAACAGCAGTCGACACCCAGGAAAGCCTCACCGGTCAGCGGGTGAATGCCAACCGCCGGATGCACGTTGCGCCGCAGCGCTTCGGGCTTGGCGCGCATGCGCTCGAGCCTTTCGTACTCGCGGTTGTCGAGCAAGGTCGGTGCAAAGCCGTGAACCTGGTCGTGCACCACGCTGAGCGACTGCAGGAATTCGCGCAACGGCGGTGACAGGTCGTCGAGTATCGCGCTCATGTTGGCGAACATCGTATCGCCGCCGCGCGGCGGCAGTACCTTTGCCTGCAGCAACGAACAGTGCGGCGGGTTCGGTAAAAAAGTCATGTCCTTGTGCCAGGACTCGTTGTCCGGCGGGCGCTCGGGACCATTCTCGATCACCATGATGTTTTCGAGACCTTCGACGGCCGGATAATCGGGATGTCGCGCTTCGAGATCCCCAAACCGCGCGCCCAGCGCAACATGTGCCGCGGGATCGAGTGATGTCTGCGGCACGAGCAGCACCTTGTGCAGCAACAGCAAATCGCGCAGCTGTTCGAATCCGGCGTCATCCAGCCCGGCGGCAAAATCGAGACCCTCGACGCGTGCGCCGATACAGCCGGTCAGCGGCGTGACTCGCCAGTTTTCAGGCATCTTCGGACCCGGGCAGTTCCGGAGTCGGCAGGGTCGCCTTGCCGATTTCAACCCGGCGACGGGCACCCTCGCGCTGGTAGCGAAGGATTTCTGCGGACAGTTCACGCGCCAGTTCCTCGATCCGCAGGCGCGCGGTGCGCGGCACGATGCGGCCGGCGTCGCCGAGACCCTGGTGACGTGCCCAGACCGCGTACTTCTTGTGCATCTGGTGCGGCTGGTAGATAGTCATGTCGTCCGGCACGATGTCGTATTCGATCGTCAGCGCCCCGTCGGCGGCGGCCGCGGCCAGCAGTTCGCTGCCGGCGGCCGTGCGGGCAATCACGCCGTTGGTGCCCGGGTCGGTTTCGCTGTCGACGCGGTTTGGCGAACCACCGATCCAGGTATCCGAGGCGGCGATATCGGCGCCCTCGCCGATGCCGTCGGGGCATATCTTGCAGCGAAACGGCAGCCCCCACATGCTTTCGTCTTCGCCCCAGTAATCGAGATAGTGGTGCTCCGAAACACCGCCGGGGGTCTCGACCCGTGTCGGCCCGGGACAGCCGCGGCCGCGGTAGCGCAGCGCGGTCACCTCGGCCGGGTCGATGCCGTTACGCCGGTAAAATGCGAGCGTCGTTTCCGGCGCACCAAAGCCGCCGCAGACCATGGTCATCCAGTAACGCACCAGCTGGTCGACGCGCGGATCGAACTCGGCGTGATTGCGCAGCGCGGAAAGATCGCAGGGCGTGCCGACGATGGCGAAGGGTTCGCCAAGCGCCAGCACTGCGTCAATGTCGATCAGCGTCGCCGTCGGCCCGTAGCGCGAACCAGCGGCGGCGAGTACGTCGGCGCGACTGCGGCTGATGGTCGCGTCGCCAAAACTGGGTTCGCTCGCGGATGCACGGGCGTGCAGCACGAAGTTTACCCGTCCCGAGTCGAGCAGGTAGGCAGCCAGTGCAGTCAACACCCCGCCGGTTGCGCCCTCGTAACGCATCTCTTCATCCGCGGCCCAGGCTCGCACCATTCGCTGCCAGGGTCCCCAGACATTGTCGATCCGCGTGTCCTCGTCGATCAGTCGCTGCGGCAGACCTTCGATCCGGGTGCCGGGGCAAACTTCGTAGATTCGATCGACCTGGGCCTGTTCGAGATCGCCGACGACCACCGGGTGCAGGTAACCGCTCGCAGTTTTGACCACCCGTACCACGTCTTCACCGGCCACCGCCTGGCACAGTCCGCAGCCGATACAGAGTCCCTGCTCGACGATGGCATCGAGTTGCGCTTTCGGCGTCGCTGCTTCAGGCATCGTCGGTCGCTCTGTCCGGGCAACCCGGGCCGCATTCAAGGCAAGGCCGTGTAAAAAGCCTCGACCGCTGTCGGCCTTCCCGACCGCTATTATCCAGGTGCATGCCGCGCCCCCCTTGTTGACTGCGGCGAGTATGGAGTTTCAGCAACTGCCGCGCAAACCACAAAATTCGATCGTAAGCCCAATGAAAATCGACCGCCACCGCGACGAGACCGCGCGGCTTCAGGCGCGTTCGATATAGCTGGCCGAGGGTTCACCGGGTAACTGCTCGATCAGCGCTATTTCCCATTCCAGGTAGGCGCGGTTGCGCGCCAGCAGCTGTTCGGGATCAGCATAATCGGCAGGATCGAGATCGCGGTCTTCTACCGGGCTCGGCAGCGGGCCGGGGCCGAACTCGAGGTTGGACTTGTCGTCGTCGAGCGAAAATACGAACACGCGTCGCCAGCCCATGCGCCGCAGCCAGATCGCGGTGGTAATCGCCCGCACGCGATCACCGTCGATCAGGATCACGATCGCGTTGCGCACCAGCAGGTAACGATCCACGTTTTGCAGCAGGTGACCACCGGGGACGTGCACCGACCCGCGGATGTGGCCGCCCTCGTATTCGTCGCGGCTGCGCACGTCGATCAGGTAGCGACTGCGTACCTCCTGCGCCGGGATCGAGCTGACCCGGTCGATATACCAGGCTTCAGCCATATCGCGCGCGCGATCCTGGATCGCACCGAGCTGCGCCGGCGTGGGCGGTGGCAGCGCCGCGTCGTTACCCCGTTCGAGCTCGAAACCCTCGAACTGCCAGGCCATGGTGCCGTTCTCGAGCGCGTAGACGTTTTGCAGACCGGCATCGATCAGCGTCTGCGCGCCGATGATGCTGCGCGTGCGGCCGCCGCAATGAACCACGATATCCCGCCCTTCGGCAGCCTGTGGTAATACGCGATACATGAGTTCGGCGCCCGGGCACAGGAGCGCACCGGGGATGCAGTAACTCTCATGTTCTTCACGCGTGCGCGAATCGATCAGTAGCGGCGCCGGTTCGGTCTCGCGCCGGCGGGCGTACTCGGCCGCGGTGATCGCCGGTGTGGCGCAGGATTGCTCGATGAACTCGCCGAAGGCCTTGCCCGGCACGCTGCTGCCGCTAAACACCGGCGCACCCGAAGCGCGCCAGGCGTCGATACCGCCGGCCAGGATCTCGACCTGCTCATATCCGAGCGCCGCCATTTTCGTCGCCGCTGCGGCGGCCTCGCCACCGCCGTCGTCCACCAGCACGCAGCGGGTCTGCTTGCGCGGTATGCGCCAGGGGAGTTCGACGTCGAAGCGCTCCGGTGCCAGGTTACTCGCGGCCAGCAGGTGATTTTGCACGAAACGCTCGCGCGGGCGCGGATCGATGACCGCGAACTCTTCGTCGATGCCGAACAGCGTGCGAAACGAGTCGACTGTAATTTGTTGCGCCATGTCCGTAAGTAGAACACCGCAACCCCGACAGGCGCAAGCGACAATACGGGAATCGGGCTTCACCGACCCTTGTGTGCAATATCAATCCCGAGGTGGGCATGCAAAACCGGCCGTTTTCGCCGTCGATGCAGCCTGCAGGCAGGCGCGAACGCTCGCCATGAATCACGCGTCTACTGTCGGTATCGGGTTGGATGCCGATCGCCGGCAGCCGGATTTCGGATGATGTCTCGAAGACCCCGCGGAACGTCAAAAATCCTTGTCTACGGCAAGCGCTCGCGCATACTATGCCGAGCCATCACCAGCGGGAAACAACGATGACAGTCCCACCAACAATGCGCGCCGTGGTGTTGACCGGACACGGCGGCCTGGACAAGCTCGAATATCGCGAGGACTGGCCCACCCCCCGCCCGGCCCCGGGCGAGGTGCTGGTGCGAGTCGGCGCCTGCGGACTCAACAACACCGACATCAACACCCGCACTGCCTGGTACTCGAAATCGGTGACCGACGGCATCACCGATGACGGCGGCCGAGCCGGTTTTGCCGAGGCCGATGCCGCGACCGGCAGCTGGGGCAACGCGGAGATCCGCTTTCCCCGTATCCAGGGCGCCGACGTGGCCGGGCGCATCGCGGCCGTTGGCGACGGTGTCGATAGCGCGCGGATCGGCGAGCGCGTGTTGCTCGATCCCTGGCTGCTGGCCACCGGCGACTGGCTGGATGCTTCCCGCTCACAGTATTTCGGTTCCGAGGTCGACGGGGGTTTCGCCGAGTACACCTGCATCCGCGCAGAAAACGCCGTTGCCATCGAAACCGCGCAAAGTGATGCCGAACTGGCCACTTATCCCTGCGCCTACACCACCGCGGAAAACCTGGTCGCACGCACCGGCCTCAAACCCGGCGAAGTGGTTGCGATCGCCGGCGCCTCGGGCGGCGTCGGCTCGGCCGCGATCCAGCTGTGCCGGCTGCGCGGCGCGCGTGTCATCGGCATCGCGTCGGCCGCCAAGGCCGAGCTTTTGACCGGGCTCGGCGCCGAACGCGTGATCGATCGCACCGAACCCAACCTCGAAGCCGCTATTCGCGACGCGGCCGGCGGCCCGATCGATGTCGCCCTCGACGTGGTCGGCGGCAGCATGTTCATGCCGCTGATCGATGCCCTGCGCCAGGGCGGGCGTTACTCGAGTTCGGGATCGATCGCCGGACCACTGGTCGAATTCGACCTGCGCCAGCTGGTCTACAAGGATTTGCAGCTGACCGGTGCGACGATCGTACCGCCCGGCACCATGGCTCGCCTGGTGCGCCTGATCGAGCAGGACTTACTGCGGCCGATGCTGGCGCAGACCTTCGCGCTGCAAGACCTCGGACAGGCGCAGGAAACCTTCATGCAGAAACAACACGTCGGTAATATCGTCGTCGACTGCAGCTGATGAAAATCACCCGTATCAGCCTGTATCGCCGGACGCTCAGTTACGTCGGTGGCAGCTACGCCTGGGGACGCGGCAACGTCATCGAAAGCGCCGATACCAGTGTCGTGGTGGTCGAAACCGACAGCGGCCTGTCGGGCTGTGGCGAATTTTGTCCCTGCGGCGACAACTACATGGTGGCGCATGGCGAGGGCACCGAGGCGGCGCTGCGAATTCTCGGCCCGGCCCTGATCGGCGAGGATCCGCGCCAGGTGGAAAAGATTTACTGGCGCATGGATCAGCTGCTGCGGGGGCACGGATATGCCAAGGCTGCACTCGATGCGGCCTGCTGGGACCTGCTTGGCCAGAGCTGCCAGCAACCCGTCTGGATGCTGCTCGGCGGCAAGCTGACCGATGGTGCGCCGCTGTACCGGGTTGCACCGCAAAAGGCCCCGGCCGAGATGCACGCGGAAATGCAGGCGCTCCGCCGGCAGGGTTATCGCCTGTTTCAAATCAAGGTCGGCGCCGACTGGCGTGAAGACATCGAACGCATACGCGCTACCGTGCCACAGCTCGAGGCGGGCGAAAAAGCCCTCGCTGACGCCAACCAGGGCTGGCATGTCGACGAAGCCCTGCGCGTGGTGCGCGCCACCCGCGACCTCGACTACATCCTCGAGCAACCCTGCCAGACCTATGATGAGTGCCTGCAGGTACGCCGCGCCTGTGACCTGCCGATCAAGCTCGACGAATGCATCGACGGTCTCGCTGCCGCGCAGCGCCTGGTAGCGGACCGCGCTGCCGAAATCGCCTGTCTCAAGCTGTCCAACCTGGGCGGCCTGACGCGCGGACGCGTGGTGCGCGATTACCTCGTGGCCAACCGGATACCGGTGGTCGCCGAAGACACCTGGGGTGGTGAGATCACGACCGCGACGCTGGCGCATTTTGCGGCTTCGACACCATCCGAGTTCCTGCTGTGTACGGCCGATCTGCATCGCTACAACCATGAATCTACCGGCACCCCCGCACCGCACACCGCCGACGGCCGGATTTACGCGTCCGACCTGCCCGGTCTCGGCGTCGAGCCCGATTTCGACAGCCTCGGCGATCCGGTCGCCATTTACCAATGAGTCTATAATTACCGCGTGGAACAGTTCGCCGCCATCGATCTCGGCTCCAACAGTTTTCACCTCGTCGTCGCGCGCGCCGAGGAACACGCGATCACGGTCATCGACCGCGAACGAGACATGGTGCGCCTGTCGGCCGGCCTCAGTGCCAGTAACGAGATCAGCGAAGCGGCCAGCGAGCGAGCGCTGGCCTGTCTCGCACGCTTCGGCGAACGCCTGCGCGGACTGGAACGGGACAACGTCCGCATCGTCGGCACCAACGCCCTGCGCAAGGCAAAAAACTCGCGCGCATTCATCGCCCGGGCGGAAAAGGCGCTCGGCTTTCCGATCGAAATCATTTCCGGGGTCGAGGAAGCCCGCCTGATTTACATCGGTGCGGCACAAACCCTGCAGGGAGATCGCGGCCGCCGCCTGGTCGTCGACATCGGCGGCGGCAGTACCGAGATCATGGTCGGTGACCGCAGCGAACCGCTGTTTCTCGAAAGTCTCTACATGGGCTGTGTCAGTACCAGCGAACGCTTTTTTCCCGGCGGAGTTTACGACCAGTCACGTATGCGGCGCGCGGAACTCAGCGCGCGGCTCGAACTCGAGCCCAATATTGCGCACCTGAAATCGCTCGCCCCCAGTGACATCATCGGCACCTCCGGAACCGCGCGCGCGATTGCCAACGTGCTGCGCGAAAACGGCTGGAGTGAAACCGGCATTACCGGCAAGGGCCTGCAGAAACTCACCAGGAAAATAGTGGCCGCTGGTAACCTCGACAGCCTCGACATCGCCGGTCTGAGTACCGAACGACGGCCGGTTTTTGCCGGCGGCGTGGCCGTGATGTGGGCGATATTCAAGGCCCTGGACATCGATTTCATGCGCATCTCCGACGGTTCGCTGCGTGAGGGTGTGCTGCACGACCTGATCGGCCGGGTCATGTTCGAAGACCGGCGCGCGGTCACCGTGCTGGAGCTGGTCAAGCGCCACCATATCGATCTCGAGCACGGCCGGCGGGTACGTCGCACCGCGCTCGGTCTGTTCGACCAGCTACGCGGTGAAGACCTGCTGCACCGTGAACGCCGGCTGCTGGCCTGGGCCGCGCAACTGCACGAAATCGGCCTGATGATTGCGCACAGCCAGCATCACCGCCACGGCGCCTACGTGCTGGCGAACATGGACCTGCCCGGTTTTTCGCGCCAGGAACAGGGCGCGGTGTCGATCATGGTCCGGCTGCACCGACGTAACTTTCGTCCCGAACTGATCGAGGGCAGCGGCTACGTGCGCCCGGAGGCACTGAACCTGATGACCCGTTTGCTCAGGCTCGGCGTGCTGTTCAATCGCGGCCGCATTCCGATCGAGCTGCCGCCGATCGATATCGATTTCGACGATCCCCAGCAAATGATCCTGACGATTTCCGCCGAGTGGCTCGAAAACCATCCCCTGACCGCGGCCGACCTGCGCCAGGAAGTCGACCTGCTCGCCGCGGCCGGTTACGAGCTGCTGCTGGCGGAGGCCTGACACGCAGGCGGTCGCGGGCATGCATTCCCTGCTGCAGGCCATCGCGATCCTGTCCCTGGGCAAGCTGCTGTTCGCGATACAGGACGTCATCATCAAGCAGATGAGCGCGGCTTACCCGGTCGCCGAAATCGTGTTCATCCGCGGCCTGGTGGCGGTGCCGATCCTGCTGTTGCTGATCCTGCTGACCCTGCGACTTCCGGTATTGCTGCGCCATCATCCCGGTTACCACGTGCTGCGCGGCATGCTGATGTTCGGTGCGTTCATGTTGTTCTACGTCGCGCTCGCCGAAATGTCGCTGACGACGGCGACCGCGCTGTTTTTCACCGCGCCGTTTTTCATCACGCTGCTGGCAAAACCCATGCTCGGGGAAGGTTTTGGCCTGCGCCGCCTGCTCGGACTTTGCGCCGGTTTCGTCGGTGTCCTGATCGTGCTGCGTCCCGGCAGTGAAGACTTCAGCCCGATCCTGCTGCTACCGATCCTGTCGGCCCTGCTCTATGCACTGTGCCAGACGCTGGTTCGGTACGCGCAACTGACGGCGCCAGCGTCTGTCATGTCGCTCTACGCGGCACTCGCATTCGTCGTGCTGGGACCTGCGATGGGGCTGCTGTTGCCGGCCCTGCTCCCGCCGTCCCTGGACGGTGCGGCCGGCGCCACCCTGTTCCTGCCCTGGCGTCTGCCAACGGGCAGCGACTTGTGGTGGCTGATGGCAACCGGTCTGACCAGTGCCTTCGGATTCATGTGCAGCAGTCATGCGTTTCAACGCGAACAGGCTTCGCGCATTGCGCCGTTCGAATACGTCATGATCATCTGGGTCACGCTGCTGAGTTTCATCGTCTGGGGCGAAGTGCCCGACGGCCCCACCCTGCTCGGAATCGGCATCATCGTGCTATCGGGCATTTACGTGCTGCGCCGTGAAGGCAGCCGCGAGCCCCGTCCGCTGGCCTACACCGGGCTGACGCGCCGCTGAGCGAGGGCTGTCCGCGACTCCACCCGGAAACCGGTTCACCGCGCAGGACCAGGCCGGAGTCGAAAGGTTTCGACCAGCGGCTAGGGGTCGAGTGGGGATTCGTCAGCCTGCTCGGCCTCCCAGGCCATAAAATCGTCGAGATCGGAACGTACCGAGGTCAGTACCCACGCAAACAGCGCGGCATCGTCGACAAAACCCCAGCCGAGCAGGAAATCCGGCACCAGGTCGGTAGGGGTAACGAAATACACCACGGTAGCGATGATCGACAGCAGGCTGCTCCAGGGTATGTCACGGTAGCTGCCGCCCGACCAGGCACGTAACAGCCGCAACATCGCCATCAGCGAATCCCACACGTCGGCGAGCTTGCCACGCCGGGAACGCGCCTTGCGCGTCGCGCGCTCGACCAGCCGCTCCAGTCGCTCGGGATCTTCCGCGTAGCCGCCGGCGCGTTCGCGCGCCTCGCGGTACGCCGCGCTATCCTCGATTTTTTCGCCGCTAATTCCTTTCGACATGCTGGCATCCTCACAGGTCGCCGAGACGGCATTCCCTGTTATATCCCACCATCGTGACTCGATTTCAAGCGGCCGGGGCCGACACCGGTCGACTCGCACACGGCATGGTTTGTCGAGGCCCAGGGGCAGAAAACGGTCGCCCGGGCCGGCCGATGATGGTGGAAATTGGCGCCCGGCCTGTTTATGCTGGCTCAAAACCGTGCTGTTCAGATGACGCAACCGAACCCAAAAACGCTTCATGGCGGCCGCTGGCTGCTGTGGCTGGGTGCGCACCTGGTCGATGAAATCTATCATGGCGCGATCCTGCCGACCGCGCTGTTCTGGTGGCATAGCAGCCAGGATCTGATCGAGCTGCTGCGGGCCAATCCGGTCAGGATCAACTGGCGCCAGCGCCTGCTGGCGCCGCTGCTTTGGCTGGAACGCCGCATCCCACCCACCGGTGGTCAACCGCAACTGCCATTCAAGCTGGGCTTTATCGTGATCGCGCTGCTGGGCGCCTGGCAGTTGTCCGGTTCGGGGACCACGCTCGAGGATTTGCGGCAAGGCGGGGAACTGGTCGTGGTATCGCGCGAATCACCGACCACGCTATTGCGCGACGGTGAAGTCACGCGTGGCCCGGTATACGATTATCTCAACTCCTTCGCCGGGTTTCTCGGGGTCGATCTGCGTTTCGATTTGCGCGACAACAGTCGAGCGGTCAACGATGCCGTGGCACGCGACGAGGGCCACATCGGCGCCGCCGGCATGACCTATCATCCCCCGCTGCGCGACCGCGGTTTGCTGTTCGGACCGGGTTACCAGGACGTCGATATCCAGGTCGTCTGTCGGCGCAATCATGGCAAGCGACCGCGTTCGCTCGAGGACATGGACGAGGTCGAACTGGTAGTGGTCGCGGATTCGCCCTACGAATCGCGGCTGTTCGAACTGCAGCGCGAATACCCGGATCTCAGCTGGGAATCGGACGAAGACGCCAACATCGACGATCTGCTGGAACTGGTCTGGCGCAAGGAGATCGGCTGTACGATCGCCAACTCCAGCGAGGTCGGCATCAAGCGCCGGTTTTATCCCGAGTTGGTGGTCGCGTTCACGATCAAGGAAAACGATTCGCTGGTCTGGACCCTGTCACCCGAATGGGAAATCCTGACCGATTCGCTCGAGCAGTGGCTGGAACTGATCGAACAGGACGGCACCCTGACGATCCTGCGCGATCGGCATTACCGGGACCAGGAATTCGACTACGTCGACATGCGCACTTTCATTCGTCGCATCCGCTCGCGCCTGCCGCGCCTGGAACCCCTGTTTCGCAAGTATGCCGAGCAGCAGGATATCCCGTGGACCCTGCTGGCGGCCCAGGCTTACCAGGAGTCGCACTGGAACCGGCGAGCCCGCAGTCCGACCGGGGTACGCGGCATCATGATGCTGACCCTGACTACCGCCAGGGAGATGGGGATCGAGAGCCGCCTCGATGTCGAGCAGAGCATCCGGGGCGGCGCCAAGTACCTGCGCCGGCTGGAGCAGCGCATACCCGATTCGGTGCAGGGTGAGGACCGCTGGTGGTATGCACTGGCAGCCTATAACGTGGGCATGGGTCACGTGCACGATGCGCGCAAACTCGCGCGCCAGCTCGATCTCGATCCGGATAACTGGCGCGATATGCGCGGCGTGCTGCCGCTGCTGTCGCAGAAAAAGTACTACCAGCATCTCCGCTACGGACGCGCCCGCGGCAGCGAACCGGTCACCTACGTCCAGCGTATCCGCAACTATCGCAACATACTGCAGGCCCAACTGGTGCGCGACCGCGGCGTGCACGGCGGCTGACTCGAAACCCCGGCCATGCCGGTGTCATATCCCGGTACCAGGACCCCGCCAAGGCCGCGCAATTTCGCAAAAAACCACTATATACCAGTACATTATGCCTGCTAATCGCCGCCAGTCCGGTTTCACCCTGGTCGAGTTGATCGTCGTGGTAGTGATCCTCGGCATCGTCGGCGTGACCGCGCTCGGCCAGTTCCAGGATCTCGGCGATGCCGCCGAAGACGCAAAGGTCGACATGATTTACGCCACGATCAGTCGCTATCTCGGCTCAATCAACGGCGCGCGTTACACCCTCGCGGGCAGACCGCCAAATCCAACCTACGTCGATATCGACGGCATCAACATGCGCTTTCGCAACGGCCTGGTGCGCCAGGTGCAAAACTCGGCCCACGTGCCAGTCGGCACACCCAATCGCAATAACCAGGCCACGCGTTTCTGGTTCATGATGTTCGAGGCGCCACCGCCGGTGATCGCGCGCAACGATACCAGCGGCAAAGGCTGGGCGATGTATACCGGTAATGCGCAATGCGGGGTTACCCGCAGTCGCTGCTGGAAATACCGCAAACAGGGCACGGAACTGGCCGTCATCACCTACGAATTCACCAACGGCACGATCAACCTGGCCAAGAATTTCTGATACAACGCCGGCCTGCGCGCGGTTAAACTCCCGCTTCCAGCTCCGGTCTCCAGGTACCACCATGCACGTGCTCGCCGTTTTCTGTCATCCTCGCCGTGAATCCTTTACCGGCGCGGTACTCGATCGCTTCGCTGCCGGCGCCGAGGCCGCGGGACACGAGGTCGAGGTGGCCGACCTCTATGGCGAGGGCTTCGAACCGCGCATGAGCCGGCGCGACCTGCAGCAGTTCGAGGGCATACCCATGCCGCCCGAAATCATCGCCGAGCAAAAACGCGTGGAACAATGTGATGCGCTGGCGCTGATTTTTCCGCTGTGGTGGTGGAGTATGCCGGCGATGCTGAAGGGCTGGCTCGACCGGGTCTGGTCGGCCGGTTGGGCCTACCAGGCCAGGAAAAATCCCGAAGGCAGCCTGTTGCAGCCGCGACCCTGTACGCTGCTGGTGCCGGCCGGGGCCTCGAGCGAGATGATGGGCTGGCACGACTATGACGACAAAATCGTCTCCCTGTGGCGACACGGCGTTCTCGACTACTGCGGGGTCGAGCCGGCAGCGATTCACTTGTTGCTCGACTCGAATCACGATGCCGAAGCCCGCGGGCGCCACCTCGAAACCGCCTGGCTAGCCGGTCAGCACTGCCTGTTGGCGCCGCAACAGCTCGATTCGGTGACGGCTTCGGATTGAGCCGCCAAAATTCGCCGCCGATCGCGCGAGATCAGCGCAGCAACGACTTTTCGAACGCCATCGTGTCCAGCACCGGGAAGTCAACGACGGCGTCGGCGAGATCCTGGTCGAGGCGGTCCTCGATCCTGACGCGCGCCTCGACTTCGAGCTGCACATCCAGGCTGTAGAGCCGAATCGGGCGGACCGACGGAAACTCGTAACGGCGGGTGCCGAAGTCGTCGGTTACCGTGAGCGCGTCGATCTCGATCGTCAGGCGACCGGCGTAAACCGGCGCCGCCATCACCGGCAGCACCAGTTCACGTTCGAGGGTCAGTGTCGCGACGTTCGCCGGGGCCTTGAGGTGCAGGAAAGACAGGTCGACCGAGTCCAGGCGATAGCGGCCCGGCGGCAGGTCGAGCAACGCGGTCTGCGCGATCTCGAACTCCAGTTTACGTTGCGGCAGGGCCCGGCTGCCGAGCGTTTCGTCTTCGAAAAAAAACAGCTGGTGTCGATCACCGCTCACCGTATCGACCAGCCGCATGCCGTTGAGCCTGAGGTTGGCCTGCAGCGGCCACACCCGTAGCGGCATCAGAACGAGGCTGTCGCGGACGCCATCGGTGCTTTCCGCACCCACGGGCAGTGCCTGGAAATGCTGCAGCCGCCCGCCACAACCGGCCAGCAACATCGCCAGCAACAGCGGCAGCCAGGCGCGGCGAGCGGGCCGGCCCGTGACAGAATTAAATCCCGCTATTCCGTTCGCGTACGCCATCGGGATCGAGTATCCGCCAGCATCGACCGGGGTGTCAATCGACCCTGCCCGGATTAGATCGGCCAGATTAGCTCGTCCAGATCAGATCGGCGAGGTCAGATCGGGCAGACGAGTTGACCCAGCTTCTCCGTTAGCTTCATGTTTTCCGAATAATCCACGGGGCAGTCGATCACGACCACGGTATCGTCGGCGATGGCGCGCTCGAGGGTCGGCAGCAGGTCCGCAGCCGATTCGACCCGGTAACCCCTGGCACCGAAACTTTCGGCGTAGCGGACCAGGTCAGGGTTGGCGAATTCGATCTGCGTCTCGCGGCCGAAGCGTCGGTCCTGGTGCCACTTGATCAGGCCGTACTTGCTGTCGTTCCAGACCAGGATCACGATCGCGATGCCGAGCCTGAGCGCGGTTTCGATTTCCTGCGAATTCATCAGGAAGCCCGCGTCGCCCGTAACCGTCACCGCGGTTTGTTTCGGATAAGCCAGCTTGGCCGCGATCGCGCCCGGCAAGCCGATGCCCATGGCCGCGAAACCGTTGGAAATGATGCAGGTATTCGGCCGCTCCGCCTGGTACATGCGCGCCATCCACATCTTGTGCGCGCCAACGTCGGACACGACGATGTCTTCATGACCGAGGGCCTTGCGCAGGTCGAGAATGATGCGCTGCGGCACCAGTGGAAAGGCATCGTTGTCGGCGTGCGCATTGAGCTCGTCGACGATGGTCGCGCGCAGGCTGTCAGCCTTGGACTCGGATTGCGGTGTCGCCACTTCGGCGATCTGGAACAGCGCTTCGTTGATATCGCCGATAACGCCGCATTCGAGGATATAGTGCTCGTCGACCTCGGCCGGACTCATGTCGACGTGAATGATCTTGGCCCGCTTTTCGGCGTTCCACAGATGCGGGTGATACTCGATCATGTCGTAACCCACGCAGACGATGACATCGGCACGATCGAAACCACAGGCAATGTAGTCGCGCGCCTGCAGGCCCACCGTGCCGAGCGACAAATCGTGCGAAAACGGCATGCTGCCCTTGGCCATGAAGGTGGTCGCTACCGGGATGTTGAGTTTTTCCGCGAATGCCACCAGCGCATCGTTGGCATGGGCGCGCACCACGCCGTTGCCGGCCATGACCAGCGGATACTTCGCCTCGGATAAACACTTCGCGGCCTGCTCGATCTTGTCGCGCGGCGGTACCGGCGGCCGTGGACTCTGCACCTTGAGCGGCTGCCTGTCACCGGCATCCATCTCGGCCACGTTTTCCGGGAAGTCGATGAAACTGCCGCCCGGTTTTTCGGCCTCGGCCGCCTTGAACGCCTTGCGCACGATTTCCGCGACGATCTCGGGTTCACGAATCTGGATACTGTACTTGGAAATCGGATCGAACAGGTTGACGAGGTCGAGCACCTGGTGACTTTCCTTGTGCATCCGCGTGGTCGACCCCTGGCCGGCAATGCCGACGATCGGCGCACGATCCATGTTGGCATCGGCAAAACCGGTGACCAGGTTGGTCGCGCCCGGGCCCAGGGTCGCCATGCACACGCCGGCGCGCCCGGTGAGGCGCCCGTAGACGTCGGCCATAAACGCCGCGCCCTGCTCGTGACGCGTGGTGATGAAGCGGATCGGGCTGCCGATCAGCGAATCCATGACATCCAGGTTTTCCTCGCCAGGAATGCCGAAAATAAAATCGACGCCCTCGTTCTCGAGGCAGCGTACAAACAGGTCACTGGCTTTCAT
>JAAUXY010001989.1_pt1 | contig 19525 bp, 17 predicted proteins | sample 7278121 | NCBI WGS metagenome assembly JAAUXY01 (sample SAMN14350117, study PRJNA611818) | marine sediment metagenome | isolation source: surface marine sediment (1.8m) | place: French Polynesia: Moorea | collected 2018-08 | reverse complement strand
CAAAGACTGATCCTACGGCCTCAAGAGCAATAGGTGAAAGATAGCAGGAATGTCACATCCACTTATCAAACCGGCCCGCCGGCTTTGACTTGCGATACAAGGGATGCGACTTGGCGCTACTGGTTTCCAGGTTCATTGAAGCTCAGTTAGCGCTTTGAGACTGGCGCTTGGCTTCTGCCAGCATTCCGCTCGGGCCTGATCCGGCAGTACATTGCCATCTACCAAACTATGATCACGAGATTCTTCCGGTCCTGAGACCACGCTCACTCCGCAAAGGACCGTTGCTACATCTCTACAGACAACACAATACATCGCGAAGCAATTTACTCCGCAACCCTGAGCAGGATGTCGATCTCTTCCAACCTACGACCGATTTGCTCAAGCCTTCTATTTTCGATCTTTAGTATATTTTGATTTGTTTGATTCCGGATCCTTGTGTCAATATCGTCCTTCTCCTTCATTAATTTACCGCGCTCCGCATCAAGTGAAGCCTTTGTAACCCTGACCCTTTGGGACTCCTTGGTCAGCTCTACAATTGCCGGCAGGAATCCACAAGCTTGATGATATCGATCGACGTCATGGATTGCGCCTTCCAGGGAATAAGTTACCAGTGATTGGTTCCCCTGCTGATCAGCCTCTTCACGTTTTCGTCGAATTTCTGCAGCGATAGATGCGCGCTGTGCATTTATTTGGGTAGCCACCAGTGTAATTACCTGGTTCTGCAATATCTCGGCGTCCAGGATCGCGTCGGTACCTGTTGCGACGGCGCTAACGGCACCAAGGACACTTTTTGCCAGCTCTCCCGACACGACAGCAGCTGCGCTACCCGATAAAAGGGTAATTGACTTCAGCACGACCTTTCTGGCCGCGACCCTGGCATACATGTCGTCGACATATCGAGCACAGTTCACGTCGGAAAGGCGAAGCAGGAAGCTCTGCAGACGGTTCCGGTCGACACCATTTTGTGCTTTCGATGCCTTTGAGTAAGCTGACTCCGTATCCCCAACATTAAACTTGAAAGAGTCCAGATTGATAGGGTCTTTTACTTTTCCATCTTTGATCTGGGCTGAACCTTGCGTGACGTATGCATCTGCACGCATTAGCTTATTCGAGTTCACTAAACTGCATCCCGATACAATGACCGGAAGCAACATTCCAAGAGTTATTGTTGCCAAACGACTGGATTTTTGGCCTTCCAGTAAACTTATCAGGACGTAGCGTCCGAGTTTCCGATGAAGCCTTGCTTCTGTTTTGCCAGCGCCCCCGTCGACGCCGAAATCGCTTGCATCGCCATCTTTCTGAAGTTTCATCTTGCACCAATCAACCGGCAGCATTGGAAGAGGCCATGCTCTTGAATGACCCATTAGACGTGACAGATAAAAGGTGATAATTAGTTATGGTTAAGTGAAGGTTAATTCCCCAGCAGATTGGTGCTCCACTAGAGGCCTGTGGAACGAATGTGAATTCAGAACGCCCGGAAAGCTGCTGATTGCGGGAAGTCGCCTAAGAGCGCTTCTCGTCGACAAACCCTGCGACCCATACGTCAAAGATGGCGCCGCGGTCTCGGGCGCACTCAGTTATCTAGTCGAGATGCACTACCGGGAAGCCGGGATCGAGAAGGCGCAGCACTTGGCGGCCGGCGATGTCTGCTTCGCAGAAGCCGGCGACGAGCACGTCGCCCATCCCCTGGGCGAGGCCCGCATCCTGGTGATCGAGAAGCCGGACGGCCTGTAAGCCCACGCCGCCTGGGAGGCCGGGCCTTCAGAGCGGCTTGCCCTTGCTGATCGGGACGTTGCAGACCAGCAAGCGCCTGACCTCGCCGTCCTTGCCAAGGGGCAGGATCAGGCGGTGCCAGTGGCTCACCGTGATCGCCGGCGGTGCTTCGTGCACGCTGTAGATCGGGCGCTTCAGCCGGCCCACGGCCATGTAGCAGGCCGCGAAGAAGACCTGGACGGCCGAGGTCGTCGGAATGTCCCAGATGCTCTTGCCGGTCATGTCGAAGCCGGAGACCTTGGCGATCTTGCTGCCGTAGAGGGCGTAGCGAAAGTCGTCCTCGGCCTCGCCGAAATCGATCAGCATGAGGTAGCCCAGAGCGGACAGCAGCCGGTCCGGCTCGACCTTGATCACGTCCGGGATCCCGTCGCGACGCGGCAGATCCTGCCAGTACCGAAGCACCGCCTTCAGTTCGTCCGCCGCGAGGTCCTGTTCCGAAGGCTCCAGGACCAGCTCCAGCCCCTTGATCTCGAGGCCCGGGAAAGCCGCCAGGCGCTGCCCCTCGCCGCGCTCGGTCAGGTACGCCACGACCTTGCCGGCGAGGTCGCTCGCGGTCGGAACCGGTGTTCGCGCTCTGTCGCGATCTTCGCTGCCGGACGTGGTCGCAGTCGGGTTCAATTGGCAAGGCTCCCTTGCTTGCACGCCAGCTTAGAACACACCAAACCTTTGGGGTACAGCATATTCAACCGGGAACTGCGCAGATCCTGGGCACTTCTAAAGTTATGGACTAAGATCTAGGACTACAGGCTCTGCTTGCCCGACGCTTAGGGGTTTCGGCATGACCGGCCCCGCTCGGCTCGGACCGGGAGATGACCGGGCGGCCGCCCTCGATAAAGGCGCGAGTCGCCGGGAGCCGGATCTTCAGCGCCGCATGCTTCCCGGGCGGAAACGGAACAGGCGGTCGGGGACATCCAGCACGGCCTTGACCCCCTTGCCCAGGCTGCCGCCGATCTTCAGGACCTCGTCGATGCGGCGCGCCAGGAAGGCCCAGGTCTCAGCGGAGCCCTCGGATTCGTCGTTCAGCCAGAACAGCAGGGTCGAGCTGTAGACCCCGGAGAGCAGCAGCCGCTTGGTGTAGAAGTTGTAGTCCGTCGAGGTGTCGCCCGCGGCGTACCACATGGCGTCGACCGTTCGATAGAGGCACTTCAGCGCCAAGGGGCCGTTCTGCGGCAGGGCGAGGAATGCCAGGGCGCGCCGGACCGCCTCGCGATGCGCGGCATTCTGCTCCAGACGCAGGCGGACCACCGCGGCGATCCGATCCCGAACCCGCATCCCCGGCAGGTCCAGGGGCGGCAGCGCGTCCAGCATCTGCCGGTCGGCCTCGGCGCTGTGGAACGCGATCAACTCGGCCGCGCCGCCGGGAAAGGCGTTGACCGCCGTGGCCGCGTCGAGGCCCAGGTCGGCCGCCGCCCGCTGCAGCGCGGTCACGGACCAGCCGTCGAAGGGCACGTGGTCCAGGGTGGCGTCCAGGAGCCGGCGCCGGGTCGTCTCGATATCCAAGGACTTTCTCCTTCCCGCGCTCAGTCCGCAGCTTCGGCACCGCCCAGGTGACGCAGCTCGGAGGCGAAGACCAGTTTCTTCAAGTCGAGCATGCGCTGCGGGTAGAGGATCCCGTCCAGGTGGTCGCACTCGTGCTGGACCACCCGAGCGTGGAAACCTCTGGCCTCGCGCTCGATCGTTCGGCCGTCCGGGTCCAGGCCGCGGTAGCGGATCGCGGTGTAGCGCGGCACCTCGCCGGCCAGCTCGGGCACCGAGAGGCAGGCCTCCCAGCCGAGGGCCTTGTCCTCGCCCAGGGGCTCGATCTCGGGATTGATCAGCACGGTCATCGGCACCGTGCCGTCCCCGCCCCCGTCCGCACTGGGCCCGTCCGCCCCTGGTCCGCTCGCTTCGGGCCCGTCCTCGCGGCTGGCGCGCGCGCCCTCCACCTTGAAGACCACCAGGCGCAACGGGACATGGACCTGGGGCGCGGCCAGGCCGGTGCCCGGCGCGTCCTCCATGGTCTCGATCATGTCCGCGACCAGCCGGCGGATGGCGGGCGCCCCGGGATCGTCGACCGGTGCGGCCGGGCGGCTGAGCACGGGATGCCCCATGCGGGCGATCTTGAGAATGGCCATGGGCTCAATATGAGTAGCCGGGGGGCCAAGGTAAAGCCGCCGCGGCGTCCGAAAACCGCCGAAGATTCGCCTTCCCAAGCCCCGGCGGCTGTGCTACCACACCGGCCCCGGCGTGGTCCGGCCGCCGCGGACGTTGTTTTGCGTCTGCATGCCGGGGCGACCAGCCGCCAGCCCGGCAATGTTCGCTTAACCCTAGGTCCAGAAGGAGACTTGAAGGGCCGTGCACGTACATGTTCGCGACAACAACGTCGACCAAGCCCTGCGCGCGCTTAAGAAGAAGATGCAGCGCGAGGGCATCTTCCGTGAGATGAAGCTGCGTCGCTCCTACGAGAAGCCCTCCGAGCGCCGCAAGCGCGAGCAGGCCGAGGCGGTGCGCCGCTACCGCAAGCTGCTGCGCAAGCGCATGGAGCGCGAAGGCTTCTAGCGCGCTGACGCGATAGGAGCGCCCTGCCGGGCATCCCTTGTCATGAATAGCTATGGATTGGATCCTGCCGCCCGTATTGTGCGGGCGGCTATTGGTGTGCGTGATCCTGAGGCTTCGCGGAGGCTCCGGTCAAATCCGCTTCCTGGATAGCGGGCGGTGGCGCCGCGTCAGGGACGCCCCGGAGCGGTGATCGGACCCGAAAGCCCTAGGACGGGAGCCGCCGGCACCGATCGCAACAGCCATGGGCCTCCTGCCTCCCCGGGGAGCATGACATAGTCCGACTGCGTCCTGCACGATGGTGTCCGGTGATCACCGCCCCCGATTTTGTCTCTTCTTTTTGAGCTCTTCTATTTTCTCCTCGGCCATCTTGGCCTTTCGGGCCCTAATTTCCGGGTCCTTCGAACCGAACCTCTCCTGAAGCCACAGGTAGTTCTCATCGAGGTAGTCGAGCGCCTTGCGGTCGAAGTCCCTGCCCGCCTTCGCCTTGGACTTGGCTGCTGAATCCATCCCGTCGGATAACTTGGCCTTGCCCGCGCCCTTCGCGGCATCGCCGGCTGCCGCCTCGACCTCCCAGATGATCCGCGGTGGTGCCGGTTCGCTCGCGCCGTTCGAGTTCGTGCCGCTATCCTCCTTGAAGATCCAATACGGCAGGCCGCCGTCTTCCTCGGCGTACAAGGCGTCCTTGCGGCCCAGGATCCCGGCGAGCTTCTCGCTGATCTGGATGCGCTCGATCATCGAAAGACCCTCGCCGAGCTGGACGAAGCCCGAAGGCTTGGAAGCGGTCTTGTCGCTCTGCCGTGGCGCGGCCTGGGATTCCCGCGGGGGGCCGAACTGCTGCTGGAAGCTCAGCGCGGTCACGAGCTCGATCAGGGGCCCGTAGGTCAGATCAAAGAGGAACCGCGCCGTACCCTCTTCGGGACTGAGAAAAAGCGAATAGCCCTGAAAGGCGGCCGTCGCCCGGACCAGGTTCGTAAAGCCCGGCGGAGCGCGGTCGGCTTCGCGGCCCAGGAAGTAGGGTCCGGAGTCGCGGGTTTCCTCCCCGTCGGCCTCGCCGGCGCCGCCTTGACTGCCGCCGCCTTCGCTGCCGCCGCCCTCGCTCGCCAAAGCGACCTGCCCGGCGAGGCCGACGGCCAAGGCCGCAGCGGCCGCCAGGCCGCGCAAGACGATCGCGGGCTTTGCCGGAGCGTTCATCTTCCCTTCCTCCTTCGAGCGACCCGCGCCGCGCCGCATCGCCATTCAGCTGGCCGGCTCGACCTGCGGCGGCATCGAGAACAGGCCGATCAGGTCGAGCCTCTCGTAGGCCCGCGGCTTGTAGAAGACCTTCACCCACAAGGGCTCTTCCCTGGACAGGTCGAAGCGGCCGGCGATGAGGCCGACCGCCCAGCCTTCCGGGAAGACGATCAGCGACGAGGCCCCCGAGTAGCCGCCGCCTTGCTCGGGCTCCTCGCCGATCCGCAGGTCCAGCTCGGCCCGCGGTCCCAGGCGGTCCTGGATGAAGACGAAAAGCAGATAGTCCTGCGCACTCTGGGGGAGAGGCGCCCCGGTCGCCACGGGAAGCGCCCGGTCTAGGACCAGGGCATAGAGCTCCCGATAGCGCATCTCGATGCCGTTTAGGTCCGGCTCGATGGCCTGGCGAGGCACGACATAGAGGGCCGAGCGGGGCTCCTGCGACAGCGTCGGCGACCAGGAGGCCGCGCTGATGTGCAGCTTTTGCTGCAAGAGGGCGTAGGAGAGGTCGAAGGTTATCGAGGTCGCGCGTCCCATGGGATCTTCGAGATAGAGCCGGCCGGCCAGACGACGCTGGCCCGCCCTGCCGTCGTCCGTCTCGAAGTCGTCGATCAGGACCCTGCGGACGGCGAAGCCCCGGTAGCGGAAGCGCACCTCTGGCCTGATAACCTCGCTGCCGGAGACCGAGAGCAGACGCGTCACCTCGCCGCCGGTCTCGCCGCGCAGCCGCAGCATCACCGCGGTCATCAGGGCCGGAACCTCCGGCGGGATCTCGGCCGCCTCGGCGTAGACGTACTCGGTCTCGCCGCTCAGGATGCCGCCGGGGCTGAAGATGCCACCGTCCTTGCCGAGGCCCAGCTGGCTGACGTCCACGGCGTCCTTAAGGCATCCCGCCAAGGCGAGAAGCGGAACCGCGAGCATCAGCACGGCGGAGCGCAGGGTCTTCACGCCGACCTCCCCTCAGGCCCTGCGCGGGCCGAACCTCCCCGTCCGGCCGCCCGGACCTAAGATAATTGTCCTCATGACAGCCTGCCCAAGGCGGAAACCTGCTGTCTGCCCCCATTTGGGGGGTGCTGCGCTGCTCGGTCTTCCAAGACGGGCGGCCCAGAGGGCGAGCCCTGGCCGTCGAACCTACTGTTCCAGGGCCTTCACGATGTGCTCGCACATCTTCTTGGCATCGTCGAAGAGCATCATGGTGTTGTCGGCGTAGAACAGGCTGTTGTCGATGCCGGCGTACCCCGGACTCAGGGAGCGCTTGACGAAGAGCACGGTCTGGGACTTGTCGACCTCGAGGATCGGCATGCCGTAGATCGGCGAGGCCGGGTCGGTCTTGGCCGACGGGTTGGTGATGTCGTTGGCGCCGATGATGAAGGATACGTCGGTCGAGGCGAAGTCGCGGTTGATCTCGTCCATCTCGAAGACCTCGTCGTAGGGCACGTTGGCCTCGGCCAGGAGGACGTTCATGTGCCCGGGCATGCGGCCGGCCACCGGGTGGATGGCGTAGCGCACCTCAACGCCTTCCTTCTTCAGCAGATCGGCCATCTCGCGCAGGGCGTGCTGGGCCTGGGCCACGGCCATGCCGTAGCCCGGGACGATCATGACCGAGCCGGCGTTCTTCATGATGAAGGCGGCGTCGTCGGCCGAGCCCGGCTTGACCGTCTTGTCGCCAAGGTCCTGCACCGCCGCCCCGCCCTCGGCGCCGAAGCCGCCGAGGATGACGTTGAAGAAGGAGCGGTTCATACCCTTGCACATGATGTAGCTGAGGATGGCGCCGGACGAGCCGACCAGGGCCCCGGTGATGATCAGCAGGTTGTTCTCGAGCGTGAAGCCGATGCCGCAGGCGGCCCAGCCCGAATAGGAGTTCAGCATCGAGATCACGACCGGCATGTCGGCGCCGCCGATCGGGATGATGATCAGGACCCCCAGCACCAGGGTCAGCAGGACGATCAGCCAGAAGGTGATGCCGAGCTGGTCAACGCAGAACCAGGCGACCAGCAGCACCGTGACCACGCCGAGGATGGCGTTCAGCGGGTGCTGGCCGGTGAAGGTGATCGGCGCGCCGCTCATGACGCCCTGCAGCTTGGCGAAGGCGATGACCGAGCCGGTGAAGGTGATCGCACCGATGGCGGCGCCGATCGACATCTCGATCAGGCTGTTGACGTGGATGTCGCCGGGGATGCCGATGCCGTAGGCCTGCGGCTGATAGAAGGCGGCCGCGGCGACCAGGACCGCAGCGAGACCGACCAGGCTGTGGAAGGCGGCGACCAGCTGCGGCAGGGCGGTCATGTTGATCCTGAGCGCGATGAAGGTGCCAATCGCGCCGCCGATCAGGATCCCGACGATAATCAGCCAGTAGCTGACCACACCGGGCAGCAGCAGGGTGGTCACGATGGCGATGACCATGCCGACCATGCCGAACATGTTGCCGGAGCGGCTGGACTCCGGATGCGACAGGCCGCGCAGCGCCAGGACGAAACAGACCGAGGCGACGAGATAGGCCAGGGCGGAGAGATCTGCGGTCATGGTCGGCTCCGCCCTATTTCTTCTTCTTGAACATGGACAGCATGCGCTGCGAGACGATGAAGCCGCCGAAGATGTTCACCGAGGCCAGCGTCACCGCCAGGAAGCCCATGATCTCGCTGAAGCCCAGGTTGGCCGGGCCGGCGGCGATCAGGGCGCCGACGATGATCACCGAAGAGATCGCGTTGGTGACCGCCATCAGCGGCGAATGCAGCGCCGGCGTCACCCGCCAGACCACGTGATAGCCGACGAAGACCGCCAGCACGAAGACGGTCAGGCCGATGACCAGGGGCGAGGGCCCGGTATATTCGGCCGCGGTGGTCATGGCCATCTGGGTGCCTTCGCTGACCAGGGCTTCGACCAAATCGCTGAGTTCCTGCGCCTTCTCGATGGCGTCCTTGCCTTTTTCCTGGAAGCTGTCGACAGACATCTCAGCCGGTCTCCCCGCTCAACTGTGGATGGACCACCTTGCCCTCGTGGGTGATGCAGGTGCCCTTGATGATCTCGTCCTCCCAATCGATCTTCAGCTCGCCGCTCTCGGCGTCGATGATCAGCTTGAGGAAGTTCAGGAGGTTCTTGGCGTAGAGCGCGCTGGCGTCGACCGCCAGGCGACCCGGCACGTTGTGATGGCCGACGATCTTGACACCGTGCTTTGTGACCACCTTGCCGGCCTGGGCCAGCGTACAGTTGCCGCCGGTCTCGACCGCCAGGTCGACGATCACCGAGCCCGGCTTCATCGACTTGACCATGGCCTCGTCGACTAGCTTGGGCGCCGGCCGCCCGGGGATCAGCGCGGTGGTGATGACGACGTCCTGCTTGGCGATGGTCTCGGCGATCAGCGCGGCCTGCTTCTTCTGATACTCCTCGCTCATCTCCTTGGCGTAGCCGCCGGCGGTCTCGGCCTGCTTGAACTCCTCGTCCTCGACCGCGACGAAGCTGGCGCCAAGGCTCTCGACCTGCTCCTTGGCCGCCGGCCGGACGTCGGTCGCCGAGACGATGGCGCCCAGGCGGCGCGCGGTGGCGATGGCTTGCAGCCCGGCGACGCCGGCGCCCATCACCAGGGCCCGGGCCGGGGCGATGGTGCCGGCCGCGGTCATCATCATCGGGAAGGCGCGGCCAAACTCCGCCGCCGCGTCCAGGACCGCCTTGTAGCCGGCCAGGTTGGCCTGGGAGGACAGCACGTCCATCGACTGGGCCCGGGTGATCCGCGGGATCATCTCCATGGCGAAGGCCGTGAGCCCCGCTTTGGCCGCCGCCTCGACCCCGGCGCTGTCGCGCAGGGGATCGTAGAGCGCGAGGACGACGGCGCCCTTGCGCATCAGGCCGATCTCGTCGCTCGCTTCGCCCTCGGCCATGGGCCGACGGACCTTGAGCACCACGTCGGCGCCGTTAAGCGCGGTCTTCGCGTCCTTGGCGATGCTGGCGCCGGCCGTCTTGTAGGCCTCGTCCGTCATTGCCGCGCCCTGCCCGGCCCCCTTCTCGACGCTGACCGTCGCGCCGAGGCCGACCAGGGCCTTGACGGTATCCGGCGAGGCCGCCACACGCGCCTCCTGCGGATGGCGTTCCTTCGGGATCGCGATTTTCATCAAACCCCCGGCTTCCCTGAATGGCCCCTTCTTTAGTTAAGAGCGCAGAATCTCCCGCCTTGCAAGCCCTTCGCCTGCAATCAACCGGTGGCTTGTCGGGAGCTTGGACGCGTCAGGCGCGATTCACCGCGACCGCTTGCCGTCGCGCGCGACACTTGGATCGGCCGGAGAGCCCGTCGAGAAACCGCTCTGCTCGGCGATAAGATCGGCCTCGCGCAGCGATGCCGCAGGCGCCTCTTCCAGAACCAGGCCTTCGATGCTGCGGCGCGGGCTGGGCCCGGCGGCGACAGCCGGATAGCCGGCCCGGAAGGCGAGGGTCGCCCGCCATCGGTCGTCGCCGAGAACCTCGGCAAGGCGGGCGCCGAAGGCCGAATCGCGCTTGAGCTGTCGATCGCGGTCGATCACCTGGACGAACTGGTTCATCGGCTGCATCGCCAGGCCCTGGGCCGTCGCCCAGAGCTGAAGGCGCTGCCAGAAGAGGCCGGCGCGCAGGGCGGTCGCCCGCTCGTAGGGATCGCGCACTGCGATAAGGCCGACCAAGGGCGCGGTGGCCAGCTGGACGTCCCGGGTCGCCGTCACCCACTGGCGATGGGTCTTCTCCGGCTCCGGCTTTGGCAGCATCTTGACCGCCGCCAGCGACAGCGGCGGCAGGCCGAAGGAATCTATGGTCGGCCCGTCGCGGTGCTCGTCGATCTCCCGCGGCGTCAGCCGGAACCAGGCGTTGCTGGCCTCGATCATCTCCCGGTCGGCGACGATCGCCTCGGTCGCGTCGACCATCAGCCGGTCGAAGACCGCGCGCCGGACCCCGTCTTCCAGCAGTACCAGGCGCAGGGTGTCGTCCTCGCGCGCCAGATCGTTGAAAGCCCAGAGCGTTTCCCTCGGCACCCCGCGATCCGGGAAATAGGGGCCGCGGTTGGTGTGGCGCTGCGAGATCACCGCATAGAGTCCGGAGATGTCGCGGCGGCTTGGCGTGAAGCGCAGACGGGCCACCACCTCGGGCGCGGGGACGCTCGGCACCTCGACCCAGGGCTCGATGAGCCGACCGGGCAGAAACTCGACCTCCGGGCGCAGACCCTGGGCGCCGGCGGCCAGGACCATGTTTTCCAGCGCGCAGCCCAGGGAGATGTGCTGCTCGCGGCGAAACGGATCCATCGGCCCGAGGTGCCGGCCAGGGTCGGCCAGCAGTTCCAGGGAGTCCGAGCCGACCCGGAACAGCCAGGGCTGGGAGTTGTGCACGCTGGCGGCGAGGACCCCGGCGCGCACCAGGGCTAGGGGGCCCTCGCTCGGCCCGCCGCCCCGCCAGGTCCGCCAGGGCTCGTAGGCCGGGCCGCGGCCGACGCTGAAGACGCCGGTGTCGTAGGCCCGCCAGGCCAGGCCGCCCGCGGCCAGCAGGAAGACGCCGCCGGCCCGCTTCAGGAAGATGCGGCGCGTGTCGGGTTCGGAGCCGGCCTCGGGCGGCCGAAACTCCGGGGTTGCTCGCTCTTGCGTCATGCCTCCCACCTGTCAGGACCCGGGTCCGTGATGGTGCCGATGTTTACCAAGAAGTGGTTACGGAAGGCTGAGCCGGTCGCCAGCCGCGCCGGACCGGGTCAGATCCATTTCAGCCGCTTGAATATCCAGTATTCCAGCAGCGCCACCAGCAGCAGCAGGCCGCAGAGCACCAGGAAGCCCTGCGGCTCCCCGGTGCCCGGGATGCCGCCGACGTTGACCCCCAGGAGGCCGGTGATGAAGCCCAGGGGCAGAAAGATGCTGGCGACGATGGTCAGCAAATACATGTTCCGGTTCATCTGCTCGGACAGCCGGTTGGTCAGCTCGTCCTGCATCACCTGAGCCCGTTCGCGCAGGGCCTCCAGTTCCTCGACGTAGCGGACGACCCGCTCGCCGATCTCGCGCAGGCGGATCAGGTCGTGGGCCTCGAACCAGGGCAGGCGCAGGTCGATCAGCTTGGTCAGTGCCGCCCGCTGGGGCGCGATGTAGCGCTTGAGGGAGATCAGCCGGCGCCGGATCCGCTGCAGCCTGGCCCGGTGGTCGCTGCCGGCCGGCCTGAGCCCAGCGACCTCCAGGGCATCGACCTCCCGGTCGAGGTCGTCCAGCACCGGGTCCATGCGCTCGACCAGGGCCTTGGCCAGGTCGCAGATCAGGTCGCTGGCCGAGCCGGGCCCGCGGCCGGCGGCGATGGCGTCCTCCAGGCTCTGGATCGCGATCAGCTTGCGGTTGCGCGAGGAGACGATGCGCCGCGGCTCGATCCACAGCCGGATCGAGACCATGTCCGAGGGATCGGCGCCGGGGTTGGTGTTGACCCCGCGCAGGATCAGCAGCACGCCCTCGCCGATCAGGTCGCAGTGCGGCCGGGTCTCCTCGGCCAGCAGGGCCTCCTGGACCACCGGGTCGAGGCCGCTCCTCTCGGCCAGCCAGCGCTTCGCCCCCTCGGCCCGGCGGCTGAGGTGGACCCACTGCAGGCCGGCAGCTTCGGGGCCGCGCTCTGCGGCCGCCCAGGCCTCGACCTCCGGCCAGTCCAGGGACCGCCCACCGCCCTCGCCGTCCAGGGCATAGGCACAGACCAGTCCGTTGTCGCCGTCGGGCAAGGCAGGCCGCTCCAGGGATGCTCGGGATCAGCCCTATCCTGGAGGGCTTTGGTTTCAGGGCGATTAACGGCGCCCGCTGCGCTTTTTTTGCCGAAGCTAAGGGCCTCAGCCGATCTGAGAGAGGATCGTGTCGTCGGTGATCTTGTCGTCTTCGGCCAGGAGGAAGGCCTTGGACAGGATGAGCGAGAGCGTTGCATCACCTTCGAAGGGCAGGCGGATCTTCTGCTTGTCCGCCGCCTTGTCCCAGCCCTTGACGATGCAGAGGTACTGATTGTTGGGCTCCATCAGGATGTTGCCGGATCCCAGGTGGATCTTGTAGCCGCGCCTGCTGCCGCGCACCCGCAGGTACTTCTCCTCGAGCGCGCAGCGGTCGGCGATCTTCAGGCTCGGCACCAGCACTTCCAAGACTGCGCGACGGGTCTTCGCCGTCTCGGTCAGGTCGCCGAAGCTGTATTCCCACCAATAGTCGCGGTGGCGCCCCTCCGGCCCGCCGTCTTGCCAGTTCGGATCGCTGGCGACGCTGGCGACCCCGACGAAGAGATCCACGTCGCGCAGCACCTCGGAGTACACGAGCGGCGGCACCTCCTGCAGGCGCAGAACTTGGCCGTGCTCGTCATGAAACCGGACTTGGTCGGTGCTGACATAGAGGTAGACGCCGGAGTCCGTGTAACTGTCGTGGTCGACCGGATCGAGCCAGAACTCGGCCTGGAGGCCGCAGTGGGGGAGGAGGCGCGTCGGCACGCTCTCGGGCTGGTCCCAGAGACCACGCAGGCCATAGCTCCAAGCACGAGCTTGGAAGAGCGCGTTGAGCTGATGCTGCTTGAGGATGTGGGCAGCGAAACGGTTGGAGTAGGTGTCGGTCGCCCGCTCGGCGTCGGTAAGGATGTAGATCTCGCGGTGAGCCTGCTTGAAGGGCTGGGTGATCTCGAGATCCGCGAGCCGGTCCCGCCAGGCGAGCACCTCTTCCGCATCTGTCCCCAGGGGATGCCAGAGCGACACCTCGGCGGAGTCGCCGGGCCAGTCGCACGCCCGGCCGTCCGCTGCAACCAGCCCTTTCTCGACCGGGATCGCATCCACGACATCGTCGCCCTCGACGAAGCGCCAGATCAGCCTGCGGCTGAGGTTCGCGAGCAGTGGATGGTCGAGGTAGCGCGCGCGCCAGGCTGCCAAGGGCCAACGCCGGTCCTGCAGATAGAGGCTTTCCAGTCGCCAGCGTTGGCCGGAAAGCAGCCCCTTGATCTCCTTCACGCGGCTTCGGAGGTCCTTGAGCGCCTCGGCGTCCTCGGCCTTGACCGCCGCCGGGACCGACTTGCGCGGCTCGCCGTCTGGGCCCGTCCAGCTCAGGATCACATCTTCAGAGCTAGCGATGCGGAGCTCGGCCGTGCAGTCGCCGAGCGTCTCGCGCAGGCAGCCCTCGGGATCCAGACCGAAGTCCGGCAGCGCCATTTCCTCCAGGTCCTGCACCGAGAGCCCGGCCTGCTCGGCTGCGGCCTCTATAGCCTTGTCGAGCTGCTTACGGCCCTGATTGAACTTGATCCGGCTGCGCAGGCGCACCAGCTCTGCCGCCGCCCGCTCGCCCGTCATGGCGCCCAGAGCGTAGATGCAGGCGTTGCCGAGCTTGATGTTGGCTGGACCGACCCCGGACAGCTTCTTGTAGCAAGCCTCGCAGAAGCGGCCGATGAGCGGCGCCAGGCTGTCATCGTCGAGGGTGGATCCGAACCAAATCAGGCCTTTGATGAAATTGGTGCTGGGCGCCGGATTCTCCGGTCCGGGCCGAAACTCCTCGAGCCAAGCGGCAAGCCGCTCGGAAATGGCTTCCGCCCCGATGGCCTCGACATAGCCGCCCGCTGCCTTCAGCCATTTGGCACTCGGCTTTGCCTTGGTGTCCGCCTCCCGCGCGTGCCCGACCAAGCCGCTCCAGGCATCTCGCTCTGGCTGTCCGAGGCCGGTGATCCAGCCGACCACGCCGACGCCGAAGGGCGTGTTGTCCAGCACCAACTTTCGCCCCGCTTCGGCGAGCTGCCGGTCGACCCGTTGCAAAAGGCTCTCGTCTAGGAACTTGCTGGTCTCGCTGGTGCGCAAGTCTTCTAGAGCTGCGCGCAGCTCGGGCTCCAAGCCTCTTCTCTCGGCGAAGGTCTCGACGGCCTTGAGGATGCCAGCCTCCGGCCAATACCAGGGATGACCGTCGCTGGACGATGCCCAGGCTCGCAGAAGGCTGACGAGGTCAGACTGATCGAAAGGTAGTCGCTTGCGCAGCATACGCGACAGGAGCCAGCCGAGCCGCTCGTGCCTCTTGTTGAGCGGCAAGCCCTCTCTGCTGTAGCGCGCGTTCCACTCCTGGGGGCCGCGGCTCTGCAGCTTCCGGAGGCGATCGGAGATCTCCTGCATCTGGGCAATGGCCTCGTGCACGATCGCGATGCGCAGCGACGGCTCAGCCTCCAGGATCTTCTGACCGGCCTCCAAGTTCTGGATCTTGAGATCGGTGGAGGACCACACCCGATCCTGCGCCATGGCCTCCTCGAGATAGGCCGAAACGAGGCGCGCCGCTTCGCTGTCGCCGGGCTCGGCTCGGCGCGCGGCGGACTTGGCGCCGGAGCCTCCGAAGAGCTTGCTGAACATCATCCTGGTCGCCTCCTGGGCTGGTGACTCCTAGCGGCCGATCTGTGAGAGGATCGTGCGGTCGGTGATCTTGTCGTCTTCGGCCAGCAGGAAGGCTTTAGAGAGGATGAGCGAGAGCATGGCGTCGCCCTCGAAGGGCAGCCGAATCCTCTGGCCTGAGGTCCCGGTGTCCCAGCCCCTGACCCCCCTGACGATGCAGAGATATTGATCATTGGGCGCCATCAGGACGTTGCCGGAACCGAGGTGGATCTTGTAGCTGCGCCGCCGGCCGCGGACCTTGAGGTAGCGGTCTTCCAGGTCGCAGCGATCGGCGATCTTGAGTCTCGGCACCACGGCGGCCAGCACATCGCGCCGGGTCCGGGCCGTCTCCGACAGCTCGCCGAAGCTGTAGCTTCGCCAATAGGCCATATGGTGGCCCTGGACGCCGCCATCCGCCCAGGTGGGGTCGTTGCCCAGGCTGCAAACCCCGACGAAGAGGTCGACGTCGCGCATCAGCTCTGAGAAGACCAGGGGCGGAATTTGGGCGAGCGCGACCGGCGTCCCGCCGGGATCGACGAAACGCACCTGATCGCTGGAGAGGTAGAGATAGACGCCGGCCTCGGTGGCGTCGTCGTGGCAAGGCTCGACCCAGAACTGAGCCGAAAGGCCGTGCCGCTCCAGGGGTCGGTCGGGCACGTTGTAGGAATCCCACTGCCCCTGGAAGTCGTAGCGCCAGCCGCGCTGCTGGCAGAGCGCGCGGAACTGGTGCTGCTTGAGGATGTGGGCGGCGAAGCGGTTGGAGTAGACCTCGGTCTGCCGTTCCGCCTCGGTCAACACGTAGATCTCGCGGTGGCCCTGCTTGAAGGGCTGGGTGATCTCCAGATCCGCCAGCCGGCGCCGCCAGGCCAGGACCCGCTCGGCCGGCTCGTCGATCGGGTGCCAGAGCGAGACCCGGGTCTCGTCGTCCAGCCAGTCGAGCGGCGCGCCGGTGTGATCGGTGATCCGGTTCCCCTCGGCCAAGCCGCCGGCATTGTCTTCGCCGCCGTCGAAGCGCCAGATGAGGCGCCGGCTGAGGCCGGACAGCAAGGGATGGTCCAGGTAGAGCTTTCGCCACTCGGCCAGGGGCCAGCGGCGCTCGGCCAGGAACAGCCGCTCGAGACGGCCGCTCTGGCCGCTCATGACGTCCTTGATCTCCTTGACCCGACGCTTGATCGCCTTGAGCCCGTCCGGATGGTCACGCTTGACCGCCGCCGGCACCGTCTTGCGCTCCTTGCCGTCCGGACCGCGCCAGGTCAGCGCGACCATTTCGGCGCCGGTGATACGGATCACCGCCTGGAAGTCGCCCAGCGGTTCGGCACGGCAGCCCGCGGCGTCGAGTCCGAAGTCCGGCACCGCCATCTCCTCGAGCTCGTCGGTCGTCTTGCCGGCGCGCGCGGCCGCGTCTTGCAGCACCTTCTCGACCTGCTTGCGCGCGCTGGGGTAGCGCAGCTTGCCCTTGAGCCGCGAAAGCTCCGCGACGCCCCCGCCCGCGGGCAGCGCGCCCAGCGCGAAGAGCCCGGCGTTGCCGAGCAGCACCGAACGGGCGCCGTGTCCGGGCACCTTCTTGAAGCAGCGCTCGGTGAAGCCGCCGAGCAAGGGCGCCGCGGTCTCGGCCTCGAGGCCGGCGGCGATCCAGATCAATCCCCTGATCAGCTCGGCGTTGGGATCGGGATTCTCGGGTTCGAGCGCCAGGCCGGCGAGCCAGCCCTCGAGCCGCTGCGCGAAGACCTCTGCCCCGACCGCGCCCCTCAGGGCTGCCGCCTCGGCGTCCCAGTTCCTGGGCGGCCGGTTGCGTCCCCGGGCGGTGGCGGCATGGGCCAGGAGGGCGGTCCAGGCCGCCTTGGGCCCAGGCTCCAGGGCCGAGAGCCAGGAGCCGACCTCCGTCCCCCAGGGACTCTCGCGCAGGAAGGACGCGGCGTCGGGCTCCTCGAGGAGTCGCGCGACCTTCTCGGCCAGCTCCGGCAGCTCAGGCACGCCTTGGACGATGCGCCGAAAGGCCGAGGACTCGGCCCTCTGCCTCAGATGCAGGAGCGCGGCCCGCAGGGAGTCGTCGAGACCCTGCGCGCGGACGTGGAGTTCCACCGCCCGCAGCAGGCCGCCGGTCGGCAACCAGTGGTCCTGCGCCGTCTTGCCGGCGAGCGCGCGGATCATGGCCTCCAGGTCGTCCGAGCGGTAGGGCAAGCGCCTACGGAGGAGCCGCGACGCGAGGTTCTTCAGCGCCTGAAGCCTTAGACCGTGTCTTCGCGACGTGCCCAGAGCGGCGCTGGTGCGCAGCCCGGCGCAGAGCGCGTCGAAGGTGGCGCGCAGGGCGAGGACCTGGTCGCCCGGCGCGGCTTCGAGCAGCGCCCGGCCCGTCTCGAGTTCCTCGATCTTCGGAGGCTCATATCTGCTCGGCGCCGCCGCGGCCGCCTCGTCGAGGTAGGCGCGGACCGTCGGTGCCATGGCGGCAACCGGATCCGCCGCCACGGGCGCGCCCGTGACCCGCCGGAACACGCGGCCGAGATCCATCGGGGTCAGCCTCCGACGAGGGGAACCAGGCGCAGAAAGGTCGCGCTGCTCTCCGGTGTCACGATCACAACCTCGTCGAGATCCTCGACCTGCCGGTCGTCGAACAGCAGGACGAAGCCGTTTCTGGAGAAAGCCTCCAGGGCGACCTTGACCTGCTCGTCGACATCGAGCGGCCGGCGCTTCTTGAGCTTGAAGCCGTTGAGCAGGCGTTCCGACTCGCTCGGCTGAACCAGGCCCTGGAAGACGTTGTCCTTGGTCGCATTGAAGGCGGCCACCTCCTGCTCGACCCGACGGTGGATCAGCTCGCGGGCCGTGATCTTCTCGCTCGCCAGGCGCAGGGTCGCGGCGGGCTTGCGCTCGGCCCCCGGCGTTTCGTCATAGATGCGAAGGGCGGCTTCCATGTCGGACTCCCAGTAGGCTGATCGGATCTCCGATGACGCGCGGACCGACATAGCAGGTCGCGCCGCCACTACATCTGCCAGTGGTGCCTTAAGCCCGGGTTAAGCACGACGAGGGGGGCCTGAAGACGAGCCACCGGATCGTTCTTCTCCGGCGCTGCGCCGCTCGGCCGCTTCGCCCGCCTCCGGAGCGAGGATCGCGAGGTGCCTGTAGAGCAGGTCTTCGACGCGCTGCAGAAGGGCAGACTCGGCGCTGTCGAGAGACCAAAGCTCCTCGGTGCCGCGGATCCTCATGCGCAGGTCGCTCAAGGCTTCCATGAGCGCCCGTGACGGCGTGGCCTCGTCCAGGAACCTCTCCACGCGAGCCAGGACGGCGGTGCAGGGCATGCGCGCCCAGGCGCGCGAGGTCAGCGCCAGGCTCTCGGTCAGGTCTGCATCGCTGAGCGGCAGCTTGGCCCGCAGCAGCGCGGAGGCGAGCGCGGAGAGATGGTTCAGCCGCTCGTCGTAGGGGCCGGCATGGAGAAGCCGGCCCTCCGCCATGCAGAGCACGGCGAGCCGGCGGAGGACCGGCAGCAGGAAGGTCGCGCGCTCTTCGGCCGGAGCCTGGAGGATCCGCGCGCCGGCCGGGATCGCACTCACCTTGGCGCGGCGCGAGAGCCCAAGGTCCAGCTTGGCGGCATCGGCGACGAAGCTCTCCAGATCCGTCCGCAGCTTGGGCGACGGCTGATCAACTCGTCGTCCGACCCGGGCCTCCTCCGCGAGACCTGCGGTGCGGTCCAGGAACGCCTGGTAGTATTCATTGGGATTGGGCCAGGCCTTCTCACCCCCCGCGTGGAGCGCTCGCAACGGTGCCTCCAGGATCGGCGGCAGGCCACGCTCGATGGCGGCCCTTTCGATCAGGTCGAGGACGTCGTCGAGGAGCTGGTGGAAGTGCTCTTCGGTGGCGGGCAAGGCCGCCTGCGTCTTGACCAAAATGCCGAGCGCCAAGTCGCCCAGGCCCGGCAATCGGTCCAGCAAGGTCAAGAACAGCACGTAGAGGCAGCTGTAGGCGGCATCGTGCTCGGCGGTCGGGAAGGTCTCGTTCTCGTCGAGCTCCGACCAGATGCTGCCCATCCAGGAAAAGGCGAGCGCGAGGCAGGCCTCCCGTTCCTCTTCGCTGGCCTCGAGAATCGCGCGCCCGGCCGTCGTCTGCCGGACCTTGGGACCCCGATAGAGGATCCCGTTGCCGCCCGGGCGGGTGCGCGCGACCCCTTCGGCGACGAAGTCCTCGACCAAGCGGATCAGCGCGGCCCGTCGCCGTTCAAGGGCGGGCGAATCTTTCCGGGCATCGAGAAGCGGGTTCCGGCTCTGGCTGCCGTCCAAAGGCATCGCGCTCGACTCCATGCGACCTGCCCAGAGGGCGGAAATCGCATGAAAAGCTAGCAACCGACGGTTTAGCCGGCGTTAAGGCCGTGATGGCGAGCTGGCCCAGGAGCGCTCGGTTCCTGCCGGGTCGCGCTCAGCCCGCCGCCGGCACTTCTGCCGCCTTCAAGGCGGCTGCCTGGCGCGCCTTGAGAGCCGCCTCGTCGAAATCGGCGACCAGGTCGTGGAACAGGCGGTGCCAGTTGATCTCCGCCTTGAGGTGCATGAAGACCGAGCCCAGGCCGATGGCGGCGCGGTCCATCAGGACGAACTCGCGCGGCGGGGTGACGCCGCCGACCCGCTTCAGCTCCTTGTGGACCTTGCCGGCGACCTGGGCGCCGTAGAGGCCGCT
>JAAUXY010075514.1_pt1 | contig 19544 bp, 17 predicted proteins | sample 7278121 | NCBI WGS metagenome assembly JAAUXY01 (sample SAMN14350117, study PRJNA611818) | marine sediment metagenome | isolation source: surface marine sediment (1.8m) | place: French Polynesia: Moorea | collected 2018-08 | reverse complement strand
GCGCGGTGAGATCGTCGCGCTCAAGGGCATCGGCGGCTATCACCTGGCCTGCGACGCAAGGAATGCCCGGAGCGTTGCCCGGCTGCGCGCGCGAAAGGACAGAGAGGCGAAGCCGTTTGCCGTGATGGTCGCGGGCCTGTCCTCGGCTCGGCGGATTGCCCGTCTTTGCGACGCCGACGCCGATCTGCTGCGCGACCGCGGCCGGCCGATCGTGGTCCTGCCGCGCCGGGCGGACGCGGACCTCGCGGCGGGGATCGCGCCGGACCTGGCTTCGGTCGGCATCATGCTGCCCTATGCGCCGCTCCATTTCCTGCTGTTCCACGAAGCGGCGGGCCGGCCGCAAGGCACGGCGTGGCTCGAGCAGGCGCCGCCGGACCTGGCCCTGGTGATGACCAGCGCGAACCCCGGCGGCGAACCCCTGATCACCGACGACGCCGAAGCCCGGACCCGTCTTGCGGGGATCGCAGATGCGGTGGTCGGTCACGACCGGCCGATCGTGGTCCGGGCCGACGACAGCGTGATCCAGGGCGGCGCCGCGCCCACGGTGATCCGTCGTGGCCGCGGCATGACCCCAAACCCGATCCCGCTTGCCCGAGCGGTCCCGAGCGTTCTGGCGGTCGGAGGCCATCTCAAGGCCACGGTCTGCCTCACCCGGGACCGGCAGGCCTTCCTGTCCCAGCATGTCGGCGACCTGGACAGCGTCGAGGCGCGCCGGTTCCTGCTCGAGACCATCGAGCACCTCCTGTCGATCCTCCAGGTGCGCCCGGAGGCCGTCGCCCACGACCTGCACCCCGACTTCTTCACGACCCGCTATGCCCGGGGGCTCGGACTGCCGAGCGTTCCGGTGCAGCACCATCACGCCCACATCGCCGCGGTGTCCGCCGAGCACGGCCGGAGGGGCCCGCTGCTCGGCCTCGCCCTCGACGGCATGGGCTTTGGGCCGGATGGCACGGTTTGGGGCGGCGAACTGCTGTTGCTCGAGGGCACAGAGGTCACCCGGCTCGGTCACCTGCGTCAGCTACAGCAGCCGGGCGGCGACATCGCCGCGCGGGAGCCCTGGCGCATGGCGGCCGCCGCACTGCACCTGCTTGACCGGGACGAGGAAACCCTGGGCCGCTTCGGCCGGATCGGGCCGGCCTCGGCGGTGCGCAGCTTGCTCCGGTCCGGCACCGCGGTGACCCCGACCTCGAGCCTCGGGCGGTGGTTCGACGCGGCCGCGGCCCTGCTCGGTGTCGTCCCGGTCGCGGCCTACGAGGGGCACGCGGCGATGGTGCTGGAATCGCTTGTCGAGACGCCACGGACCATGCCGGAGGGCTGGACCCTTGCACCCGATGGCACCCTGGATCTGCTGCCGCTGTTGGACAAGCTGGCAGGAATGGCGCCGCGACCAGGAGCCGAGCTGTGGCACGGGACGCTGGCCGCCGGACTCTCGGCGTGGGCAGCGCAGGCGGTCGACAGCACCGGGGTCCGGACGGTCGCCCTGTCTGGGGGCTGCCTGTTGAACCGGGTGCTGCGTATCCATCTGGCCGCTGACCTCGAAGCACGCGGCATCGAGGTCTTGCTTCCCCGCGCCGCCCCGCCGGGTGATGGCGGGATCAGCCTGGGTCAAGCCTGGATCGCCGCTCAGACCATGGAAAGGACCTGAACCATGTGCCTTGCGGTGCCCGCCGAGGTGATCGAGATCGTCGACGAAAACCATTGCCGCGTCTCGCTGGGCGGCGTTCGGCAGGTGATCGCGACGGATCTGGTCGAGGACGTGGCGGTCGGCGAATACCTCATCGTCCATGTCGGCTTCGCGCTGGGCCGTGTCTCGCCGGAGGAGGCCGAGGCGACCCTGGCTCTGATGGCGCAGGCCGGCATCGTCCCGGAGGCCGCGTCATGAAATACATCGAGGAGTTTCGGGACGGCCGCCTGGCCCGGCAGCTCGCCGGCGCGATCGCCGGCGAGGTCGCCCCGGACCGGCGCTACCGGCTGATGGAGTTCTGCGGCGGGCACACGCACGCGATCTTCCGCTACGGCATCCGGGACCTGCTTCCGGATGGAGTGGAGATGGTCCATGGGCCCGGCTGCCCGGTCTGCGTGCTGCCGATCGGCCGGCTGGACATGGCGATTCGAATGGCCCGGCGGCCGGAGGTGATCCTTTGCTCCTATGGCGACATGCTGCGGGTGCCGGGTTCGAAGCGGACGAGCCTTCTGAAGGCAAAGGCCGAAGGCGCCGACGTGCGTATGGTCTATTCGGCCGCGGACGCCCTCCGCGTCGCGCAGGCCAATCCGGACCGGGAGGTCGTGTTCTTCGCCATCGGATTCGAGACCACGACGCCGCCCACGGCCGTCGCCCTGAAGCAGGCCCGCGATCTCGACCTGCCGAACTTCAGCGTGTTCTGCAATCACGTCCTGACGCCCGCGGCGATCACCAACATCCTGGAGAGCCCCGACGTGCGGGAGATCGGGACCGTCCCGATCGACGGCTTTCTGGGTCCCGCCCATGTCAGCGTGGTGATCGGGAGTCAGCCCTACGCCTTCTTCGCAGAGGAGTACCGCAAGCCCGTGGTGATCACCGGTTTCGAGCCGCTCGACGTGATGCAGTCGATCCTCATGCTGGTCCGGCAGCTGAACGAGGGCCGGGCGGAAGTCGAGAACCAGTACATCCGGGCCGTCACCCCCGAGGGTAACGCGCGCGCCAAGGCCTTGGTCGCGGAAGTCTTCGAGTTGCGCCGCAGCTTCGAGTGGCGCGGGCTCGGCCGGGTGCCCTACAGCGCTTTGCGGATAAAGCGGGACTACGCCCGCTTCGACGCGGAGGCGCGCTTCGACGAGCCCTTTATCCCGGCGCGCGAGACCCGGGCGTGCAAATGCCCGATGATCCTACGCGGGGCCGCGAAGCCGATGGACTGCAAGCTGTTCGGCACTGTTTGCACGCCGGAGACTCCCTTCGGATCCTGCATGGTCTCCGCCGAAGGTGCCTGCGCCGCCTATTACAGCTACGGCCGGCGGGCGGAAGCGCGGATGGCATGACCGAGCTGATCGAAATGGCCCATGGCGCCGGCGGCCGCACGATGGCCGGGTTGATTGACAGCGTGTTCCGGCCCGCCTTCGACAACCAGTGGCTCGCCCGGGCCGAGGATCATGCCGCCCTTGCGGCACCGGACGGCCGGCTGGCGATGACCACCGATACCTATGTGATCTCGCCCCTGTTCTTTCCGGGCGGGGACATCGGGTCGCTGGCGGTGCACGGCACGATCAACGATCTCGCCACCGCCGGCGCCCGGCCGCTGTACCTCAGCGCCGGTTTCGTGCTGGAGGAGGGATTTCCGATCCAGGACCTGCAGCGGGTCGTCGCGTCGATGGCAGACGCCGCCAAGGCCGCCGGGGTCGCAATCGTCACCGGTGACACCAAGGTGGTAGAGCGCGGCAAGGGCGACGGGCTGTTCATCAACACCACCGGTCTGGGTCTCGTGCCCGACGGGGTCGAGCTCTCGACGACACGGGTCCGCCCGGGTGACGCCGTGCTGGTTAGCGGATCGCTCGGCGACCACGGCGTCGCGGTGATGTCCAAGCGATCCGGGCTCAGCTTCGAAACGGAGATCGAGTCGGACAGCGCGGCCCTGCACGACCTGGTTGCCGTGATGGCCGGCGCCGCTGCCGGCCTGCGGGCCCTGCGCGATCCGACCCGGGGCGGCCTCTCCGCCGTGCTCAACGAGATCGCCCAGGCGGCCGGGGTCGGCATGCGGATCCGCGAGGTGGACCTGCCGGTCAAGGACTCGGTTCGGGGGGCCTGCGAGCTGCTCGGGCTGGACCCCCTGAACGTGGCGAACGAGGGCAAGATGGTCGCCTTCTGCGACCCGGTCGATGCGCAAAGGCTGCTCGACGCCATGCGTGCGCATCCTTTGGGCCGCGACGCCTCGGTGATCGGGGTGGTCACGGACGATCCCGACCGCTTCATCGAACTCGAGACCGCGTTCGGCGGCCGCCGCGTCGTCGACTGGTTGGCGGGCGAACAGCTTCCCCGCATCTGCTGAGGAGAGGGGCGATGCGCATCCTGCTGCTGACCCGCAGCTTCAACAGCTTGACCCAGCGCCTTCATGTCGAGCTTGCCGAGCGTGGGCACGATCTTTCGGTCGAGTTCGACATCAACGACGCGGTCAGTCTCGAGGCCGTCGATCTCTTCCGGCCCGATCTGGTCATCGCTCCCTACCTGACCCGGCGCATCCCGGAGGCGATCTGGCGGCGGGTGACGACACTCGTCGTCCACCCGGGACCGCTTGGCGACCGTGGTCCCTCCGCGCTCGATTGGGCAATCCTCGATGGCCAGGAAAGCTGGGGCGTTACCCTGCTACAGGCCGAAGCCGAGCTCGACGCCGGACCGGTCTGGGCGACCCGTCGGTTCCAGATGCGCGCGGGCACGAAGAGCAGCCTGTACCGCAACGAGGTGACCGAAGCCGCGGTCGCCTGCGTGCTGGAGGCCATCGAGGCGCTCCAGGGCGGCCGGTCGCGGAGGGACACGCGCCAATCCGCGGAGATCCGCACGGCCGGCTGGCGGCGGCGGGTGACTCAGCCGGACCGGGCAATCGACTGGCGCTGCGACGACACCGAGACCGTGATCCGCAAAATCCGCGCGGCCGACGGGCAGCCTGGCGTTCTCGACAGCCTCGCAGGCCGGCCGTTCCACCTCTACGACGCCCATCCCGAGCCGGAGCTCGCGGGGCGACCCGGCGCGCTGCTGGCCCGCCGCGCGGAGGCGGTCTGCCGGGCGACCGCCGACGCTGCGGTCTGGATCGGCCATCTGCGCCCGGTGCCGGACGGCGAGCCGAGCTTCAAGCGGCCGGCGACCCTGGCGCTTGGCCCCGAGGCGAGCCGCCTGCCCGAACGGCCGCCGGTGGTCGGCATGGACGGGGTGGGCTGGCAGCCCATCCGCTACCGGGAGGAAGGCGCGGTCGGCTACCTGTCTTTCGATTTCTACAACGGGGCGATGTCGACCGCCGGGTGCCGGCGGCTGCTGCTCGCTTACCGCCAGGCCGCGGCCCGTCCGACCCGGGTGCTGGTCCTGATCGGCGGACGGGAGTTCTGGTCGAACGGCCTCGACCTCGCGACGATCGAGGCTGCGGAAAGCCCGGCCGACGAAAGCTGGCGCAACATCAACGCCATGGACGACCTGACCGAGGCTGTGATCGGCACCACCGACAAGCTGACGGTCGCCGCGATGCGGGGCAATGCCGGCGCGGGCGGCGTCTTCCTGGCGCTTGCGGCGGATCTGGTTCTGGCGCGCGCCGGAATCGTGCTCAACCCGCACTACAAGAACATGGGCAATCTCTATGGGTCCGAGTACTGGACCTATCTCTTGCCGCGCCGTCGTCCGGACGGCGGATTGGACGGCGTGATGGATCGCCGGCTTCCCATCGGCGCCGAGGCGGCGCGGACACTCGGGCTGATCGACGACGTCCTGCCGAACGATCGGAGGGCCTGCGAGGCGGCGATCGAGGATACCGCCGGGCGGATCGCGGACGATCCGGCGATCGCTGCCCGGCTTGCCGACAAGGCGCGCCGGCGCGCCGCCGACGAGGCGGCCAAGCCGCTGACACAATACCGGAACGCGGAGCTCGAGCGGATGACCCTGAACTTCTACGGCTTCGATCCGAGCTATCACGTCGCCCGCTATCACTTCATCGCAAAGCTCCCCCTCGCGCGGACGCCGGTCCACCTGGCGCGTCATCGGGAGCTGCGGCGCAGCAGCGCTTAACTCGCAACTCGAGAGGAGGAGCCAGGCATGATCCGATCATTCACCCGAATGGCCATGCTTGCCGCGTTGTCGACCGGCCCCGGCCTCCGGTCGCCCATCCCAGGCACGGAACGGCAGCCAGTGGGTTCGCAGCCCGCCGGCTGCGCTCCCGCTCCGGCCGGGGCCGGAGCCAGGTCGACACCGTGAGGTCGCTCGGGTTCCGATCAGCTTCCAGAGGTGGCCTTCAGCGCCTCGATGATCTCGGCCCGCTCGTCAGCGTCCGGGATGCCGACGATCGTCTTTTTCGTGCCCGGCAGGAAGGTCGGCGGATGGGTCAAGTACTTGTCCAGGTCGGGCTCGCTCCAGGTTCCGCCCGCCGAGCGCAAGGCCTCGGAATAGTTGAACCAGGGCGATCGCGCCTTCGGAGCGCCGACCACGCCGTCCAAATCCGGCGCGGCGCGCGAGGCGTCTGCCGGGTCGACGCTGTGACAGACCACGCAATCGCGCAGGGCCGTGTCGGCTCCCGCCGCGCGCACCGGGATGACCGTCTCTCCGAACGCCGGTGTCGTCGGCGGGGCGGGCAGCAGCCCCGCGACCGAGCGGCCTTCCGTTCCGACTCCCCAGATCACGGCGATCACCAGGACACCGGCGACTCCGGCCGCACATACGTAGGATCCGAAGCGAGGCATCGTCAGCCGTACTCCAACGGTTCGGGCCCTTGGAAGGGCTTCGGGGCATTCCGGAAGACGATACGGAGCGGATCGCCGGATCGCGTTGACGATCGTCAAATTCGAGATCGCGAAACCCGAGGATTGATCGATGTTGCGCAGCAACGGTAACGGCTCATGTCCCAGCGATCCGACGGCGCCTTGCAGCCGATGCGAACGCTTCACCGATACGGAGTGGAACGAATTGGACGCGGAGGATCTGTGCCTTCTGTCGCGGGCCAAAGTGCGGCGCCGCTATGCATCGGGCCAGTCCCTGTTCTGCCAGGGCGATGCGAATTCGGGCCTCTATTGCCTGAGCGCCGGGACGGTGGCGCTGCGGCAGCTCGACGAGGCCGGCAACTCGGTGCTGCTTGGCCTCGCCTATCCCGGTGACGTGCTGGGATACCGCTCGCTCGTGTCGGGCGTGGAGCACAAGACGAGCGCCGAGGCGCTCGGACCCTGCCGGGCGTGCAAGATCGGCCGCAAGACGGCGCTGGATCTGATCCAGCGGCGTCCGCAGCTTGGAATGGCCTTCCTGCGCCGGTCCAGCCGAGAGATCGAACGGATGCATAAGTCGATTCTCCGGTCGGCCGCGCTCAGCAATCGCGGCCGGCTGTTGCAGATCATGGTTTCGATGATGGAGCATCACGGACGCCCAACCGGTGACGGCACCTACGCCATCGATCTTCCGGTCTCGCGCCGGGACCTCGCCTCGATGATCGGCGCCCGGCACGAGACCCTGTCCCGCGTCATGAGCCGGCTCGAAGAGGAACAGCTGGCAGAATTCTCCGGCCGCCGGGTTGTCATTCCCAACCTCGATGCCTTCGTCGGGGCGGCCAACGGCGGCTAGGGCATCGTCCGGCCCGGCAAAAATTGACGATCGTCATCGCGCGACCGAGGCAGCGGATCGACCATGGGTCCCAGCCCTCGAGGAGTGGGATGACCATGCGCGAGAAACATCGAGACGAACTCGATCTGGAGGCGGCGCTCGGGCCGGCGCCGGACGAGCCGATGCATCTGTTGGGCGGGCTGACCCGCCGGCAGATGCTGCAGTTCTGCGCCGGGGTGGCTGCGACGATGGGGCTGCCGGCGATCGCTGGACGGCAGATGGCCGACGCCGCGACCGCGCCGGGCCGGCCGCCGGTCATCTGGCTGCACGGTCAGGAATGCACGGGCTGCACGGAATCGCTGCTGCGTTCCTACCATCCGACCCTCGAGCAGCTGATCCTCGAAGTCATCTCGCTCGATTATCACGACACGCTCTGCGTCGGCGCCGGCCGCCAGGCGCTGGACTACAAGCACAAGATCATGGAGGAGCACAAGGGCGCCTACGTCCTGGTGACCGAAGGCGGGACGCCGATGAAGGACGGCGGGGTGTACTGCAAGGTCGGCGGCGAGACCCAGGTCGACCTGGTCCGCAAGGCTGCGGACGGGGCGGCGGCGATCATCGCCATCGGATCCTGCGCCTCCTGGGGCGGCATCCAGTCGGCCGATCCGAACCCGACCGGCGCCGTCGGCACGCACGAAGTCATCCCAGACAAGACGGTGATCAACGTCCCGGGCTGTCCGCCCAACCCTTACAACTTCCTGTCGACCGTCCTCTACCTCTTGACCTTCGGCAAGCCGCCGGAACTCGATGGCCTGAACCGGCCGAAGTTCGCTTACGGCCGCCTGGTGCACGAGAACTGCGAGCGTCGCCCGCATTTCGATGCCGGCCGCTTCGCCCTCGAATTCGGCGACGAGGGCCATCGCCAGGGTTTCTGTCTCTACAAGGTCGGCTGCAAGGGCCCGGAAACCTATGCCAACTGTCCGGCGATCGGGTTCGGGGACGTCGGCCACGGCGCCTGGCCGGTTGGGACCGGCCATCCGTGCTTCGGTTGCACCGAAAAGGGGATCGGTTTCCACAAGCCGATCCATGCGCTTGCCACCGTCAAGAGCCAGACGCCGCCGACCTCCTATCCCGACATAGATCTGACCAAGGGAACCGGCGTCTCGCCCGGCGCGGCAGCGTTGGTCGCCGGCATTGCCGGCATCGTCGTCGGGGCCGGGGCGATGCTGCTGAAGCAGATGGGCGACAAGCCCGGAAGCCGCGACGCGACGGAGGGCTAGGCCATGTCCGTAAGCCGGCGCGACTTCCTGTGCAACGTGGGTGGCGGTGCCGTGGCGGCGACCGCCGCCCCTGCCGCCGCCGAGGCCGCGCCGCTGCTGGCCCGGCCGAACCTGCCGCTGCCGCCGAAGGCGGTCGGGATGCTCTACGATTCGACCATCTGCATCGGCTGCAAGGCCTGCGTCGACGCCTGCAAGTCCGCGAACGGCATGCCCGACGAAATCCCGCTGGAGCATAGCGGCTGGAATTTCGGCCAGTGGGATACGCCGCAGGACCTTTCGGGCAAGACGCTCAACGTCATCAAGGCCTATCGCCAGGGCGACATGAGCAAGAAGGACGTGGAGGAAGACGGCTTCGCCTTCATGAAGCGGCACTGCCTGCACTGTGTCGACCCCTCGTGCATCTCGGTGTGCCCGGTCTCGGCGATGCTGAAGGATCCCGAGACCGGCATCGTCACGCACGATCCGGACGCCTGCATCGGATGCCGCTATTGCGTCTATGGCTGCCCCTTCGGCGTGCCGCAATACGACTTCGATTCCCCCTTCGGCGAGATCCAGAAGTGCGAGATGTGCGAACATCTGCAGGCCAAGGGCGAGATCCCGGCCTGCTGCGACGTCTGTCCGACCGGCGCCTCGCTCTTCGGCCTGGTCGAAGAGCTGCAGGCCGAAGCGGACCGCCGTCTCGCCGCGGCGCCCGGCAGCCCCTACCAATTCCCGCGCGGCCGTTTGGGGGACGGCCGGCCGACCCACGAGGGCAAGATCGCGACCTATCAGCCGGCGGTCTACGGCGTCGATGACGGCGGCGGCACCCAGGTCCGCTATCTCTCGGGCGTGGCCTTCGCCAAGCTCGGCCTGCCCGATCTGCCGAAGTACTCCTTCGCCTCGGTCGGCGAGGGCATCCAGCACACCATCTACAAGTGGTTTATCGCGCCGCTGGTCGGCTTCGGAGTCCTGGCGGTGTTCGCCCGCCGCCACCTGCGGCGCAAAGCGGACCGGGGCGATCTTGGGCAGGGAGGCGAGGCATGAGTCACGCCCCCCTTCGCAGGACTCTTTTCACCCCGGTGACGCTGGTGCTGGCGGTGCTGGTTGCGATCGCCGCCTACTACGTCGCGATCCGGTTCATCTTCGGGCTCGGCGCCGTCACCAACCTGAACCCGGGCTATCCCTGGGGCATCTGGGTGGTGGTCGACATCGTCATCGGCACGGCCCTGGGCTGCGGCGGCTTCGCCATGGCCTTGCTGGTCTACATCTTCAACCGCGGCGACTATCACCCCTTGGTCCGGCCGGCGCTCCTGGGCGGGCTATTCGGCTACACCTTGGCCGGCATGGCCGTCATCATCGATCTCGGCCGGTACTGGCAGGCCTACAATCTGATGCTGCCCTGGTACGCCCAGCCCAACTCGGTGATGTTCGAGGTGGCGCTCTGCGTGATGGCCTACGTCATCGTGCTCTGGGTCGAGTTCTCGCCGGCCTTCTTCGAACGCTTCGGCCTGACCGGCCTGCGCCGGCTGGTCCAGCGCTACATGTTTCTGTTCATCGCCCTGGGCGTGCTGCTGCCCAGCATGCACCAGAGCTCGCTCGGCACGCTGCTGCTGGTCATGGAATCCCAGCTGTCACCCCTGTGGTACAGCCTTTGGCTGCCGCTGCTGTTCGTCATCTCGGCGCTGGCCATGGGCTATGCGATCGTCGCCTTCGAGGCGACCGTGGTGTCCGAGACCTTCGACACGCCCTCCGAGCACCATCTGCTGTCCAGGCTGTCGATCGTCGTCGGCTGCGTTCTGGTGGCCTTCATGGCGATCCGTTGGATCGACCTGCTCGACCGCGGCGTGCTCGCGCTCGCCCTTGCCGGCGATTTGGACGCCTGGATGTTCTGGATCGAGAACGGGCTCTTCGCCTGTGCCATCCTGGCCTTCCTGCTGCCGGCCGGTCGGGCGTCGAAACGCGTGACCTTCTTGGGCGCCGCCGCCCTGTTGCTGGGCGGCTCGCTGTACCGGCTCAACGCCTATCTGATCGCTTACGATCCCCCGGGCAACTGGACCTACTTCCCCTCGGTGCCGGAGCTGATGGTGACGATCGGCGTCTTCGCCCTGGAAGTCCTGCTCTACCTGATCTTCGTCAAGACCCTACCGGTACTTGCGGCCCACGCCTCGGCGCCGGCCGCCAAGGCCCAACCTGCCGAATAGGAGCCGTCCCGTGGCACGTATCACCATCGATCCGATCACCCGCATCGAAGGTCACCTGCGGATCGACTGCGAGGTCGATCAAGGGCAGGTCGGCAAGGCCTGGTCGTCCGGCACCATGTGGCGCGGCATCGAGCTGATCCTCAAGGATCGCGACCCGCGCGACGCCTGGATCTATGCCCAGCGGATCTGCGGCGTCTGCACAACCGTGCATGCCGTGACCTCGGTCCGGGCGGTCGAGAACGCGCTCGATCTGCCGGTCCCGCTGAACGCTCAATACATCCGCAACCTGATCGTCGCCGCCCACGGCATCCACGATCACATCGTGCATTTCTACCACTTGGCCGCTCTCGACTGGGTCGACATCGTCTCGGCGCTGAGCGGCGATCCCAAGTCGACGGCCAAGCTCGGGGCACAGCTCTCGGACTACAAGGGCAACAGCGAGCCGGAGATCCGGGCGGTGCGCGACCGGCTCGCGAAGTTCGTCGACAGCGGCCAGCTCGGCGTCTTTGCCTCGGGCTATTGGGGTCACCCGGCGATGAAGCTGCCGCCGGACGTCAACCTGCTGGCGGCGACCCACTACATGCAGGCGCTGGAAGTGCAGCGCGCCTGCAACCAGATCGTCACCATTCTGGGATCGAAGTCGCCGCACATCCAGAACCTGGCCGTCGGCGGCGTGGCGAACCCGATCAATCCGGAGAGCCAGTCGACCCTGACCCTGGAGCGCTTGTACGCCATCAAGGCGCTGATCGACCAGGTCGGCGACTTCGTCAACAACGCCATGATGACCGACACCGCGGCGGTCGGCGCGCTCTACGCCGATTGGACCGGGTATGGCGCCGGTGTCACCAACTACCTGTCGGTTCCCGATCTGCCGCTGGACGAGATGGGCGAGCAGTTCGAACTGCCCGGCGGCTTCATCCCGAATGCCGACGTCGACGCCTTCAAGCCGATCACCAGCTACAAGGACGACTACTTCCGGGACGGGGTGAAGGAGGCGGTCAAGCACTCCTGGTACGACTATTCGAACGGCGGCGCCGCGTTGCATCCCTTCGACGGCGAGACCAGCCCGAACTACACCGACTTCCAGGACGACGGGAAGTACTCCTGGATCAAGGCGCCGACCTTCCACGACGAGCGCGCCCAGGTCGGGCCGCTGGCGCATGTGCTTTCCATGTACGTCGCCGGGCACGAGCCGACCCGGCGACACCTCGGCAGGCTGCTGGACGTCGCCGGCAAGCTCGCCGGCAGCGAGATCCCACTCTCGGCGCTGCACTCGACGATCGGAAGAATTGCCGCGCGCACGGTCCGCTGCGCGGTGCTGCTCGAATCCCTGAACAACCAGTGGCAGCTGTTGATGGAGAACATCGGCAAGGGGGATTTCACCACCTTCAACCGGCCGGAGTTTCCCAAGGGTGAGGTGCGCGGCTTCGGCTATCACGAGGCGCCGCGCGGCGTGCTGTCCCATTGGACGGTGATCGAGAACGGCAAGATCAAGAACTACCAGGCGGTGGTCCCCTCGACCTGGAACGCCGGGCCGCGCGACGACCAGGACCGGGCGGGGCCCTACGAGGCCTCGCTGCTCGGCAACCCGGTCGCCGACCCCGAGCTGCCGCTCGAGGTGCTGCGCACGGTGCACTCCTTCGATCCCTGCATCGCCTGCGCGATCCACATGGCCGATGCGGACAAGAGGCCGATCGTCCAGGTCAAGGCCTTCTGAGGGGGCGGGAGATGAGCATCCTGGTCCTGGGTCTCGGCAACTTGCTGCTGTCCGACGAAGGCGTCGGAGTGCGGGTCGCCGAGGCGCTTATCACGGGCGGGCGGCTGCCGCCCGACGTCGAGGTGGTCGACGGCGGCACCTCGGGCATGGAGCTGCTGGAGATCATGATGGGGCGGAGCTTGATCGTCGTCGCCGACGCCATCAGCTCGGAACGGCACCGGCCCGGAGAGATCATCCGGCTCGACGGCGCCGAGCTCGACCGCTTCTTTCGCCAGCGCATGTCGCCGCACCAGATCGGTCTGACCGACGTGCTGGCGGCGCTCGAGCTCATGGACGCGGCACCCGATCGCCTGGTGCTGTTCGGCGTCGTGCCGCAGAGCCTTGAACTGGGTCTCGAGCTGACGCCGCCGGTCGCCGCGGCGCGCGACCGCTTGGTCGCGGCGATCGAGGCGGAGGTGGCGACCGGGCGTGCCGTCGCGCCCGCGGCGGCATGAGGGGCGGCGCATGTGCATTGCCATCCCCCGCGAGGTCTTGAGCGTCGACGGCCTGACCGCCGAGGTCGCGACGGAGCAGGGTTCGAGCACCATCCTGCTGACCTTGCTGTCCGAACCGGTGGCGGTGGGCGATTACGTCACGCTGCAGGCCGGACGCTATGCGATCGGCCGTATGAATGCTGCGGAGGCCCGCATCCGCCTCAACCTCTTCGCCGAACTGACGGAACTCATCCAGCCCGAGAAGGGACCCGCCCCATGAACCCATTCGAGGATGATGTCGGCATCGCAAAGCTCGAAAAACGGCTCGGGCTTCTGCTGCGGCAGTTCAAGACCCTCGCTCCGGGTATGACCGATCTGCCGCTCTACAACCACAATGTCGGCATCGAAGCGGTCGATTTCATGCCCTTCGGCGGCATGGGTTTCGGTGCCCTGGTGACGCCGTGGTTCATCAACGCCGTCTTCTTGCCGCTGGAGCCCGTCTCATACAATCCCGATCAGGTCGGCAAGACCGCGACCGTCGAGTTGCCGGCCGGCCAGCGCGGTTTCACGCTCGGCGGTGACGAGCCGGTCGGACTCTATTGGTCCCACTGCATCATGTCGCCGCTGACTCAAATCGTGTCGCATGATGCTGCGCTCGTCTTGGCCCGAGCAAGACTGGCCGAGCTTCTGACCCGGCCCGAGGCGGATGAAGGAACGGAAGCGCGGCCGATCGTCCGATCTCGCCGCGATCTGCTGATCAGCAACTTGGAAGAGCCTGCGCTTGGCTGAAAAGCCGCTGCGATCGCGGACCGGGCCCCCGCTTCGAGACCGCTGCCATACCAAGCAGTGTGTTTGACCCACAAGCCTGGACCGGGCTCTTGCCGAAGCGAAGCTCGACCGGTGGCAGGGAGCGCCTTCTCAGCGGCTTTGGACGGGTGGATTTGACCCCACCCGGGCATAGGTTACGACCACAAGAGCTCCCGCTACCGTGGTTGGACAGCGTTCGCGAGTTGATCGAGTCCCGCCTTTAGCTTCGACCGTGTGCAGGCGATGTTGACCCTGGCAAATCCGGCGCCTTCCTCGCCAAACGCCTGACCACGCGTGACCGCCCACTTGGCCTCCTTGCGCAGGAACGCCGCTAGGTCATCGGGCTGAAGACCCATTCTCCTGAAATCCAGCCACAGCAAGAAGGTTCCCTCCGGTTCGATCAGGTCGACACCAGCGATGCTGTCCAGGTGATCTCTGACCAGAACTACGTTGCCCTCCAGGTAGGCCAGAACGTCCTCCAGCCAGCGCTTTCCTTTCGTGAACGCGGCTTCCATGGCCACGTTGGCAAATGCGTTGTTCTTGTTGACCGTCAGACGGCTGTTCTCGACCTGAAAGGCCTTGCGCTTCAGATCATCGGTAACGACGGTGAAGGCCGAGCAGCAGGAGGCGATGTTGAAGGTTTTTGCCGGCGACAGACAGGTGATGCAATTGTCCGAGTACGCCGTCCCGAGCGACGCGAAAGGCGTGTATCTGCCACCGGAGAAAACAAGATCGCCGTGCATTTCGTCAGTGACGACCAGGACGTCGTGACGGGCGCAAATGTCTCCGAGCGCGCGCAGCTCCTGCTCCGTCCAGACGCGGCCGACAGGATTATGGGGATTGCACAGGTAGATCATCTTGGTGCGCGGGTCAGAGGCCTTTAGCTCCAGGTCCTCGAAATCCATCACGTAGCGACCGTTCCTGAGCACCAAGGGATTGGACACGAGCGCGCGTTTGTTCTCGCGGAGGATGTCGAAGAAATCAAAGAAGACGGGTGGTTGAACGATCACTCCATCCCCTTCGTCCGTGAACAGCGACGCCGCAATGGCCAGGGCATTCAGAATATTCGGTGCGCGAAGCACATGATTGGTGTCTACGTGCCAGCCATGACGCTCTTTCAGCCAGGCCGTCAGGGCCGGTAGCAAACCATCCGGCAAGGTTTCGTAGCCAAAGACGCCGTGGTCGAGCCTTCTTTGCAGCGCCTCGAGGACACAGGGCGGCGCTCTGAAATCCATGTCCGCCACGCCGGCGGCAAACAAGTCAGCTCCATCTGGGCCCAGGACGATTGGATGAACCTTCAGCGCGGGGACCTCGCGCCGGTCGATGTCCTCGTCGAACGCGTTCGGTTCCCGGCCGCGGTCCTTCAAGCTGTGCCCCCAGGGCCGATGAAATCGACCTCAGCGCTTCTCATTCCAAATCCGTCGCGATCTGAAAGACGCAGTCGCCACGCGCCACCCGGCCCGGCGCACGCTTGCACAGGACCATTCCGTCGAGCTGAGAACGCACGATCGTCGCTTCGCGCCAGGGTTCCTCGGGATGGTGGATGGCGCCCGTGGCATCACCGCTCTCGACCTCGTCGCCAAGCTCCTTGAACGGCTCGAACACGCCAAAGTCGTAGGCATAGACCGAACCTTGAACCCGAAGCTCGCGGGTGCCATTGGCGGCATCCGCTTGGTAGTTCGGCAGCATGCCAAGGAAATGCAGAACGCGCTTGACGCCCCGTTCCGTCAGCGCCAGGACCCAGGGGGTGACGGCGCCACCGCCGCCAAGTTCAGCCATCAGTGAGATAACGCCCTTGCGCGAGGCCGCAGCCATGGAGGTTCGGTTGGTTGTCTGGCGGCCCCCACTCTTGAAGACCCAGGCATAGGGCGCGTCGAAAGCCTGCTGAAGCTCGACCAGCGTCTGCGCTTCCGCCGCCGTGACGCCGCGCCCCCGGAGCAGCGTCGGCGCATAGACCAATGAGGACCCGCCGGAATGAAGGTCGAGGCAGTAGTCGCACATCGGCATCAGCACCTCTTCGATGTAGTGGGCGATGGCCTGGGTGGGCGTGCCCAGCGGGTCACCTGGAAAGCTACGGTTGAGGTTGCCGTCGTCGATCGGCGAGGTGCGCAGGCCAGCCTCTGCCGCCGGGTAGTTGGCCATGGTCAGGATGAGGAGGCGGCCACGGATATCGGTGGGCTCCAGTTCGCTGCAGAGCTTCGTCAGCGCAATCTGGCCCTCGTACTCGTCACCATGATTGCCGGACATCAGAAGAACCGTCGGGCCATCGCCATTCCTGATCGTGACCATAGGAACTGGGATCCAGCCATAAGCGCTGCGATGGACCGAGTGAGGCAGTCGCAGGAAACCGGTGTGCTTCCCGTCGCTGTCAAAATCGACCTCCGATGTGATCAAGGATCCTGACATTCCCCGAACACCACATGACCCCGCAGCTCTTTCAACGCCGGTCTCATAGCAGAGAACAGCCGCGAGCCCAACGTCGTCTCTCGGCTTTTGGCCGTCCTGACGTCTGCCGAGATCCAACCTCCGCTCCATCCCCGCAGCCGGGCGTTGCTGGCGAATTGGCCGCTTTCCTGCGGCTCTTTCACCTTCGCATCAAAGGTCGGACGGGAGGAGCAAGGCAGGTCCGGGGCAGCTCCTGATTCATCGGCGACTCAGCCAGGCGATCCAAGACACGGACGACGCGGCTGCGCGGCAGTGACGTGTCGACCTGTGGCTCGATCAAACTGCGCTCAATTGGACTCAATTGAGCGCAGATAATTTGATCTCTTCCATATAGATAGAGCAGCTTATCTGCGTTCGAATGAACGCAGGCTGCTCTAGGCCTCGGGGCGAAAGATGAGAGCGAGACCGTTGATACAGTAGCGGAGACCGGTGGGGGCTGGTCCATCCTCGAAGACGTGACCGAGATGGCCGAGACAGCGGGCGCAGTGGATTTCGGTGCGTGGCAGGATCAAACGGAAATCCAAACTCGTGGCAACGTGAGTTTCGTTGATCGGAGCCCAGAAGCTCGGCCAGCCCGTCCCACTGTCGTACTTTGTCTTGCTCGAAAAGAGCGGCAGCTCGCAGCCGGCACAATGAAATGTCCCACTGCGCTTTTCGTCGTTGAGTGAGCTGCTGTACGCGGGTTCGGTCCCCTCCTCGCGAAGGATATGGAACTGATCGGCTGTGAGGCGACCCTCCCAATCGCGCTTCGAGAGCGCCCGCCACTTGTCGACGTCCGCCAGGGACGAGACGGCGGCCCTGGCAACCTGGCTAAAGGCGAGCGGCAAGGTTAGCAAGCCGAACGCGCCGCCGCCGGTGGTGCCGAGCAGCTGGCGAAAGAAGGTGCGGCGAGACAGTCTCATTTGCCCTACTTCTTGGTCAATCTCAGGTTGGCGAGCAAGAAGACACAACAAGAGTATGGCGAATGTCAGCGCTAGGCGAAAGGTGGAAGGCTGCTGGGCCCCCGATTCTGAAACTCGCAGGAGCGAATTGCGGAATCGAAGGGACACTTTATTCTTGAATCTAGGATGATTCAGCTTCCAAAGTCCGGCATGTGAAATCTGCCAGACCTTGAATCCATCACACTAGGCGACTGCCACTGTCCGTCAGTGCTTCAAGGCTATTTCGCCAGCAAGACTCCGGGTCCCGGGACCCTCTTGCCACCGCGGCTTCTTTATCTCGGCTCGAACACGGGCTCTAAGCCTGCCGACAGGACCGCGGCGAAGAGGTGGCGCTGAGGGGACCGGCGATCGACGCGGCCATTCTCACCGTTTGGACTCCCACTGCCAGCTCGCTTGGGACCTTTCGCGCGCGACTCCATCGGGAACGAGACCTGGGCTGCCGACAGCCGCGAAATAGGGCCGCTGGAGCCTGCTGCAATGGTGCCGTGATTGACCAGAATCAATGAAGGCCTCGCGTTGTCGGTACATGCTTCACGACAAGAAACCGAAAAGCGTGGCAGAATCATCGCGCTGCGGAGGAGGCAGATTTGGTGGCTCCTTGCAAAGCTCTAGGTGCTGGTCCTATTCGAGATGCCCGATAGCCGGAGAGCCCTGTTGCTGCTGTCCGGTGTTGGAAAGGGCCAGCTCTGACGTGCCTTGGGAGGCCAGCTAAGTCGTCTTGTCTGTTGATTGAGAGGGGCCAAAGGAGGAGGAAAAATGCTTCGAAGACTAAGGCCCGTGCTCATCGCTGGCTCGGTTCTTCTTGTTGCTTTCGCGAGTTCGGTGAACGCAGACCTGGCTGACGACAAGCCTGCGGACGTTGTCATGTATCGGCAGCTGCTTATGAAATCGCTGGACGTTCACATGGCTGGGATCGCTGTCCTGGTCGAGAACAAGGTCGACTATTGGGGGCACGCGAGAGCGCATGCAGAAGCCATCGAAGGCATCAGCCGTGATATGCCGATGGTCTTTCCTCATTGGACGGGCCCCGAGGCGACCGAGACCCTTGCGCTGTCAACGGTCTGGAAGGACTGGCAGGTGTTTCGGTCCTCCTCGTCGGAACTGACCCAGCAAGCGGCTCTTCTCGTCGAGGCGACGGGCTCGATCGACAGGCGAGCCATCCAGCTTCAGTATCAGAAGGTTCGAGAAGCCTGCGATGGCTGTCACGAAGCATTCATGAAGCCGGATTGACCGTCGCGTCGCAGGATTCGGTCTCTACTGATCGCTGACTGGCCATACTCTGTCGATCGAGACAGGCCGCGTGGCTGTCTCGCAAAGCTCGGCCATTGAAAGAGCTCCGCTTTCCGAACTCGCACACTGCGGCGAAGGGCATCCGCTCGGGTTCGACGATGCCGAAGCGTCACGAGCGATTCTTGCGGCGAAGTCCGCAGGGTTCATGACATCTTGTCATGCCGCTCACTTCTTTGTGAATTCAGTGGCTCATCCGGTCTGGCGGCCAAAGTCATCTGCCAAATTGGCAGAGTTTGCAAGTGACCGGGACCCCGGCGAATTCCATGCAATCGAAATTTGTGCCCTTATCTCAGAGATTTGAGATGAGGTTCCGAAATCTGGCCCGAATCTTGCTTGGCTTCCTATAGTACGGCCGCGAAATCGGGCCGAAGGGCGGAGGCGAATGTTGCTGGGAGGAACTCCGATCTCATGGAAGGGCTGGCGGGCCAGAGTCTTGGCCGACGGTTCTGTTCTCTTGTGAGCGGAGGTCTTTGGGTCTTCCCCAAGTGAACCGCAAGACGATCCTCCGCCCTGTTCGGCAGGCGGCCGCAAGAAAGGCCGACGCTCAACAGGAGAGGACGGATATGAAAGCACCAATCAAGCGTTTGAAGGAGGTCGCAGGCGCTGCGGCTCTGCTGGGGCTCGTGTTTGTGATCCCGCAGACGGCCGCAGCCCAACAAGCGATGGGTGGCCAATATCGCCAGCAGGCTCAGCCGCAGCAGCCGCAAGCCGGTTATGGGCAGTGGGGCATGCGCGGGATGTACGGCATGCCCGGCTGGGGCCAGCAGGGCATGTATGGCATGCCCGGGATGCGCGGCATGTACGGCATGCCCGGCTGGGGCCAGCAGGGCATGTATGGCATGCCCGGCATGTACGGCATGCGAGGCATGTACGGTATGTATGGCATGCCTGGAATGACCGGCATGTACGGCATGCCCGGGATGTACGGAATGCCTGCGATGTACGGCATGCCCGGTATGCAAGGCATGTATGGCATGCCCGGGATGCAAGGCATGTACGGGATGCCGGGAATGACCGGCATGTATGGCATGCCTGGAATGACCGGTATGTATGGGATGCCGGGAATGACGGGCATGGCCGGCCTTCCTGCCGCTCCTGGCACGGCTGGGTTCTTCACCGTTGGGCCGGGCGGAGTGATTACGCTTTATCCGACTGGATCGGT
>JAAUXY010166488.1_pt1 | contig 19551 bp, 15 predicted proteins | sample 7278121 | NCBI WGS metagenome assembly JAAUXY01 (sample SAMN14350117, study PRJNA611818) | marine sediment metagenome | isolation source: surface marine sediment (1.8m) | place: French Polynesia: Moorea | collected 2018-08 | reverse complement strand
TGCAATGCCTGGAGATTCTCGGTGGCCAGGAGGAGCACAAGGTTTTCAAGGCGATCATCGACGCGGTTCGCACCGACGTCGAGAGCGGTATGTCGCTGGCCGAGGCGATGAAGCGTCACCCCAACGCCTTCGACAACCTCTACGTCAACATGATCGCGGCCGGCGAGGCCGGCGGTATTCTCGATGTCATCCTGCAACGCTTGTCGGTCTACATCGAGAAGGCGGTCAAGCTCAAGAATCAGGTCAAGAGCGCGCTGATGTATCCCATCGCCGTCTTGCTCATCGCCGCTGGCGTCGTCTTCATCATCCTGTGGAAGGTGATCCCGGTCTTTGCCCAGATGTTCGCCGGCATGGGCGCCCAGCTGCCGTATCTCACGCGCATGGTGGTCAAGGCCAGTAATCTCGTCGGATCCTACGGTCTGTGGATCGTCGCCTTCCTGATCCTGACGTATATCGCGATGCGCGAGTGGCACAAGACCTATCGCGGGCGACGCATCCTGGACCGTGCGCAGTTGATGATTCCGATCATCGGCCAGCTGCTGCTCAAAATCTCGATAGCCCGCTTCTGCCGTACCCTGGCAACGTTGACCTCTTCCGGCGTACCGATTCTTGACGGGCTCGAGATCACCGCCCGCACGTCGGGCAACGCGGTGGTCGAAGACTCGATCATGAGCGTTCGCAAGAGCGTCGAGGAAGGTAAAACCATCAGCGCTCCGCTGCTCGAGACCAAGGTCTATCCACCGATGGTCTGCCAGATGATCTCGGTCGGTGAGCAGACCGGTGCCCTCGACCAGATGTTGTCGAAGATCGCCGACTTCTATGAGGACGAGGTCGACACCGCGGTCAGCGGCTTGATGAAGTTGATCGAGCCGATCATGATCGTGGTTCTCGGTGTCATCATCGGTACGATCGTGATCGCGATGTACCTGCCGATGTTCGCGATGTTCTCGAAGATCGGCTGATTTCCGAGCCGTCCGAATGACTCGGGCAGCCAGAAGCAGACCATGGCACCCGTCGAATCCGAGGCCGTCCGCCTCCGGTAGAGCTGCTCGCCCCAGGGCGAAGACGCTGAGCTCGCGGCCGCCGATCCAGGACCACCGACTCGTCTGGCTGATCGGTATCCGCATGCTGGTGGTCGCCAGCGTCGCCATCCCCTACCTGCTCTACAACCCCCAGCGGGTGGGCGAGCCGACGGTGCAGCTATTTATCGCCTTCACCTCGGTTCAGTGCCTGCTTTACATCGTCCTGCTGAAAGTCCTGCAGCGCCGCCGACAGGCCCAGGCCTACATTCAGTTCTTCGGCGATCTGGTCTTCATCAGCTTGCTGATCTACAAGCTGGACGCGACCAGCTTCTCGATCCTCTACATCTTCATCATCAGCGTCGCCGCTGTTTTCCTGGATCGCACCGGAGTGCTGATCGTTGCTGGCCTGGCCTATGTCCTCTACCTCGCTGTCTTCCTCAAGTGGGTGCTGCCGGTGTTCGACTCCGGCGCTCCCCTGCCGCCGCTACCCCAGGATCCGGTGGCCATGCTGCAACTCTTCTACAACCTCGTCGTGCACCTGGTGGGTTTCTACGGCGTCGCGATCTTGACCTCCTACCTGGCGCGGGACGCTCAGCGCTCTGAGGAGCAGTTGCGCAAACAGCAGCTCGACCTCGCTTACCTGCAGGGTCTCTACGGCGACGTGATCCAATCGATGTCGAGCGGTCTGGTGATCGCGGATCTCGACGGCACGATCGTCAGTCTCAACCGTTCGGGAGAAGAGATCCTGCGCCGATCGGAAGAAGAGCTGGTCGGCGCTCGTATCGACGAGGCCAGCATCGTGTCGGCAGAGCAGTGGGCCCGATATCTTCGGGAGCCCGAGACGGTCACGGTTCGCTCCGAAGGCGAGTGCGACCAGGGCGACGGCACGTCGATCTATCTCGGATTTACCCTCACCCACCTACGCGACGCCGAGGGCACTCGTCAAGGCTATATTCTGTTGTTTCAAGACCTCACGGAGTGGCAGGAGTTGCAGGAACAGCTACGGATCCAGGACCGTATGGCCGCCATCGGCCAGATGGCGGCCGGCCTGGCTCACGAGGTGGGCAACCCGCTGGCGGCGATCTCTGGATCCGTCCAGATGTTGGCCGGCGGCCTGCGCGGCAACGCCGATCGGGACGACGCCGATCGCGGAAAGCTGGCGGAGATCATCCTCAAAGAAAGCCGCCGGCTGGATCGCACGGTCAAGACCTTCTTACAATTCGCCAAACCGCGCGAGCGTGAGCTCGCGGAATTCGACGTCGCGGCGATGCTGGCGGAAGCGATCCAGCTACTGAGCAACAGCGGCGACGTTCACGCCAAGCACACGATCGAAGCGGATCTCATCCCGGAGTCCGCCATGATCCAGGCGGACTTCGATCAGCTGAGCCAGATCTTCTGGAATCTGGCCCGCAACGCCCTGCAAGCAATGCCCGGAGGCGGCCGCCTGACGATCAGCGGCCGGCTGGAAAACGGTTATTATCAGATGCAGTTCCGAGATACCGGCATCGGCATGACCGAAGAGGAGCGGGATCGGATGTTCCATCCGTTCAAATCTTTCTTCGACGGCGGTACCGGTCTCGGAATGGCGATCGTCTACCGGATCGTCAAAGAGCACGGTGGTGAGATCCGGGTAGACAGCGAGCCTCATCGCGGTTCGCGCATCACCGTCCGGTTGCCGATCCGGCAGACCGGTGAGGCAGAAGAGATCGAGACGTGACAAACCATTCGTTAGAGTGCGGCGATGATTCATGGAACCCTTTCAGGGTTCGACGTACAACTTCCGGAACGTCTGGTTAGTGGTGAGGCAGGGGAGATCGGAGCATGAAGACGCGTTTGCTGGTGGTCGACGACGAGGAAAGTCTGGCGGAGTTCCTGCGCCTGCTGTTCGAGAAAGAGGGCTACGACGTCCAGACTGCCAATTCGGTCGAAGAGGCCCGTGAACGACTCGGTGAACGAACCTTCGACCTGGTGCTCTGCGACATCCTGATGCCCGACGGCAACGGCCTGGAGCTACTCAAAGAAATCAAGGCCCAGAATTCCGGCACCGCGGTGATCATGATGACCGCCTACGCGTCGAACAAGTCGGCGGTCGAAGCCATGAAGCTCGGCGCCTACAACTACATCTCGAAACCGTTCAACGTCGAGGAGCTGACCGTCGTCGCGGCCGGTGCCCTGGAGAAGACCGGTCTCGAGGAAGAGAACGTCTATTTGCGCCACGAGCTGGAACGCAAGTATCAGTTCTCGAACATCATCGGCCGCAGCCCACGGATGCAGGAGGTGTTCTCCCTGATCGAGCGCGTGGCCAAGACCACGTCGACCGTGCTGATCTCGGGCGAGAGCGGCACCGGTAAAGAGCTCATCGCTCGCGCCGTCCACTACTCCGGCCCACGCTCGGAGAATCACTTCTTGTCGATCAACTGCGGAGCGATGCCTGAGAACCTGCTCGAGAGTGAGCTCTTCGGCCATGAAAAAGGGGCCTTTACCGGCGCCGTCCGCGAGAAGAAGGGCCTGTTCCAGGAAGCCAATGAGGGCACTCTATTTCTCGATGAGATCGGTGAAACCACGCCGTCGATGCAAGTCAAGATGCTGCGGGTCCTCCAGGACAAGAAGATCCGCAGGGTCGGCGGCAATACCGAAGAGCCGGTCGACGTACGGATCATCGCCGCTACCAACCGCGACCTCCAGGAACGGATCAACACCGGCGACTTTCGCGAGGATCTCTATTACCGCATCAACGTCATCCCGATCAGCCTGCCACCCCTGCGAGAGCGGCGTGAGGACATCGCGCCCCTGGCCGAATTCTTCATCAAGAAGTTCTCTGACGAGCTCGGGCTCGATGACAAGCCGATCTCGAAACGGGCCCTGGAGCTGCTGCAGAGCTACCACTGGCCCGGCAACGTCCGGCAACTCGAGAATACGGTCGAAAGGGCCTTGACCCTCGGGACGAGCAGAGAGCTGACCTCCGATGACCTACCGCCACAGATCCGCAACAAGAGCAATCGTCCGCCGCAGGCGATCAGCCTTCCCAAGGAAGGTATGGAGCTCGAACCCTACCTCGACGAGATCCGCCGAGACCTGATGCGCCAGGCACTGGAGCGCACCGACGGGGTTCAAACCCAGGCGGCGGAGATCCTCAAAATCTCGTTCCGCTCGTTTCGCTACTACGCCAAGAAGCTCGAGCTGACCGGAACTCCGGATTGAGTCTAGCGTCAGGGCCCAGGCCCTCTCGCCGCTTCCCGTACTTCTCCTTGATCTTCGCCGCCTGCGCCCTGCCGTTCGTCTGGCGGGTGTCGAAGAACGTCGCCGTCGCGCTGCGCTTCGAGGATGCCCTGATCGTGCTGCGCTATGCCCGCAACCTGGCCGAAGGGCAGGGGTTTGTGTTCAACGCCGGCGAGCGGGTTCTCGGGGTCACCACGCCCCTGCACACCCTGCTGTCCGCGGTCTACGTGATGGCCGGCGGCGACCAGGCCGCGGCGGTGCAGAACGTCGTCGGAGTGATCTTCCTGGTGCTCCAGGCGTGGCTCGCGGCCCTGATCTTGAACCGCTACTACCCCACCCTGCTCGGCGGCCTGGCAGCGGTCTTGATCCTGACCAATCTGAACTTCAACTATCTCTACTTCGGCATGGAGACCCACCTCTTTGCCTTCTTGGTTCTGCTGTCGTGCTACCTCTATAAGAGACGCCGCGACGTCTCGACCGGCGTCGTTCTCGGCCTCGCTTTCCTCACCCGCTACGACGCGGCGCTCCTGGCCCTGCTCATCGGCCTGGCGTTGCTGATCGAGCGAAGAAAGCTGCCGGTGCACCTCACCGCGGCGTTCTTCATCGTCGTCACCCCCTGGCTGGTGTTCTCCTACCTCTACTTTGGGGGGGTCCTGCCGCAGGCTCTCGGCGCGAAAAAAGACTATTACCCGGCCCTCGCCTACGTGCGCTACGTCTTCGACTACTACCGGCAGTACTTTGCCGCCCTGACCGGCGTCTTTATCCCGAGCGTCGGCATCCAGACCGCCGTCGCCTGGCTCTTTGCTCCGTTCTGTCTGGCCGGCGTCTTCGGCATGGTCGTCAAGGCCAGAGACTCCTTCGTGCTGATCGCTTTTGCCGCTCTGCAGGTGCTGACTTATGCCGCACTGGGCCCCGACCCGGGTTTCCGCTGGCACTACTACCTGCTGAACCCGGTGCTGACGATGCTCTTCCTCGCGGGCCTCTACGAAACCGGTGCACTCGCCTCAAGACTGATCCCCGGGCCACGACGAGCCGGGGTGAGTCGCGCGGTACCAGCCGTCGTTCTAGGAATCGCCCTCGTCCTGGCGATCCTGAATCTTCATCGTCGGCTGGATTACGTCCATCGACTTGGCCCTCACGCCACCCAGATGTTCGAGATCGCCGACTGGTTGAACGAGAGATACGGTGAGGAGACCAGCCTGCTGCAGCCCTCGATCGGGATCCTGGGATACGCCACGCGCCTGCGCCTGATCGATCACGCCGGCCTGGTCACCCCCGGGCTTTATTACTACGACGGCGCCAGCCACACCCCGATGATGGAAGTGCTGAGGCGCTTTGAGCCCGACCTGGCGTTGGTCCCCGAGGGCTCGGATCAAGTGCTGCGGCAGCACGGCTATCGCCGGATCCAGGCGTTTCACGACCCCACCTCTTTTCTGCTCTATGAACGACCCGCCCGGGGTGAGTCTTGAAGATCGCCCTGGTCTGGAACCATCGATCGAGGTTGCTCGACTGCTCTTTTCGCTTCGAGCAATACCTCGACGGCTTCCGTGCCCTGGGTCACGATCCGGTGGTGGTCTGCGATAGGGATTCGGCCGAGGGATTTCACGGGCCGCTCGAAGTCGTGCCGAGCGCCGATCGCTTCGCCCAGCCGGACTTCTGGCGCCGGATCGCCGCCGACGTCGCGGTCATCGTGACCTGGCATCGCATGGCCACCGAGCTGGCGACGATCCGCGACGCCGGTACCCGGGTGATCGCGATCGCCGATACCGACGGCCGGCTCAGCCTGAGGACCTATCCGGCCGCCGCCCTCGAGCGTCTCGTGGTCTATCAGGACACGGTCTCAGGCCGCCTACGGTGCCTCAAATACTGGCTCGAGCAACTGCTGAAGGGCGCGGAGTCCGCGGAAGACTTGGAAGCCCTGGCCAGCACGCGGGCCTCTGACGCGTTGATCTTCGGTCATGAGCGGGGCCGAGAGTACTTCACCCGATTCCTGGCCAGATATCGGGAGCAGGCGCTCGCGGAGCGCATCGCCATCGTGCCGTTCACCATCGGAGCCTCATTCCTGAGCTGCTCCGTGCCCGGGACCAAGAGTGATCGGATGGTCGCCATCGGCCGCTGGGACGATCCTCAGAAACATGCCGCTTTGCTAGCTTCGGCCCTCGACCGATTCTTCGCTGCCTCCGAGCAGAAAAACGCCCGCACCGGGGTGACGATCTTCGGCCAGGGTAGCGAAGGCTTCGCGCCCCTGGCCAGACGCCATCCGTCGGTGCAGCTGGCCGGCGTCCAGTCTCAGGAAGTCGTCGCTCGCGCCCTGGCGGACGCGCGGTCGATCGTCTTCTCGTCGCGTTGGGAAGGCAGCCCCCATGCCGCCCTCGAGGCGCTGGCTCTGGGCGCGACCCTGATCGGGCCGCCGATCCCCAGCCTGGAGAGTTGGTCCGACAGCGGTCGCTACGGCACCGTCTCGGCGTCACGCCGCCCGGCTAGCCTGGCACGCGCCCTCGAGCACGAAATGACAGCCTGGAACACCGGGCAAAGAAATCCGCGGGAAATCGCCCGTCACTGGCGGTCGCAGCTGGCGCCGGCGGCCGTTTGCGGGCGCATACTCGAAGCGCTCTAGGAGCCTAGGTGGCTGTTGTGCATAGATTATCGCTGCCGGACGCCGGAGGCTTAGACGCAGGGTTGAGTGCGCGAAGCGCGCCCGACCCTGCCGAGGAGGGGCTGGGCCAATGAAGCCAGTCCGAAGGACTGGCTTTCTTGGGGCGCTAGCGACGCAGCTCATATGCTGGGAGCGCAGGCGTCTCGCCTGCAGATTGCCGAAGGCAATCCGCAGAAAGCAACGGCGCGCAGTAGCCCTCGGGCGTTGTGACGGTCGGCGAGTTGCGCCCGGAGCAGGCGGGACGCCTGCGCTCCCAGCAAATCACCATGACTTGCGTTCGCTGCTCAGCCTGACGCGACCCGCTCGGCCTTGGTCTTGGCTTCCGGCTTGGGCGGAGACTTCGTCTCCGACTTGGAGGCCTCACCCCCGTCGGACTTCGTACCGGACTCAGTCTTCGACTCCGACTTACCAGAGTCTCCCTTGCCGTTGCCCCCGCCCTTGTCGGCGTAGTCCGTCACGTACCAGCCACTGCCCTTGAACTGAAAGGCAGGAGCAGAAATCAGCTTTTTGAGCTCGCCGCCACACTCATCACATATCGAGAGCGGGTCTTCGCTGAGCCGCTGAATGACTTCAGTGACGTTGCCGCAACTCTGGCATTGGTATTCATAGAGTGGCATTCCACATACTCCACTTTAGTTCTTGGCTTACCCGAGAATGTACGTCAGACCTGTTTCGATGGATCTGATTTGTAGCGGATCATAACCGATCCGGTGCCTTTCCCACTGTCGTCGACTTTCTCGATCAGGTTCAAAATCCGGTAGGCGTAGAGCAAACGCGCGTTTTCCGAGACGCTGAACGGGCCTTCGGTGCAGACATCATAGAGGCGTCTCTGCCCGTCCACCAGGCGCAGAAGGCGGTACTCGTCCGCGTTGAGCGCGACATCGATCAGGTCTTCGGTGGTGTAAGACGGACCGAAGACCGTGTTCTTGCGCCCCAGTCGCTGCACCAGGGACTTGGTATCCGGGACCTGCTTGATGCCGCGGACGATCACCTGGCGCATCGGCAGGTGGATCTTGATCATGATCGGCTCACCGAATTCGCCGATGCGAAACGTCACCTCTCCGCGCTGCCAGGAGAAAACGCTCCAGACGATCGACTCCATCTGGCTACGAATCGATTCATAGAGCTCGCCGGGGGACAGCAGCCCGTCCTCGATCAACAGCTGCCCATGTCGCTTGCCCGACTGGCTGCGATTGCGCATGGTCTCGACCAGCTGCTGACGGGTCAGCTTGCCGGTGCGATAGAGATGCGCTCCGAGCCGATCCGCACGATCCGTCGAGGTCGCGTGAATGACGTTGCCTTCGTTGATATAAATGCGCTTGACGACGTCGTCACGGGAGATTTCGATCAACCCCGGCACCTTGTGCCGGTAAATGGTCGCAAACATCTCCGAAAGCGCTGTGTCTTCCAGAGTCTCGCGGTATTGGAAGGTGTTTCCCATGGCGACGGGCGAAGTCGGGACAGCCTGTTCAGACACTCTGGGGCTGGCCGGACGCAATCTGAAGCATGCTAGAGACCCCTGGCTGCCAAGGGTCGCCTGAAGCTGGCGTCCACCGCGGAGTCTGCCCCTTCGACGGAAGAAGAGACTATACCACTGGAGTCGAGAATGCTGACACCGGAAGATGCCTGGAACGAAATCGAAGCCCACTTGAGCCTCTTACCTTCACGACCAACGCCTCGCCAGGAAGCGATGGGGCGGGTTCTCGCGGCGGATCTGCCCGCCACCGTCGATATACCCCAAGCCGACGTTTCAGCGATGGACGGCTACGTCTGCCGCGGCGACGTCGCCGCCGGCACCTCCCTGCCGGTAGTCGCCACCGCTGCCGCCGGGAGTCCCCTGGATCTTCACCTGGAGCCGGGGCAGGCAGCCAAGATCATGACCGGGGCGGTGGTGCCGACGGGCGGCGATCGCGTCATCCCGGTCGAGAATACCGACGGCGGCGACGAACAGGTCGTATTTCACGATGCTCCTGTCCCCGGCGCTCACATCCGCCTCGGGGGCGAAGTCGTGCGCACCGGCGCACCGCTGCTCGGCGCCGGCTCTGTGCTCACCCCCGGCGCCATCTCGCTCCTGGCGTCCCACGGCTACTCTTCGGTGCCGACCCATGCCGTCCCAGAAGTCGCGGTCATGACCACCGGCGACGAGTTGGTCGCGCCCGAAGAAGAACCCGCTCCCGGCCAGCTGCGCGACTCGAACACCGCCTTCCTGCTCGCTGCCGGACGCGTTTCAGGCCTCGAATTCAAATCTCTGGGAACCGCTCCGGATCGCCTCGACGCCTTGCGGGAGCGCATCGCCAAGGGTCTGGAGTCCGATGTCCTGCTGTTGTGCGGCGGCGTCTCCATGGGGGAATTCGACTTGGTCGAAGACGTGCTCGCCGAGCTCGGTTGCGAACAGCTCTTCGACCGCGTCGCCATCCAGCCCGGCAAGCCCCTGGTCGCCGCCCGCCACTCCGGCGGCTGGGTCTTCGGCCTGCCGGGCAACCCGGCGTCGGTGATGGTCACCTACTGGCTGTTTGCCCGGCCGCTGATCGACCGCCTCCAGGGCATCCCGAATGGTTTCTGGCACGGCGGCTTGACCGCCCGGCTCGACGCCAGCCTGCCGAAGGGCAAGGGCAAAGACCGCTTTCTGCCCGCCGAGGTCACCTTCTCCCACGGCACCGTCCGCGCCCGGCCCCTGCCGCCGCGGGGCTCCCACGACGTCGTCTCCTACGGCCGCGGCACCGCCCTGATGCGTATCCGGCCCGACGCCGAGGCGGCCTCGGCAGGCGATCCCTGCGAGATCCTACCGCTGGCGAACTGGATCGGCGAGATCGCCTGAACCGAGAGTCTGCTAGGCTTTCGGACTCAACATCTCTTACCGGAGCTTGCGAACCGCCTGAACGGACGCCGCGACTCCTGCATCCTCAGGAAGGAGCACAGCCATGACTCACTCTTCGTGCCTGTCCAGGCTCTTGATGGCCCTCCTCATCGCGTCCTCCACCTCCATCGCGGGGGCGCCGGCGAGCGCGGAGACAAGCATGGCGGCGGGCGGCTCCTTCGTCTGGCTTTCCGACATCCACTTCGACCCGTTTTACGCCCCGAGCACGCGCGACGAGGCGAAGATCACGGCCATGCTCGAACAACTGGTCGACAGGCCGTCCTCCGGTTCGCCAACGTGGAAAGACCACACCACCTGGGCCGCCGTCTTTGCCGCCTCCTCCCTGCAAAACGTCTACAACATCCGCGGCGCCGACGCCAACGACGCGGTACTGCAAGAGGTCCTGCGGCAAGCCGCCGCCAAGCACCCCGCGCCCGACTTCATCGTCCTCACCGGCGATCTTCTCGGCCACGACTTCGGAGCCGACTACACGGCGGTGGCCCCGTCCGGCATGAACACGGCGACGGCCTACATCACCTTCGTGGCGCAGACCCTCAAGTACCTCGCCCAGTCGATTCGTGGCGCCTTTCCGGACCCGCCGATCATCGCGACCCTGGGCAACAACGACGCTTACTGTGGCGATTACGATCTTCACCTCGACGTCGACCTGGGCTCCCAGCAGAGCTTCGACTTTCTCACCGACACTTCCAACACCTTCCTGGACTACTTCCTCCCGGACCTCAAGCAGCCGGAGAACCAGGCCAAGAAGGCGAAGTTCCTGGAGACCTTCCTGAGAGGCGGCTACTACAGCCTCCCGGTGCCCAACGGCGGCGGCAGTCGCTTCCTGGTGGTCAATTCCATCCCCTTCATGGCCAAGTATCCGTGTGAAGAGTGCAGTTGCGACACCGGGGACAGCGAATGCAAGAAGTGCGGCGCCGCCTGCGGTAGCTTCGAACTCACCAAGGGACCCTGCGCCGCGAGCCCGATCATCGACGCCGACGCTCAGATGAGCTGGCTGACCCACGAGGCCGACGCTCCCAGCAGCGCCTGGGTCGTCGCGCACGTGCCGCCGGGCAAAGGCTGCTGGAGCACCTCACCGTCCTGGACCTCCACCTATCTAGATCCCTTCCGGGACCTCTTCCTCAGCAGCCCTCCGACAAGAGTCGCCGGAACCCTGGCCGCCCACTCCCACATGGCCAGCTTCAAGCTGGTGCGCGACGATGACGACAACGCTGTCTCCTTCGTCCTGCAATCTCCGTCGATCGGCTCCAACCACAGCAACAATCCGACCTTCGGGATCTTGACCCACGATCCGAGCACGCTGGAGATCACCGGCTACACCGTCTGGTATCTCGACCTCAGTCACCCGAGTACCTACTGGGGCCACTATCAGTTCGCCGGCCTGCCCGGATCCGTCACCACCCAGACCCTGGCCTCCCTCTATACCCAGCTCGGGGACACCAGCAGCTCCGATTGGGGCACCTTCCAGGCCGACTACGGCGCCCGGGCGCCGATCTGCACCGCGACTCGCAAGAACGGCTGCGTGGATCTCGGAGCCTTGAGTCAAACCAACCTGGCCTGCCTCGACTCTCTCGAATAACGCACGCGGTGCGGGAACTTCCCCCGGTTTTCGGCTCCTATCCGCACCGCGTGTTGAGGCGTCCCAAGAAAATCGAAAACCACTATCACCGGGTGCGCGGGCATCTCAAACGTAACCAAATCGACACACCACGCGTGCGAGCGGTTCGACACATGCAACCAGAACTACACACCACGCGTGTGAGCGCCTTCGACACGTAACCGAAGACACACACCACGCGTGCGAGTCCTTTCCTGGAAATCCTGGGTGGGCACACCACGCGTGCGAGCGCCCATCAACCGTAACCTTTCAGGCACTCGACGCGTTTGAGCCTTCTTCTATCGAGCGTGAAAGTAAATAGTCAAAGCGCTCTTGGCAAACAATGGGGAGCTCAGCTCGGCCTTCTTCATCAAGGGTGACGCTCGAAGATCTTGCCGACGATCCGCCAACCGTCGGCAGTCCGGTAGAGCGACAGGTAGTCGGTGAAGGTGTGCCTGCCGTCGCGGTGCAGCTCTACCTGGGCCACCGCCGCGTCCCCGGTGATCTCGACCATCGAAAACTCATGCGCTACCTTGGGCCGGGGTCGGTCAGGGTTCTTGCGCTGCCCTTCTTCGATCCGGGCGATCCACTCATCTCGGGTGATCTGCCTGAGGCCCTCGTCGGCGTTGATGAACATGACAAAGCTTTCGTGGAAGCCGGAACGGATCTTCTCCGGATTGCCTTCCTTATGGATGCCTTCGACGTAAGCGCGGGTGACCACCTCCTGGACCGCCTTGACGTCGGCATCGTTGGCGAGCGCGGATCCGGCGAGCAGCAGGAAGAAACCGGCCATTCCTATGGTTCGAACCATCTTGATCTCCTTGGGGTCGTCGGTTGCTGGAGCGAAACATAGCTACCTACGCATGGCACCCGTCAGGGTTTGTGCCCGAGTCGCGCCCTGGACGTCACCAGCGTTGGGGTGCCCGCCGTCGACGTCGTCCGCAATCCAGATAAACTGAGACGCCTGACAAGATCCAATGAATTCCTGACCTGGAGGCCTCCCCATGATTCGATCTTTGACGCGGAGACTTGCCCTGATCGCTACTCTGCCACTGCTGCTGCTACTCGTGTTTGCCGCTTGCACCGTTGGCCCGACGACCATCGAGGGCTGGACGACCAAATCGCTGACCATCGTCACAGGTCCGTTGCACCTCAAGTTGACGGGCCCGATGAAGATCCCCGAGCACAAAGCGTTTGGCAAGCTCGGAGGGGCAAAAATCAAAGACGGAGTGGTGCTCGATCTGCAGCTGAACAAAGGTGACCAAGTCCGTCTCAAAGATCGGGTCGATGGCTCTGGCAAGGTAGTGGAGGTGACTGGCGTCAAGGAGGAACCAAGACGCAACAGGGGCCGCGCCGGCGGCTCTAGTCCATCGTCTGGCAAGCTGCTCAAGCTGGAAGGTACCGTCGAACGCGGTTCGACCTATACCTGGACGATCCCTTCACTCTTCGGAGAGGCGGAAGCAGTGGTGCAAGTCACCGGAGGGTTGGTGGCTTCGGCCTACGACAACGTGCTGGTCGAGAGCGGACGTGAGGGCGAGAGGTCGCTCAACACGGACGCCCTGCAATCTGTGGAATACAAGGTCTCCGGCCCGGCGCCGGTATGGCAGGCGCCTTTCGATACGCCCTTCGGCAGGATCGAAGGGACCGGTACCATCACCACCGACGGCGACATGGTTCTCGAGTTCGCCGGCGAACCCGGCGACTTTATTGCCCGTGGTCGTCCCGGGTTCAGGCATGAAGACGGTACGGAGCGCCACTTCGGCTTCGAGGCGTCCTTCCCGGTCAAGCTCTCGGTCGGCGAGACGGCCGCGACGGGCGACATCGAGTTGCAGGGGGGCTTCAACGTGGTGTCAGCGCCTCGTTAGGGCGTCTCGCCCTCTGGGGTGGCGACCGAGTTGGCTGGCACGCCGGATGATCGGCACGCCGGATGATCGTGCCTGAGGTTTGGCAAAGACGCCCTGACCCACCGGAACACACCTCGATTCGTGCAAAAATGGGCTTGATCTCCTTGAACATCTGGAGAAATCGCAAAAACACGCGCTGTTCAAGCTGATCATCGGAAGTTTCTAGAAAAGACCTCCCTTTCGCCGGTACACACCTCGTTTCGCGCGAAAATGGGCTTGATCTCCTTGAACATCTGGAGAAATCGCAAAAACACGCGCTGTTCAAGCTGATCATCGGAAGTTTTTGGGGCAAGACGCCCTCTTCCACCGAATGAGCCGGATTTTCGTAGCTCCGAGCCTTATTCCAGCAAACTTCGCCTCTGACGGCGAAAGACGACGGGAAGCCGGCGTTTCAAGCTCGTTCCACGGTGTCCGCTACATGCGGTCTCGGAGGCGGCTACGATAGCGTCTGCACGGCCGGCAATCTCCGTAAACTCTCTACCGCGTGTTCATACTCAATACAAGTTTCGGATATCGTAGTCTGGATTCGAATGCTCCTCAGTGATGATGCGTGGCCGCTCCGTCAGCAAGAATACAACGGCGAGCACGACGAAGACCGGCTGAGGCACGAGCAACGCGCTGCAAAGCCACTCCAAATATCCAAACGACTGCGGCCAACCATCCCAAAAGGGAAATGACGCGCAAATGGAAACCAACAACCAGATGACAGACAGAAAACCGAAGAAGCGTGCCCGTGGTTTGCCCACGGTCTGCCGTGTAATCCAGCCGCCGCCTTCCATGATGTCTGATTGCCATTTCATGGCGAAGTGTCGAGCGGCCTAACGACCTGAAGGTGAGCGGCGGCGGCGACCGTCCGCTCGAGCGAAGGGTTCGGCGGCCTGCCACAATCCGCCGGTCCCCTGAGAAAAGTTCCTATACAGGACAAGAATCCCAGTTACTGTCAATACTAGCCCGAAGACAATTAATGTCAAAGGAAAATGGTCCATCTCAGCAAATACCTCAGAGGAGAACCCCATGAGTTCTAAGGCTGGCGACAACAAATAATTAGTGGTCGCATTCACAGTAGCGTGACTGAGAATCGACAGGCTCAAGGAGTTCGTCTTTATAAAAAGCCAGGCATAGAATATCCCCAGTGGAAACGCCACGACCGCCTGCCAAGGGTTCAGATGAACAATTGCAAAGAGAGCTGCCGACGCCAGTACCGCCTTACGAAGCGAGTAGCGGCGAAGAAAACTTTGGAACATCCACCCTCGGAAGAAGTATTCCTCCGCGAAAGGGGCGATGACCACGACTCCTAAAAAAAACATCACGCGGTCGCCGCTCAGAGCTTCTGTGAAAGTTTCCTTGACTGCGTCTGATATCGGGATCACGCTCGCAAGCTCCAACAGTAGGACTGTCGCGCCAACAGAACTTATTAATAAGGGAAAGAGAATCGCAACACGAACGGGTCGCAGAGGATAGCACTGACTCCAAGATTTCTTTGCCGTATATAGCCCGACCCATAGTATCATAGGCCATACAATGAGCTGGGAGACTACGAAGAGGCTGGCATTATCCAGAAAGAGGCCGAAGTTGCCAAAATGGGACAGGAGAGCGTTTGCGGGAAAAAACAAGAGTAAGTATAGAAGTGAGAGTAGTACCGCCAGAGTGATTCCTGGCGAAGAATCATCATCGGGGTTTTTAGCACGTAAGATTTCAGTTCTCAAGATCAACTCCTCCAGGCTAGACTAGGCCATTTAACATCATCATCTTCGCCGCCACTTGTCGCGGTAGCTTGGAGGATCAGGGATTGGCTCACCTGGGCTCTCCGCTCTTTCCGCGACGAATCTGCTCTTGTCGCCGTGTCTGATCTCTATAAGACCCGCAAGACGACCATCTTCACGAAGCTCTACTTTTCCGGTCCCTGAGAGTTGATCATACTCCCAAGCCCCGCCGGCTCATTCTCAAGGCGCTAGGCGCCGAGCCATAATCATTCCGGTGTTCGCAGGATATTCTGAGTCTTACAGATCTCCCAATCTGGTCAACTACGCTCACAGTCTCTCATATCACCACACTTTCCCTCAAGGCTGAAAACCAGATCTGCCGTCGCCTCACGGTCAGCGGCGAGGGCCACGACCGACACCAGGTCCGGCAGGGGGACAACCTGCTGACCGAGGTGCCGGCAAGATGCGGCGATCTCAGCACGCTTCAAGCATTGAACGCTGTGCCGGAATCCCACGCCCTGGCGCACCTCTGAAGGCGGGATCGACACGATGAAGCTCGGCCACCCAGCAAGGTCAACCTGACGATGCTGACGCAGTTTCCCCCCACGCGCACATTGGGTGCCGTGCTCGACACCTTCCATGTCCCATTTGCGCCAAGGGGGAAACTGCGTCAGCATCATCAGGATTGACAGAGATTATCTCGATCTTCCATGGAAATATTCGTACCGATGGCAAGAGCGATGATGCTCGCGTCAGGCTCTCGCGGCGGGTCGCCCCACAACAGACGCCTCAGGACACTTGTTGCGCGCTCAAAATGGAGCCTCTTCGCGGGGAAGAGACCTGTCGAACGGTCAGAACCGCGTCTTTACGGGGGAAAGAGCCTGTCGCACGACCCCGATCGCGGCTTCCCTGGCGACAGCGCGATTGTCGCCTTGCGACAGCTGTCTTCCGGCGAAATGGTTGCCTGTTGGATTCCGCAAGAGGTGGCCTCAGGTACCGAGAGCGCCCTTCTGATCGAGCTGAAGATCCAGGACCATCCAAAATCCGCTGCCTGCAGCACGGCTATGGCCGTCCTGCCAGAGCATTGACCGGTCGAAGATCGCGCCGAACGTGGCAAACTTGCTACGTGGCAAGTTTGCCACGTGGCAAACTTGCCACTATGATGAACCTCTCAGGTCCGTCTGACGGCGAGTGCGAAGATCGAAAATCTTCTTGCCTGGATTGACCGCGCGTCTCATCGCGACGCGATAGACTAAGCTCTGCGGAAGCGCTCAGGGGCTGGTGCCTCTCGCGGTCTTCAAAACCGTTGTCCGGTGCCGGAACCGGTATCGGGGGTGGGTTCGATTCCCATGCGTTTCCGCCAATTTGCTACGCAAATTGACGAAACGCATGGTTCTCGGTCGTCGCACGACCGCCTGCGGCGGTCCTGCTGTGGAACGATTCCCAGGACGCTCGCCCGGTTGCGCCTTGCAATTGACGAAACGCATGGCTCTCGGTCGTCGCACGACCGCTTGCAGCCGTCATGCTGTGGAGCAATTCCCATGCGTTTCCGCCAACGTACCGTAATGCCCTTACTCTTCGTCCTGGGCATTCCGCCGATTCCGATCGATCTTTCCACTACGGCCCCCACGCCAGACCTGCTTCCGCTGGCCATCGTAGATAGCGTCTTTCCATCCCGCCGGGACGAAACCCACCAAGGTCGGTAGAGGTTCTAAGGTCGGCTTCGGCCGAATCACCACTTCCTGACCGCTGGGCATCCTAACGGTCAGAATCTCGTGTTGTTTGAGGACTGATTCGAGGATCTGCTCCAGCGAACGTTCTTGAAGTTCCTCAAGGGTCGAGGTGTGAAGTGTCATCATTGCTTTCGCTCCTGCGCCGATGGTTTGAACGCTAGCACTCTACTACGCGGCCAGAAAGTCCGGTTGTCTCCCTCTAGGTCCGGCCGTTTCGAGCGTTCGGCGATCTTGATATTCAAGAACGCGTCACGATCTCGATCGCGTGCTTGGCGACGACCTTGGAGTTACTCGGCACGTCTTCCATGATCACGGCCCCGGTGCCGACGAAGACGTCGTCACCGATCTCGATCGCGCCGAGGATGGAGGCACCGGCACCGAGGAAGACGCGGTCACCGAGACGGGGCATCTCGTCGGGACGCTTGGCGGAGGTTCCACCCAGGGTGACCTTGTGCAACAGGGTGGCACCAGCACCGATGCGGGTACAGTGACCGATGACGATCCCTGTCCCGTGGGAGATGCGTAAACCCGGGCCGATCCGGGCGGCCGGCGCGATGTCGACGCCGGTCAGGAATAGCGACAGGCGAGCGATCAGTGGCCCGGCGACCGGAATGCGGTGAGCCTTGAACCAATGGGCCAGACGGTAGAGCACGACCGCCTGGAAACCGTTCTCGAATAAGAGCGACTCGATGACGAACCAGGGGAAAGGCTTCGACTTCGCCTCCCGAAGACGCTCGATATCCTGGCGCAGATTGGCGAACATCGATCTACGCCCTCAGTCGTCGAGGGCCAGGCGTCCGGCTTCCAGCTCCTGGCGATACCAATCGGCGGTGGCGGCGAGGCCGACCTCGAGCGAGGTCCTCGGCCGCCAGCCCAGACGGTCGTAGCTCTCCGCCGAACGCGCGGAGCGCACCTGTTCCATGGCGCGATCGGGCAGGGAACCGAAAGGTGGTAGCTCGCCGGGAGCGAGCCGACGATAGAGGGTTTCGACCACCCGCCGGATGGTCACCAACCGACCGGATCCGAGATCGACCCGGCGACCCTCGTTGCCGTCGCGCTCGGCGGCCAGAATCAGGCCGTCGACCACGTCTTCGACATAGATCCAGTCGACCTCGCGACCGCCGCTCGAGAGCTTGGGCTGACGCCCGCGCAACAACTCCAGGATCAGGTAGGGAATCAGCTTGCGGAGATCTTTCTGCGCCGGCCCGTAGACCATGAACAAGCGCGCCAGAACCACAGGCGTGCCGTAGAGGGCATGGAACATGCGGGCATAAGCACTGGCCGCCATCTTGGCGGCGGCGTAAGGTGACGACGGCACCGCCAGCGGTTCCCCGGGCTCCGGCTCCTCGAGGGAACCGACTTGGACGAAGCGACGGCAGCCGTGGCGTTGGACGGCGGTCAGCAGATGCACGGTCGAGGCCAAGTTGGCTTCGAAGGTCGGCGCCACCAGCTCGACGTCGCGGGCACCGGCGACGTGGCTCGCCAGGTGGTAGACGATCTCCGGCCGCACTTTGTCGACCAGATCGCCGACCTCACCGGCGTCGGCAAGATCTAGCTGGTGCCAGGTGAGTCCGTCACTACCCGACTGCCGGCTCCTCGAGGTAGCGTGAACATCGGCACCGACCTGTTCCAGCTTGCGGCATAGGTGGGCGCCGATGAAACCGCTGGCGCCGGTGACCAGTACCTGGCGCCCCGCGAGATCGATCGATGCGTCGCCAGGCATCTCCTACGATTTCCGCGTCACCACGAAAGACAGCGCGTTGGGCGAGTAAGTGCCGATCTCCTCGGCCTCGAGGTCGGGATGGGCCTCGAGCAACTCACGAAAGGCGCGCTTCTCGCCGCCCGATTCGTCGGTTGAATTCCAGTCGTCGAAGAAGATCGCCGTCGTGTCACGGATCAAGGGCTCGCAGAAGTTGAGGGCGTCGCGCGAGGAAGTGTAGAGATCCGCATCGATCATGATCAGGCTGGCCTTCTCCAGCGAGTGCTGCTGTCGCAGCTCGGGGGTCAGGGTCTCGGAGAAGAAACCCTTGACCAGCTCGGTACGGTTCCAGTCGACGCCGCCTTCGGTCAGTCGCTTGCGGGTGAACTCGATGTCGGAACGGAATTCGCCCTCGGACCAGGGGCCGTCCCATTCGGCCTCGCTCGGCAGGCCTTCGAAGGAATCGAAGCCGAAGAAGCGCACTTTCTCGAGGCCGACGCGCCGCACCGCTTCTTGCATCGCCATCATCGAGTTGCCCTGGTAGACGCCGAACTCGAGATAGTCGCCCATGGCGTCGGCGCCCACCGCGTCGCTCACTCGGCGCACCGCCTTTTCGAAAAACAGCGCCAGCTGATCCGGCGGTACAAACGATACCGGGATGTTGAATTTGTTGATCAGGTAACCCTGGATACGGGTCTTGGTCTGAGCGCTGATCAGCATGCCGCCGAGCCGAGCGATGGCCTGGAGTATGGGGTTCGCGCGCGGCTTTTTGCCCTTGGACCCGGCGCCGCCGGGGGAAGCGTCTGCTCCATCGAGCTGGTGGCGCATGTCTTCTTTGAACGAGCTGCGCAAGAAGCTGATAACGAGTGATCGGATCATGTCCTGTCTCCTGGCCGTCAGTGGCTCATGGACGAGCGGGGCCTGGCAAACGGTAGGGTGAGCTGGGGAGGTGGGGCGGCCATCACGGCCGATCCGCGAGAATAGCCCAGGATGTACGCCGTCGCAACTATGGGCCGATTATTCTAGGCACTGGGTCACTTTGCCTTTCCCAGCTTCGCCGCAATAGCGGTCGCATGGACTCGACGTCGGCAGGCGACGCCTCACGAATCCGGTAACTCATGGCCGACAGTCTATAGTTCG
>JAAUXY010137865.1_pt1 | contig 19553 bp, 11 predicted proteins | sample 7278121 | NCBI WGS metagenome assembly JAAUXY01 (sample SAMN14350117, study PRJNA611818) | marine sediment metagenome | isolation source: surface marine sediment (1.8m) | place: French Polynesia: Moorea | collected 2018-08 | reverse complement strand
GCCGGGACCGACGAGGAGACCTTCTCGACCGGCTTCTCCTGGACGCCTCTGGGCAAGCTCGAGGGCGTCACCTATCCCGAGTGCGTGACCACCGCATCGAACGGCACCCGTCACTGCGACGACGGCGGCGGTGGCGACGTGGCCGCGCCGGCCTTGACCGTCACCCAGACCTACAACCACGACTTCGTGCGGGCGGTGACCACCAACTTTCCGGAGACGCTCCTGCGGGCGGACCTCGAGTACGCCGACAATCTCCAGGTCCAACGGGTGCTCTACGCCAACGGCACGGAGAGCTTCTACCAGAAAGACCCGTGGGGCCTACCGCGTCCTCGCCAGATCACCCACAAACGGGGCTCGACCAAGCTCTGGGGCAGCGGGACCTACAAATACGACGGCGCCGGCAACTTGTGGCACGCCGGCGCGGATCGCTACACCTACGACAAGGCGGGCCGTCTGCTCTCGGGCACCGTGAAGGCCTCCGGCCTGTCCCGTCGCGAGGACTATCAGTACGACCCGGCGGACAACCTGGTGTCGGTGAGCGTCGATGGTGGCCCGGCCCAACTCCAGGTCTACTGGGGCAACAGCAATCGCCTGCGGGGCAGCGCCAGCGACATCCGCTACGACGGTGCCGGCAACGTGACCTCGATCGGCCTGCTGGGCACGGGCGACCCGCGATGGGAGCGTGCCTACGACGCCTTCGACATGCAGACCGCCTACGTGGAGAACCCGGCCGCTCAGAACCTGAACTTCCTCTCCGTCTACGGCCCCGGCGACTACCGCATCGCCACCCTCGACTCACTCACTGGTGAGCGCACCGTCACCCTGCGAGACCTGGACGCCCGGGTGCTGCGGGAGTGGTACGTCCAGGGCTTCGGTCCCGCTGCCGACTGGGTGCACCAGAAGGACTACCTCCACGGCCCGACCGGCATGTGGGCCACCCGCGCTCAGGACGGCGAGGTCCACTACTTCCACCGCGACCATCTCGGTTCGACCCGCACCATCACCGATATCAATGGAACCCGGGTCGGGCGTCGTGACTACTACCCTTACGGCCGCGATCTCCGCGACGGCAGCGCTCAATACGACCAGCGCATGGCCAAATTCACCGGCCACGAGCGCGACCCGCACAACCTCAGCGACTACATGCTCGGGCGCACCTACGCCTATCCGTTGCGTCGGTTCATGACCCCGGATCCGGCGAGGGACGGATGGAATCTCTATGGGTATGTGGGGGGCAATCCGATCGGGAGCGTGGATCCCGATGGGCTCGTCGCCGAGACACCATGGGATGGGTTCAATATTGCTGTGGGAGCCGCAAGTTTGGTGGCGAACCTCAGTACAGGCAATATCGGGGGCGCGGCTCTTGATGCGATAGGATTGGCCGTCGACAGCATCGCTGCTGCCGCTCCTGGAGTTCCGGGATTCGCTGGCACCACGATCAAGGCTGCTCGAGCGGCTGACAAGGTGGGCGATGTAGTCCGAGGGGCGGACAATGTTGCTGGAGCGTCGGTTAGAGTCAGAAGGAATAGCGCTGGGCAGTTGATCAATGAGAAGGGCCAATTTGTCACTGGAACAGGTGGAGAGACAGCAAGTACTGCAGCAGGGCGGAAGGCTCACGAAGCCTTTGACAAGGTGGTGGATAGTAAGCCCGGTTGGGTCAGTCAACCCCGCCTAACTGATCCCGACGGAAGAATCCACATACCTGATGCGCTGTCGCCGTCCGGTCGTCCAGTGGAGCTCAAACCACGAACAGAGTCAGGTTTCAGAAGAGGACGCCGACAGATTCGACGTTACGAGAGTGTTACAGGAAAGAAAGGCCGCGTCGTTTACTACGATGTGGACTAGATTCCGCACAATGATAGATGCGCTAATAAAAAGGTACATCGTTCCAGCCCTCTCGGAGCGCGGGTACAGGAAGAAGGCACGTACTTGGAGCAGAAGGCAGGGTGAAATTGCCCAGGTTATTAATCTCCAAAGATCCAGATTCTCAGAGTCGGGTCCTAGATTTACGCTGAATATCGGTGTCTTCTCGGATCAACTGTGGGAACTGTTCTGGGGCAAAGCTGTGCCTGTCTCGATAAGAGAAGAACACTGTTTCCCGCGCTTTCGCGTGGGTATCTTGCTTGCTGACTTTAATCGTCATTCCATTGACCGATGGTGGACTTTGGAGTCTGAATCAGACCTGTCCGCAGTGGGCGAAGAAGTCAAGGGCCTTCTCGAGGAGAAATGCCTCCCTGTCCTCGACTCGATCGTAGACCTCAGTTCGATTATGGGCCTGGCGCAGAGAGTGCAATCCGATCTTCCGCTTGACCGTCTCTATATGGCCATATTGCGGTATCTCATGGGAGAAGTCGAGCCAGCTCTGCGAGAATTCAGTCAGCTGGGCTCGAATCCACATTGGGGCGAAAGGGCCAATCAGATTGAAGCTCGACTTCGTTGTATTTAATTTTCATATGACTGAGGAGATTGCTGTGTCAGCGCTGGCAGGCTAGGGGGGGCGGTGCCAGGTGGGGCGCTACCGAGATGTCCAAAGGGGTCGTTGGCCATCCTTCCGAATTAGTCTCAGTTGGAGAACGAGTTCAGCTCAAGATCCTGAGATACAACGAAGAGGCGCAAGGATATGCGGCAACAATGGTCATGTAAGTGACCATTTACCTTAGTCCGGGCCACCGGTCCTGTTCGAGGAAATCGAGAGCGCTAGACCCCCCTGCGGCTCGTCAGAGGATCTCTCCGGAAACGGCAATGATCGAACTGCGGAGACCAAGAGCAACAGCGTACCGCTCTTCACCCGTTCTTGAAGAATGAGGAGGCAAGGAATGATCCAGCCGTGCCAGCGGTTGGGCACGTGAACTAGCATATTGCTAAAGAGAGACCTTGCAGCAGTATGGCCTCGACGCGGAGGCGCGAACCGATCTTGTGTACTATGGCTGGGGTGAAGCGTCAGGTACGTCGTACCTCTGTTGGAGTGCTGGGCGTATAGGGAAGTGTCGCGTGAACTACGCGAGGTAGCAGGTTGATGGCTCGTCTCAAGAAGCGCCATGCTCTCTTCTTGGCCGTCCTTGGCGCCCTGATCCTCGTTTCCGAGATCGTGCTCCGGCTGTTGACGCCGCTACCTTTGAGAGACTTCTCGGAAGCGACGTGGGACCCGCACCTCCTGTACCGCGTGCCAAGGATTCTTGGGGCGAATGCGGACGGCTTTCGCGAGCGCTCCGACGCCAGCACTGCCACCATCGCGGCGATCGGCGATTCGTTTACCTTCGGATATGGCGTCGACGTTTCGAAGTCCTGGCCGGAGCGTGTTGAGGAGCTGAGCGGCAAGTCGGTCTACAACTACTCCGCCCCGAGCTACAACATCTACCAGTACTACTATCTGGCAAGACACGCCCTCGATCTCGGTGCTGACGAGATCATCATCGGGTTCTATCCCGCTAACGATTTGCGGCTGCAGGTCTGCCAGCTCCTGGAGCTTGAGTACTGGCGAAGCCTGATGGAAGAAGAGGGGCTGGATCGAGGCGGTTGCTTCGAGCCAGAGAAGAACTTCGAAGACTTCAAGATAGCGGAGGGGGTCGGCATCACCTATCCCCTGACCACGTGGAGTCTCGAGCGCTCAGCACTCTTCGGCCTGTTCTACGTGGCGACGGGCAAGATCCGCAACGCTCTGCCCTATGATGAAAGCAAGTTCGTCTTCGTCCAGGGGATCCCTTTCGCAAAGTCGAGGATGAAGTATCGGATTTACCAGACGGATCTTGAAAACGAGCTGGTCCAGATAAGCCTTGGCAACAGCCGAAAGCTCTTCTTGAAGATGCGCGACCTTGCGGCGGCTCGTGGCGCTCGCTTCATGGTGTTGCTCATTCCGGCGAAGTTCCAGATCGCCCGAAACGTCCTGCTTGAGGAGGGGATCGAGGTACCGGAGCTGCTCGACGCCAGCGGCGCCTCAGTACAACGATTGGAGGACGCCTACATGGAGTTCTTCCAAGAGAACGGAATCCTTGCCCGCTCCGCGGTGGAGCGGTTAGGGGCAGCCTATAGAGAGTCGATTCATCAAGGGAGCGACCTCTATCCGCGCGATGACGAGCACCCGCGCGAGGAAGGCTATGCGGTGATCGCCAGGGTCGCAATGGAGCTTCGAGCCCAGGGCGAGTCAAGCACCGAGCCGGCTCATCACGGATCGTAGGAGACGTTCTGCCAGTCTTCGAAGAAAGGCCACAGTGATCCGGGAATCGACTGCCCGACCTGGAGCTCGAAGGTACTGCCGTCGACCCAGGCCTCGGGGACCCGAAAGACGGCGCCAGAGCCATCGGCTTCAAGCTCGGCGCTAAAGCCGTAGATCTGGTCTTCGGAGACGTCCGGGCCGCGCCGGACCCGCAGGTAGTAGGTCTCTGCCGGGGTCGTCACCGGGCGGTCGAGCTGCAGGCGAATGACCAGCTCGCCATCCTCGCGACCGGCGATGCCGCCGCCGAGACGCGGCAGCTGCTCGAGAAATTCGCGCTCGGCGTCGATCAGCTGATTCATATCCTGGCCCCAGCGCGCGACGGCTGCTTCGAGCGGACATCCCGCGGCTTTCAAGGTGTCTTGCCACAAGGCGATGCCGGCTATGTCCTCGGGAGCGTCGTCGCGGCCGAGGGCCCGGAAGAAGCCGCCTACGGCTTCGATGCCGCAGGCCTGGGCAAGGGCCGCCGTCCAGGTCTCGCCCAGGACGTAGACCAGTTGAGCGTCGTGGGTGGTGGTGAACGTCTGATCGTCGATCAGGTCTTCGAAACGGATGCGGTGGCGATCGTATGCGGCGACGGCCAGCTGGCGGTGGGCTCGGCGGGCCTCGGGGTCGGGCAGCAGCTCTGAGGTGACCCAGACCGCCGAACCCTCGAGGTAGAAACGCAGGCTGTTGATGTTTTCAGCAACGCGGCCCCTCGCGAGCTCGAACTGAAAGGCGTGGACGGTCTCGTGGTAGAGGGTAGTCAGCGCTTCCTCGTCAGTGAGGGTGGCCAGCGCGACGCGGATGACGCCGCCCCTGGCAATACCCAAGTGGGCGGAGCCTTGGTCCGTAAGATCGGCGTCGATCCTGGAACCGGGCGTGGCGCCGAGAAGGCCGGCGACTTCGCGGTAGGCTCGATCGGCCTCGCGCACCAGCCGCCGGGCCGACTCGCTCGAGCTGGAGAGATAGGTGAAGTCGTACCACTCGGTCTCGGCGCGCACCGGCAGAAAGTCCCGATATTGGACCGTCTCGGTCTCGCCCTCGCGAGCCGCGGCCACCACCATCCAGGTCAGGATGGCGGTCGTGATCGTCGCGGTCACGCAGCCCAGGGCCACGCGGCCCGCCAGCTGGTTCTGCAACCGCGCATAGAGGCGGGTGATCGGCTCGGCACGACCCATCCACAGGGAATACGCGAGAGCCCCCGAGGCGAGGGCGATGACGGCGTGGAAGAGCAGGCCCTGCCACGGCAGCACCAGATCGAGGCCGCGAAACTTGAGCTCGAGCAGCTCGCTCGGGTCGAGATAGGTATAACCCGGCGCGAATTTCTTGATCTGCACGACCGCCAGCGCTGCCAAGCCATAGAGCAGCAAACCGAAACGACGGAGAAAGGAGATCAACAGGCCGTGCGCCAGAATCATGGCGCAGAACAGGCCGTCGAGAAGAATGATCGAAAGTGCCAGGTCGAGGCGCCACTGCTCACCGCCGAAGGACTGTGGGTTGAGTGCCTGATAGAGGGCACCCGCCAGCTGGTCCAAGAAGATGCCGAGAATCAGCACGGTCCAGGCCGCCAGAGCCTTGGCGGTGAAGATCCCGCGCCGACTGATCGGCAGGGCGTAGAGCATCTCGATGGTGCCTTCGTCATGCTCGCGCGGAAAGACGCTATAAGCCGCGACCAGCGCCACGATGATCAGGATGGCGGCGTATTCCCGGCCCTCGCCGGCCCCCAGGTGGCCGCTCTGTGCCACCCAGGTGATTTCATCGAGGCGCTCGGCGAGGGGGCGGTACAGGAAGCCGCCGCCGAAGATGAAGGCCACCAGCACGAGCAGCGGGAGCAGGCCCCGGAGCTCTTTCTTGTACAGCGCGATCATTCGAACACTCGCCTCTCGGCATGCAGTCGAATCGGGCATCCGAGCACAGCAGATTCGATCTCCAGCGCCAGGAAGGCGCGGCTGCCCTGATTGTAGAAACCCGGCAGACGCCAGCTCATCTCGAGCTCCCCGGTAGGCCAGAGCTTTTCTTCGCGTCGAAGCTCGCGCCGCTCGATCGCTTCGTCGAAGGGTGTCAGGCGGCTGTGGAGCAAGGTCACGAGGGTGCCATCGGTCGGTGGCTGGGTGAAGCGTGTGCCATAGACCAGATCGCGTACGGCACCGGCACCGGCCTCGATGTCGAGCCAGGCGGAACCTTCGGCGACGCCCTCCAGCGCCTGACGACAGGCCGGCGTGCCGGCCAAACGCTCGAGCTCGGCCCGCCAGTCGGCGACGAATTCCGGCCAGGGGAGCGCGGTCGCGCGCTCGAAGACCTTTGGCATGGGATGGCGCCACTCGTAGATCAGCTCGCTCAGATTCTGCGCCGGCTGACGGGCGAAGACCTCGCGAGCGAGACTGAGGACGGCATCGTGACCCTGTCGCTGCTCGAGAACCCAGAGGCCACTCGCCGCGACCGCTTCGGCGAGGTCCTCACCGTGTCGCTCTCGATAGCGCAGCCAGGCTGCCAGACGGTCTTCCGACGGCGGCGCCGTGCGAGAGGCCCAGAGCGCACGCAGCAGCGGCCTGAAACCGCGCGGGCAGGCGCCTTCGAGATCCGGGGCCGCGGCTGAGCTGTCTCGACCGCCATGGCTCCACCATTCCGCGAAGCCGTCTCGCAGCCAAGCCTTGGGCTCGAACCGAGCCCGTCCGTCGGTGGCCTCGTCGAGCAGCCGGCCGACGAGGTGGGCTGAGAAGTCGCGGGGGTCGAAGTCCGCCGCGGCGAAGTTGGCGCGGACCAGGATGCCGTCGTTTTGAGCCAGCTCGGCCGGGTCGTAGATCCCGGCATCGAGTGCCGAGCTGTAGGCGACGCGTACCGCCGGCCGGGCTTGCCAGTCCAGCAAGAGGACGAGAGCGCCGAAGTCGGTCTCGAGGTGGCTGAGGAGTGCTTCGGCATCGGCTCGTCTTTCAGGCAAGAGGTAGAGCACTTCGAGAGGTAGGGTCGTGCTGCGCACGACCTCCTCTTCGGGGAATGCATAAGGCTCTTTTTCCCGACGCTCGTCGAGGTAAGTGAAAGCGAGGGTCAGAGCGACGAAGAGGACGCCGATTGCCGCCTTTTCGCGCTGGCTCATCCGACGGGCGAGAGCCTCGGCGACGGAGCCTTCGTGGATCAGCGCGAGTCCGAAGGCGAGGAGGGTGAGGCCGGCGCCGAGGGCGAGGGTTTCTGAGATCGCACGCGTCGGCAGCACCTCACGTTCGAAAGGCAGGGTGTTGTTATCGAGCACCGCGAGCGGTCCGAAGTGCTGGAGCTCGAGGGATGTCATCTCGTCGACGATTCCCAGGGCCAGGACGATGGCGATGTAGATCGCGATGCGGAACCTGCCGACGAAGCCCATGGCGAAGAAGAAGGACCAGATGAAGAAGATGAACGAGGCGCCGCGGGCGCCGACAATCGTCAGGAAGCGGATGTCGATCGCCTCGCGCGACAGGGCCGCCACCGCGGTCACCGCCAGCGAGAGGCTCGCGGCAAGCAGCAGTACGGCGAGTCCGAGGGCGTATTTGAGCGCGACCATCTCCCAGCGGGCCAGCGGCAGGGCCTCGACGAAAAGCTGAGTCCGGCCGTAATACTCGCCGACCACCAGGCGGTTACCCACCACGGCGCCGCTAAGGGCCAGAAAGAAAAGGAATGCCGCGTGCGCCTCGATCAGGCTGACGGTGTCGCTGCCGAACATGACGCCCAAAAGCAGCAGCAGGTAGATCGCCGCCAGGCAGGCCAGCAGCGCGACGCCGACCGCGGCGTGCTGCCGGAGCTCTTTGCCCAGGAGCGCCTTGAGCCTTCGCATCGCCCGCTCTTATCGCAGCGGCTTGCGCACCATCTCGATGAAGATCTCTTCGAGCGGCATGTCTTCCAGGATCCAATCGTCGGTGATGAGGAAGCCCTCGAGCGCTGTCCATGGCGGGTGGGGCAGCAGCTCGAAGCGGTCGGGATCGCCCTCGACCACCACTTGCCGCTCTCCGGATCGGACGCGGTCCTGAAGGACCCGAAAACCCAGTGCCGGGTCGCTGAGAGTCTCGGGCAGCGTCGCGGCGGTGCCGTCCAGCCGCGATCGGCAGCGCAACAATCGGACTCGGGATTCGAGCTCTCGGATCGAGCCCTGATAGCGAGTTCGGCCACCGTCGACGATGCCGACCCGGTGGGCGGCGAGTTCGATCTCGTCAATCAGGTGGGTGGAGAAGAAGGTGGTGCGGCTGGAGCGCTCAGCCTGGTCGCGCACCATCTCCAGGAATTCACGGCGCGCCACCGGATCGAGACCGGCGGTCGGTTCGTCGAGCACCAGCAGGTCCGGATGGTGGGCGAGTGCCAGTGCCAGCGCCAGCTTGACTTTCATGCCGCCGGAAAAAGTGCGGACTTTGCGCCCGGCGGGCAGGTCCATGCTGTGGATCAGCCGCCGGTAGGCGTCGTCGTCCCAGGTGGGGTAGAAACCGCGGACGAAGCGTCCCAGGGTGGTGGGCGTCATCCAGCCGTAGAAGTTCTGCTCCTGAGCCACATAGCCGATGCGCTGGCGGGCCTCGATTCGGCCGCCGCCGCGGCCGAACAGGCGGTAGCCCCCGGCGCTCGGGCGGGTGATCCCCATGATGATGCGGATGGTGGTCGACTTGCCGGCGCCGTTGCGCCCCAGGAAGCCGTAGACCTCGCCGCGACGGACCTGGAGATCGAGGCCGGATAGAGCCTCGACCCGACCGTAACGCTTGCTCAGACCACGGGTCTCGAGCACCACGTCATGGCCGGCGCGAGTGCGGGGCGAGCTGGCCGCGACAACATCTTCGATGGGTGACAAATCTCCCAAGGACATCAAGTCACTGTAGCTAATCGGTCGGAAGTTGATTTCATGCGTCCCGTAGGGACGAAAAGCAGGTAGCCAAGGGCTTCAGTCCAGCACGATTTGCGCTGGTCAAAGATATTCGGTCCAACCGTCATAGCCGTGGGTGACCTGCCCCGAATGACCCAGGCCGCTAAGAATCTGGCGGGTGAGGTTGAGCTTGTCGAATAGGAAATCGTCGCTGTGGTTGGGATCGTGATGGACCACGATCCAGCGTTTCGATTCGGTAATTTTAGCCAGGAAGCTGGCGTTGGCGATCGAGGAGTGGCCGTAGCGTACGGTTTCGGGATATTCCTCGACGGTGTATTGTGCCTCGTGCACCAGGATGTCCATGCCGGTCAGAAAATCGATCATTGGCTGATAGAGCGACAGCAGCTCCGGGTGCTCTGAGATCTTCTCCGGAGGCCCCATATATCCCTGAAAGATCTCGTTGTCCGGAACCCATGCGATCTTATGGCCCGGCAGCTCGAGCTTATAACCCAGGGTCGCCCCGGGATGTTGGGTGAATTCCCAGGAAACCTTGACGTCGCCGATGTGAATCGGAATATCGCCGAGGTAGACAAACTCCAGGGCGGCGTCCATGTTCTCCATCTGGATCGGGAAATAATCCGGATCGAACTGACCCCGAAACAGTGATTCGAGGTTCTTGTTGAAACCCTTGGCGCCATAGATGGTGATCTCGAATCCGGGGATGAACGCCGGAGCAAAGAAAGGAAAACCCTGGATGTGGTCCCAGTGGGTATGGGTGATGAACAGGTGGACCTTGCGCGGAGCCGCCGTCGCCAGGGTTTGTCCGAGATTGCGGATCCCCGAGCCGGCGTCGAGAATGATCAGATCGTCGCCGTATTCCAGGCTCATGCACGACGTGTTGCCGCCGTGGCGCATGAAGGCCGGCCCCGAGATGGGTATCGAACCGCGGGTTCCCCAGAGCTGAAACACGCCGCCGCTCGCATCCAGCTCCGGCTGATAGTCGGCCTCGCCGGCGTTGTCTTCACGTGGCAGAAGAAAGCGGCCGGTGTCCATCGGGTGGGTCTGGCGTGAGGACAGCGCCTTGTCGACTTTCGCCACCAGATCCTCGGGCTCGAAAGGCTTGATGATGAGGTCCGCGACCCCCAGTTGCTTTGCGCGTCCGACCTCGGTTCGAAAGCCTTTGACGGTGCAGACGATGACCGCGATGTTGCAGCTCTTGGGATCGGCCTTGAGCCGTTTCAAGACCTCGATGCCGTGCAGTTTGGGCATCATCAGATCGAGGATGACCAGGTGCGGATCGAAGGTCCGCGCGAGCTCCAGACACTCTTCCCCGTCATTGGCCACGGCGGTCTGATAGCCGGCTTCTTCGAGCGCCCAGGTGATCGACTGGGCGATGACCTTGACGTCATCGGCTACCAAGACCCGGTAGCTTTGATCGCCACCGCTAGCGCCTTTCATGGTGTCTTCGGGGGCTCCTTGAGGAACTCTTGGAGTTTCAAGCTCAGCTTCTCGATTTCTCTCTTCAGTGTCTCATACTTTTTCTCGAGTCGTCGCGTGTCCTGTTCTTGGGCCACGGCTTCGAGCTGTTCCGCGGCGGCGACCACCGCCGGTGCGCAGATTTCGCCAGCCGCGCCACGCAATGCGTGGGCAGCCTCGCGAATCGCCGCCCGGTCCTGCTCAGCGAAGGCTTGAACCAGAACCTTCTGATATTCGAGGCCGTCCTCCTCGACGAAGATCGTGGCCAGTAGGTGCGCCCGCTGGTGGTGGCCGCCGAGGCGCCGAAGCAGGGCTTCGCGATCGAAGGTCGGATGGTCGGACGCGGTGTCGGGTCTCGGTATCGCTGCTCCCTCAGCAGGTGTCTCACCCGCGATGGGTGGCTTGACGGCGCGCCGGTTCAGGGCTTCCTGCACCGCCGCCAGCAACGCCGGTTTATGGATCGGTTTGGCGACGTACCCGTCCATACCGGCGTCCAGACATTTCTGTCGATCGCCCGGGGCGACGTTGGCGGTCATGGCGATGATCGGGATGTTCGTGCCGTCCTCGGTCGCTCGAATCGCGTCGGTAACCGCGAAGCCGTCCATATCCGGCATACGCATGTCGGTCAGAACCAGGTCGAAGGTCTCGCGGCACAGGGCGCCGAGGGCCTCGGTGCCGCTGGACGCAACGGCGGTTTCGAATCCCCAGGCTTCCAGCATGCCTTCGGCGACCACCTGGTTGATGCGATTGTCCTCGATCACCAGAATCCGACCTGGCCCTACGATCGGTTCCTGGCGTGCAAGGGGCTGTTCATCGTCTCCATCGTCGCTATCGACGACATCGAGGAGCGATAGTTCTTCCGGGTCATCAGTGTTGGCGCCTTCGTCCACCTCGCGGGCGCTCGTCCACTGCAGGCCGAACGGACATCTGAATCGAAATGTGCTGCCAGGGCTCGATCTGACGTCGACTCCAATCTCACCACCCATGCTCCGGGCCAGACGTCGGCAGATGGCCAGGCCGAGCCCAGCCCCGCCGACTCGCTGGGCACCGCGAATGCCGGACTGTTCAAAGGGACGGAAGATCAGCTCATGTTCACCCATCGGAATACCCGGCCCGGTATCGGTGACCGTGAACTCGAGCACGGCATTCGTCGAACGTCGCGAGACCAGGCTGACTTCGACCAGCACCTCGCCTTCGGTCGTAAACTTGATGCCGTTGGCGACCAGGTTGAGGATGACCTGCCCGAGGCGAACCGGATCTCCGATCAGCCGATCGGGTACCGCGCGATCTACCCGACAGACCAGATCGAGTCCTTTTTCTCGCGCCTGGATCGCCAGCGCGCCAAGAAGATCGACCAGGTGGCGGCGCAGCTTGAAGTCAAGCGCCTGGGCTTCGATCTTTCCAGCCTCGAACTTGGAGTAGTCGAGGACGTCATTGAGCAGCCGCAGCAGAGAATCGGCCGAGGCGCGGATCATCTCGAGGTAGCGACGCTGCCGGCGGCTAGGGCCGGCGTCGAGCATCAACGCGATGATGCCCAGGATGCCGTTCATCGGCGTTCGGATCTCGTGACTCATATTGGCCAGGAATTCAGTCTTGGCGCGGGTTGCGGCCTCCGCGGTTTCCTTGGCTTCCTGCAGCGCCTGTCGGGCCCGCTGACGCTCGGTGATGTCCTGGAAGAAGAGATTGAACTCCGGCTGATCTCCCGAGGCTGCCATGGTGTAGGTCGCCTCGATCGGTATCTCCCGGCCGTCCCGACCGACGCCGATGATCTCCTGCCGCCGGCCGAGCAGCCGGCTTTCTCCTCCGACGGTCAGAAAGCTGAGCAGTCCGGTGCGCGTATCTTCACGATCCTGTGCCCGGGTGATCAACTCGAAGACGTCTTCGCCCAGGGCCTCCTCTCGTGACCAGCCAAAGATCGTTTCCGCCCGTGGATTCCAGCCGACGATCACGCCGCGGCCATCGACCGTGACGATCGCGTCGAGAGCATTTTCGACCGTTCGGCGATAGCGCTCAGCGGAGGTGCGTACGTCCTCCATCGCGCGTTCGAGGGCGGCGGCATCGGGCGGCGTTTCCTGGTTCTCCTCGGTCTTGGCCCGGCCGGCCAGCCGCAGAGCCAGATACCCGCCGCCGAACGCGCAGAGAAAGCAGGTGACGGCGCCCAGCGCCAGCAGCCAAAGAGAGTAGAGATTCTGGGCGTCCATGGGCCCATGCGTCAACGGAGTGGACGAATTCGAACCTTCCTCGCTCCGAGGACGGTAAAGTGGCCTGGCAGACGGTCAGCATGATTCGCTAGCAAATCGCACAACCTGGACACCTTCCAGTTTCGCTCTGCAACGTTAAAACGCAGCAGCACGACTCCGAAGGCGGGCTTGCCAAGCCGATAGACCAACTCACCGAAGTCTTTGTCTTCCGTCAATAAGAGCCGTTCTTCGGCCAAGGCCCATTGAAGAATATCTAAATCGATCGCTCCGCGTTGACTCTCGAACACGTAGTCAACATCATGTCCTGCTTGGCGCAGCGCGACCACCAAACCAGCATCGCAGCATTCGTCGGCGAGGAGCCTCAAAGAGATCGCCCGTCGGCGAAAACGATCTCCTCACTGGCAAGATAACTTGCAGCGAAGCGGGCCGCGGCGTAGACGTCCTCCGGCATGAGGTGCGGATGGTCTGCCAGGATTTCTTCAATCGTCATTTCACCGGCTAGTTTGCGAAGAATGAGCTCAACGGTAATCCGGGTACCTCTGATGACCGGTTTACCAAACATGATGGCTGGATTTATCTCTATTCTCTCGTGAGTCATGGAGCGTCTCCTCCCCTTCACTTTAGCAGGTTATTCTTACCTCGAACCAATAGTGAACAGCCTACTCTCATCACGTGCCAGCGCGTCAAGCCTCGGACTTTCGCTCGACGGTGGCCAGGAAGGGCAGGACGATCAGCGCCATGAGCGCGGAGATCATGGTGCCGGCGGCGACCAGCAGGCCGAAGCGTTGGGTGGGAGGAAAGCTCGAGAGCACGAAGATGCCAAAGCCGGCAGCGAGGATGAGCATGGCGCCGACGATCGGAGCGCGCATCTGAGCGCAGGCGTTGGCCCAGGCATTGAGCTCGGAGTCGCCGGCCTGGCGCTGGCGACGCACCGCCATCATCAGATGGATCATGGCGTCGATGCCGAGCGCGATGGCGACGTTGGCACCCGGGGCGGAGATCACGTCGACCGGTGCGCGAAGATGGCTCATGGTACCGAGCAGTAGAATCGGCACCGCGGCCAGACAGACGACCATGGCGGCGGCGATGCGTGCCGAACGCGAGACCGCGGCGGCGACCAGGACAAAGAACGCCAACAGGCCGCTGAGCTCGCGGAACAGGCTGTCAGCGACCAACTCGCCGAGCTTGCCCTGGAGATCATAGAGGCCGCCGACGATCTCGGTTTCGAGGCCGGATTCACCACTCAGGGCGGCGAGTCGGTCAACGATGACGCGGCGCGGTTCCTCCCGCTCGGTCTCGCGCATGCGCAGGAAGAAGAGTGCCCGCCGGCGGTCGTCATCGATGAAGCTGCGGGCGACGTTGTCATAGCGCTCACTACCCAGGATGTTGACCAGCTGTTCGGTGCTGAGAAACGCCGCCAGCGGCACCCGTCGCGCTTCAGCCAGCAGCACCGGCAGCGACAGCGATACGCCGACAGAGGGCTGTTTTTCGATCGCTTCCTGGAGTTTCTCCAGCCGATCCGCGGCCTCTTTCGAGTCGAGCCGTCGGCCTTCCGGGTCGCGGACCACGAGCAGCAGCGGGCTCGAGCCGCCCGCTCGGTCGAACAGCTCGAGGCCGGTGCGGATCTCGCTGTCCTCGCCGAAGTAAGCGAAGACGCTGGGATCGGTGTTGATGGCGGAGAGGCCCAGGCCTGCCAGGATGACTGAGACGGCGATGATCACGGGGCCGGCAAGCCCCGGTAGACGCGACGTCTTGACGGCACGGGCCTCGGTCGGAGCGCCCCGCCCGGAGCGCAGGAAGAAGGGATAAAAGCCGTAAGCGACGACGATCGCCACCGCCGTGCCGGTCATGCCCGAGACGCCGAGCTCACGCAGCGGCTTGGCGTTGGCCAGCAGCAGGCTGCCGAAGCCCGAAAGGGCCGCGACCATGCACCAGAACGAAGCGGTGAAAGTCATGGCGACGGCGCGCGCGAGAGCCTCGCCCGGCTCGAGCCCGGGCCGGACCCGTCGCCAGTTGGCGGTCAGAAAGACCGTGTGGGAGAGGGTCAGGACGAAGACGATGGTCGCGATATTGGCGGTGAGCATGCCGATCGGCACGCTCATCACCTTGAGCACGGTGAGGGTCAGAAGACACGCCCCGAGACACGACAGGAGAGTGCCGGCAACCGGTGGAACCGAGCGGTAGAGCAGCGAGATGACCAGCCCGAAAACCAGGAAAGCGGCGATCGAAAACACCCGCAGGTCGCGCTTCAAATACCTGCGGATCAGCTCGACGACGTAGGGTACGCCGGAGATCTCGAGATCGAAGCTCGGGCGGCCGTGCTCGTCGAGAATGCCCTCGATGCGCGCGATCAAGTTAACCTGTTCGCCCTCCTCCGGGATGACTCCACCAGCGTCGCTCGTCGAGACCACCAACTGGCTGGCCGACGGATCGTCTGCCAGCAGCAGCCGGCTCCACAGTGGACTGGTCAGGGCCGCCACCGGATTGCTCGGTCCGCGAGTGAGGCTCTGGACGGCGGTGACCTCAGGGTCGGCGGCGAGCGCCTCACTCAGGGCCTCGATGCGCTCCAGATACTCCGGATCTTGAAGGCCCTCGAGCCCTTTGGCGCTCAGGATCAGCTGGGGCTGTGCCGGGAACAGCTCCGAGATCCGCTCCGAGGCCTGAAACGCCGGATCGTCGCTGGAGAAAAAGAAGTCGCTCTCGACTCGCGGCGTGAGGTCGACCCAGAAGATCACAGCGGCCAGCGATGCCACCATCGCCGCTAAGAGAGCCCAGAAGCTCAGGGTCGTCCATCGGCGATCGTCGGAGGTCGGAATCATGGGGTCGCTAGCTTAACCCAGGCTTGCGCCTTGCCCGTCTCGTGGGAGGCGAGAGTCTGAGTCAGCCCCCTTTGAGGGGCTTCGCCTGGGTAGCACGGGCTTCAGCCCCGTGTGCAAAGCTCCGATATCATGACGCCATGTCTGACGAGCCCTCCCCCGGCCTCGAACGAGTGCGCGTCGATCGCCCGGGTCGCGGCGTCGAAGACGACTGGGTGGCGGTCGAGGAACCGCTCGAGATCCGGCTTGACGACGAGCCCCTGGTGGTGACCATGCGCACTCCCGGTCGCGACCGGGAGCTGGCCGCCGGTTTTCTGTTCACCGAGGGCATCGTCGCCGGGCGGCACCAGATCGAGGCGCTCGAGCCGTGCGTCGATCCGATGGCCTACGATCCCGACAACGTCATCTTCGTGCGCCTGAACCCTGACGCGAAGCGCAACCGTGATCAGGTGCTCAAGGCCCGGCGCGACTTCACCGCGGTGGCGGCCTGCGGCCTTTGCGGCAAGGCGCGACTCGAAGATCTCTATCAACGGCTCCCGGAAGTCGGGCCTTCCGAGGTAGCGCGCGACGTCTCACTCGATCTGCTGAGGCAGCTGCCGGAGCGCATGCGCCGCTCACAGACATTGTTCGACAAGACCGGTGGGATTCACGCCGCGGCGCTCTTCGATCCCGCCGGCCAACTGCTTGGCCTCGAGGAGGACATCGGCCGTCACAACGCGGTCGACAAGCTGATCGGGCGATTTCTACTCGAAGACGCTTTGCCGCTTGACAAACATATTTTGATCGTTTCTGCCCGTGCCGGTTTCGAGATCGTGCAAAAGGCGCTGATGGCCCAGATTCCGGTGCTCGGCTCGGTGGGCGCGGCATCTAGCCTGGCGGTGTCTCTGGCGCGAGATCGAATGGCACTTTATTCATTCCTGAGCAACGGCCGCGGCCATAAATATATTTGAGGGGCGCACGGCCCGATATCGGAGTCTTGATGTCAAAGATTATTGGACAACCCTATAGGAAACACGATCCTTCGGAAGCTTATGACGCCCTGGTCATCGGATCGGGGCTGGGTGGATTGACGGCGGCCGCGATGCTGGCTCGTCATGGCGGCAAGCGGGTGCTGGTGCTCGAGAAGCACTACGCGCCCGGCGGGTTCACCCATGTCTTCCGTCGCCGGGGCTATGAGTGGGACGTCGGGCTGCACTACATCGGTCGGGTGGCGGATCGCACGTCGGGAACCCGGCGAATGTACGATCACCTGACCGAGGGGCGCCTGGACTGGGCGTCGATGGGCGAGGTCTACGATCAGATCGTGATCGGTGATGAAGCTTACGACTACGTCGCCGGCCCCGAGCGCTTCGCCGCGCGCATGAAGGACTACTTTCCGGCGGAGGCGGGGGCGATCGACCGCTATATGTCTCTGCTCCGCAAAGTGCCGAAGTGGAGCACCCTGTACTTTGGTGAAAAGGTGGTGCCCGATGCCGTCGCGGCGATCGGCGGGCGGCTGATGCGCTATCCCTTCTTGCGCTGGGCTCGGCGAACCACACGCGAGGTGCTCGAGGGGCTGACCTGTGACCAGAAGCTGATCGGAGTGCTCACCGGCCAGTTCGGCGACTATGGCTTGCCGCCGGCCAAGAGCAGCTTCGCCATGCACGCTATCCTCGCGCGTCACTACCTGCGCGGTGGCTACTATCCGGTCGGCGGCAGCGCCGAGCTCGCCGCCTGCGTCGCGCCTTTGATCGAAGGGGCGGGGGGCAAGATTCTCTACTATGCCGACGTCAAGGAGATCCTGGTGGTCGGCGAGCAGGCCTACGGCGTGCGCATGGCCGACGGCAGCGAGCTGACCGCGCCGGTCGTGATCTCGGCCGCCGGTGCCGGCAATACCTTTCAGCGCCTGCTACCCAGGCCGGTCGCCGAAGCTCACGGTTTGATCCAGCGCCTGCGGCGTCTCAAACCGTCCGAAGGCCACTCCTGTCTCTACATCGGACTGCGCGGAACGGCTGAAGAGCTCGGGCTGCCCAAGCGCAACTTCTGGATCTATCCCGGCCCCGATCACGACGCCAACGTCGAGGCCTATCGTCGAGATCCCGAGGCGCCTTTGCCACTGGTCTACGTGTCGTTTCCATCGGCCAAGGACCCGACCTTCGAGACGCGCTTCCCCGGCCTTTCGACGATCGAGCTGATCACCCTCACGCCTTTCGAGCGCTTCATGCCCTGGTTCGAGAGCGAATGGGGCAAGCGTACCGAAGGCTACGAGGCACTCAAGCGTCGTTTGTCCGAGCGCCTGCTGGAGGCGCTCTACGCCCAGCTGCCACAGCTGCGTGGCAAGATCGACTACCACGAGCTGTCGACGCCGCTCTCCACCCGTCATTTCGCCGGCTACGAGCGCGGCGAAATCTATGGTTTTGAGCACTCGCCGCGCCGTTTTGAGCAGCGCTTTCTCAAGCCGCGCACGCCGATTCGTGGGCTCTATCTCACCGGCCAGGACATCGTGACCTGTGGTGTGACGGCGGCGATGGCGGCGGGATTTATGACCGCCTCGGTGATCCTCAAGAAGAACCTACTGAGGTTGGCTGATCGAGGCTGAATCGTTCGTCGCGCGACGTCTATCGGGAGCTTCTATCGCGAGCTTCTATGGTACAGTCATGGACAGTTAGGTCACGTTCACCCAGGTTACTCTGATTTGCTTGTCAAGGAGGTTGATATGAGCTTGAAATACAGATTCTGCCGTTGCTTGGCGCTCCTGGCCCTTCTCCTGGTGTCCGCCGCCTCGGCCCAGCATCCGGACTACTGGCTGTCCGGTCGCGATTGGTCGCTCGAAGCGGATCCCACTTATCAGGTCTTTTATGACCTTGGAGCGGCGCCCTGGATCTCAGCCCACGAGCAGGGTGGCGTCGCGCATCTGCTGTTCGGATTCCCACCCCTGATCTTGCGCTACGACATGGATAGCGAGACCTGGCTGGACGAGATCTCTTTTGCCGATACTCCGACCGCCATGGCGATCGACGCCGACGGCATCTATGTGGCTTTCGCCTCAGAAGTCAAGCGCTTTGCGCTCGACGGCACGGGGGAAACCGCGCTGCGGACAGCGAGCTTTTCCGTGGAGGAGATGGTGGTAGGTGGCGGTTACCTGTTCTTGGTTTCTGGCGATGAGATTGAAAGCGTCGACAAGGTGACCGGCGATCTGATCGACAGCGAGGATTTCTTCTACTCGATGCGAGGCCTGTCGATCGCGCCGTCGATCAACAGGCTCTATGCCCGCACGGTCGGGGTCGGTCCATCGGACATCCTGGTCATCGAGGTCGCCTCCGACGGCACGATTCTGTCCCAGCAGGACAGCCCGTATCACGGCGACTATCCCAATGCCGTCAAGACCTGGGTGTTCCCTGACCAGACTCGGGTCGCTGACAACTCGGGAATCGTCTACAACACGACGCTCAATTACGCCGGGAGCCTTGCCGGGGCTTTTGACGATCTCACCTTTCACGCTTCAGGCCCGATCGCCCTCCGCGGCAATGAGCTTTACGCCCATGGATGGGGAAATTTCTTGGAGGAAGGGCGGTTCGAGCTCGATGAAGCCGTCAGCACGATCTTTGCGTACGAGGATTCGGTCTACGGATTCTATCCTGGCGCCAAAGGGGCGGATGTCGTTGTGGTGCCGGTGAGCCAGATCGTACCGCCGGATACGGGGCCGCCGGTCGATCCCGAGGGTCTCGCCTATTCGCCCGACCGGATCATCATGGGTGGCGACGGTGTCGTCTACATGTTGAGCAAGGCTCACCAGAGCATCTTTCGCTGGTCGACCCAGTCCGGAGGTTACCTGGAGTCGATCCCCTTGAGTGATTCCCCGCTTCACATGGCCTATTCCGAAATCAACGGGCGACTCTATCTGACCTATCTGAGCGGCAGGATCACAGAGATCGACATCACGATGCAAAACGTGACCGAAGCCTCGTTCGTCAACTCGCCGCAACAACCCTGTGGCCTGTCGACGGCCGGGCCGTGGGTCTTTGTTTGTGATCCGTCGGGTGCCTGGGTATCTCATTTTACTTATAGTCCCGGAG
>JAAUXY010124837.1_pt1 | contig 19553 bp, 12 predicted proteins | sample 7278121 | NCBI WGS metagenome assembly JAAUXY01 (sample SAMN14350117, study PRJNA611818) | marine sediment metagenome | isolation source: surface marine sediment (1.8m) | place: French Polynesia: Moorea | collected 2018-08 | reverse complement strand
CGTAGACCCTCAAGAGGTCGCGCTCGTTGAGATTGAAATAGACGTAGATCGGCTGATAGTTGACGACGGTGGTCAGCAACGTGGGCTCGCTGTCGCCGACGAGGTTGCCCGCGTCGACGAGATTACGGCTCGCGCGGCCGCTGAGCGGCGTTGTCACTTGTGTGTAGCTGAGGTTCAGCCGCGCCCGTTCCACCTTGGCCTCGCCCCGCAAGACGGCCGCCTGAGAGATCTGCTTGTCGCCGCGCCACTTGACCACGTCGACTTCGGTGCCCGCCTGCTGCCTGAACAGGCTCTCGGCGCGCTCCAACTCGATCTCCGCCCGTTCCAACTGGGCTTTGGCGCTGGCGAGCTCGGCCTCCGCCGCCTGCAGATCTTCCTCGTACTCCCGCGGATCGATGACGAACAGGACGTCGCCTGCCTGCACCCAAGTGCCAGGCTCGAAGTTCACGCTCTTGAGGAACCCGGGCACGCGGGCGCGCAACTCCACCGACTCGACCCCGGCCGTGTTGCCGGTGAACTCGAGGTAGTCGATCACGCTCTTCTGCATCGGATTGGCCACCGATACCGGCGGCGGCGGCGGCGGCGCGTAGGTGTTCTGCTCCTCGCAGGCGATCAGCAGCCCGGCGGTCAGAAAGCACAAGAGTCGCAGGGCGTATTGCGGCATGCTGGCGTCCCCTCGCGATGACAGACTCCGCGAGCATGGGCCAGCTTCGGCACAGTTGGGACCTGCCCGCGAGAAACCGCCGGCAGGTTATGTCACTTTCCGGAGCGGGCCAAGAGGTCGATCTGCCTAGCAACCGTCTGTTTCGACGAAGAGCCCTGCCCAAATGCCGCACGCGTTGCGGCGGATCTTCAAGCCTTGGTGGACGGGACGCGTACGCGGCCCGAGGTGGGGTCAGACTGCTATGGGCTTTTCGGCGAACAGGGTCAGAAACATCACGGCGCCGTAGAACGTGCCGTTCTCGACGCGCCGCTGCGCCTCCCGTTTGAAACCGTCGGACAGAACGGCGCCGAAGTCCCCGGCGCGTACGCCGGCGTCCAGGCTGCGCGAGATCAAGCTCAGCAGATAGTCCGGGGAGGCGGTCTGCACGTAGCCATGCGGCTCGACCATCGTAACGGTGAAGCCGGCTTCGGCGGCGAGTGTCGGAAGATGGCGCATGACGAAGGGGGCATGCACCATGTTACGGATGATCGCCCCCACAGCGGCCTGCAGGGGGTCGCCGGCGAACAGTTCGACGGTGGTGGTGGCAAAGTCGCCGTCAAAGATCACCAGACGGCCGCCCGGCTTGAGCACGCGATGTGCCTCGGCGAGCGCAGCCTCGGGGTCTGTCAAATGCGAATACACGGTATGCGCGACGACCACGTCGAACGAAGAGTCCGGCTCCTCGGTCCGGGCTGCCTCGCCCGCGTGGAACGAGGCCCGGATCTCACCGGCAAAGGTCTCCTCCGCCATCTCGATGAGGCCCGGGGCCGGATCCACGCCCACCAGCTCGGCCGGGTCCAGATGCGTCATCAGGAGCCCGGTGGTGGCGCCGTTGCCGCATCCCACCTCCAGAACCCGGCCGCCGTCGGCCAGGGGGATCTGACTCATATAGCGGGCGCAGATTGCCTGCATCTCGGGCTCGTTGGCCCGGATGTCCATGGATCTGGCAATGACTTTCAAGACGTCTCGCGGTTGCTCTCTGATCTGCGTGTGCAGGTCTACCATGCTGTGTCGCTCCAGTGATCTCATCCGAACCTGCGGGTCCGGCACAAAGTCACAAACGGTTCGCTCATGCTGTCCCAAGCCCCGCGCTTGTGGCCGAAGGGGTGAAGCCGGCGGGCCGCCGGGCGGTCGAAGACTGGACGCCCCGATCGTTGCGGCGACGCAGGGGTGAAGGTGCCTGACCCGCGCTCCGGTGAACCTCGCTCAGCCAGTTCCAGAACAGGATATGCGCGTAGCTGCGCCAGCGGTTGACGGGGGGATGGGCGGGATTGTCCTGCGGAAAGTAGTATTTCGGTACGGTGATCGGTCGCCCGGCCTCCTGGTCGCGCCGATACTCGCCGGCCAGGGTGTCGGTGTCGTACTCCAGGTGATTGAACATGTAGGTGGCGCGCCGGACCCGGTCCTCGATCAGGCAGAGCCCGGCCTCCCGGGAGTCCGCCAACAGCTCGAGGCCCCGGTCTGTCGGCAGGTCTGCTCGTCGGACCTCCGTGTGACGCGAGACCGGCACGTGAAACTCGTCGCTGAAGCCGCTCAACAGCGACGCCTTCGGATGCAGCACCTGATGTGGAAAAACGCCAAAGATCTTGGCCGGGACTTGATGCTTGGGCACGCCATAGGCGTGCCGCAGTGCCGCCTGGGCCGCCCAGCAGATGTGTAGGCTGCGGCCCACGTTGCGCTGCGCCCAATCGAAAATCCCGGTGAGCTCGCGCCAGTAGTAGACCTCTTCGAAAGGCAGCGTCTCGACCGGCGCGCCGGTGATGATCAGGCCGTCGAAGCGGCGCGGCGCGATCTCGGACCACGGCGTGTAGTAGGTCTCGAGATGCGCGATCGGCGTGGTCTTGGGCGCGTAGGACGGCGGCGTGAACAGCGTCAGGTCGACGTGAAAGGGGGCGCTGCCGATGAGGCGGGCGATCTGGGTCTCGGTTGCCGCCTTCGTCGGCATCAGATTGAGCAGGGCGATGCGCAAATGGGGCAGGGACGGGCCCTGGCCGCCCGGAGCCTCGGACACGAAGAGCCCTTCGCGACGGAGCACCGATGCGGCCGGGAGCCCGGCGGGGAGGGTGATGGACATGTGCGCGTGCTCGTTTCTCTGTGGTCTGGCGCCAAGCGGCTCGACGGCGGTGCGGTTGGCAGCCCGCGCCGCCGTCGATGCCAGGCTCAGGCCGCGCGGGCGATGTCGCCCACGGCGGACAGGGCCTGATCCAAATCGGCCAGAATGTCGTCAATATGCTCGATCCCCACGGACAGCCGGACGTATCCATCTGTCACCCCCGTCGCGAGCTGTTCCTCCGTGGAGAGCTGCGAGTGGGTCGTGGTGGCCGGGTGGATCGCCAGCGAGCGGGCATCACCGATATTGGCGACGTGATAGAAGAGCTGGAGCGCATCGATGAAGTGCCGACCGGCATCCGCGCCGCCCTTGAGTTCGAAGCCGACCAGCCCGCCATAACCGCCCTCGAGATAGGTGTCGGCGCGCCGGCGCTGTTCCGGGTCCTCGTGCAGGCCCGCAAAGATGACCCGCGTGACCTCGGGCCGCCCGGTCAGGAATTCGGCCACCGCCTCTGCGTTCCGGCAGTGCTCGCGCATCCGGAGCGGCAGCGTTTCCAGGCCCTGGATGAACTGGAAGGCGTTGAACGGGCTCATGGACGCGCCCAGGTCGCGCTGCAGGGTCACGCGCGCTTTCAGGATATAGGCGATCGGCCCCAGGGGCTTGGCCGCCTCAGTCCAGACCGCGCCGTGATAGCTGGGATCGGGCTGGTTCAGCATCGGGAAGCGATCCGCATGGGCCTCCCAGTCGAAGTTGCCGCCATCCACGATCAGCCCGCCGATCGAGGTGCCGTGCCCGCCGATGTACTTGGTGGTCGAATACACGACCACGGCGGCCCCGTGCTTGAACGGCTTGCACAGGATCGGCGCGGCCGTGTTGTCCACGATCAGGGGCACGCCCAGCTCGCGGCCGATGTCGGCAACCTCCTTGAGCGGGAACACGGTGAGCTTCGGATTGGGCAGTGTCTCGGCGAAGTAGGCGCGGGTGCGGTCGTCGGTCGCGCGGCGGAAGTTCTCCGGGTCGGTGTGATCGACGAAGCGCACCTCGATTCCCATGGTCTTGAAGGTGTTGGCGAAGAGGTTCCAGGTGCCGCCGTAGAGATCGGTCGAGCTGACGATGTTGTCCCCAGCATGGGCGATGTTCTGGATCGCAATGGCCTCGGCCGCCTGGCCCGACGAGAACGCCAAAGCCGCTGCGCCACCCTCGAGCGCGGCGATGCGCTGCTCCAGCACGTCACAGGTCGGGTTCATGATCCGCGTGTAGACATTGCCCAGTTCCTTGAGCGCGAACAGATTGGCCGCATGCTCGGTGTGATCGAACTGGTAGGACGTGGTCTGGTAGATCGGGACGGCCACGGAACCGGTGGTGTTGTCCTTGCGGTGGCCCGCATGCAGGACCACGGTTTCGGGATTGGTCGTCTCAAAGCTCATGAGGATGCTCCATTCGAGTGTGGGGTTCTGAGTTGGCTGTCGACGAACGCCGCGGCCGGACAGTTCGGCTTGGCGTGGTGGTCAAGAAAGTCGACGACGTGGTCGTTGATCAGGTCGGGACGCGTCACCGGCGCCATATGCCCGGCTCCCGAGATCGTCTCCAGCCGGGCGTTGGGCAGGGTCGCGGCCAACAGCGCGGCGATGTGCCGCGTGGTTGGTGGTGACTGGTCGCCACGCAGGACAAGGGTGGGGCACTCGATTGCGGCGTAGGCGCCGATCCCGGTCTCTTCCGCGGTGGTCGAGCGGAAATCGAGCGCCACCTTGCCGAGGCGGCGGCTGAGGGCGAAGCGGGCCTCGGGCTTGGTCTGGGACCAGGCGCCCTCGCCATTCCAGTAGTCGACGAACCGGCCCATACCGCCGACGAAATCGCCGTCGACCACGGCCTGGGAGACGGTATCGGCGATCGTCCGGACTTCGGAGTAGAGCGCCCGCTCGGCGGGTCCGTGCGACTTGAGCAGGTGGAAGGCGACCGGTTCGATCAAGGTTAGGCTGCGGAGCCGGTCGCTGTTCTCCAGCGCGGCGCGCAGCGCCACGGCGCCGCCATAGGAATGGCCGACCAGGTGCACCGGACCGGCGCAGCGGGTCATCACGGCGGCGACCAGCGCGGCCTCGTCGGCCAGCGTGAGCGGGCCCGTGCCGGGCCACGGGTCGGTCTCGCCATAGCCGTACAGGTCCGGAGCGACGATCCGGTAACGGTCGCCGATCTGCTCGCACAGGGACCGCCACTGCCGGTTGGAGCTGGCGGAGCTGTGCAGCAGGATGACCGGTTCGCCGTTCCCGCACTCTCGATAAGCGAGCGTGGCGCCTGCAACGTCAAGAGTAGTCATGTGTGCCCTCCTGAGCGGCCCGTCGTGCCGCCGATCCTGTCGAAGCCGGGCGCCGACCCTGCGGGGAGGCTGGGCCGCGGCCCGGCGTCGACGAAACATGGGTTGATGGTGTGACGTGCTACCGGCGCCGCGGGTCCGTGCAATGGCGACGCGTGCGGTCGCGGCCCATGCCGTGCACCACGGATCCGATCTCCGTCCGGTCCAGGCCCATGTCCTTGAGAACCCGGCCGTCCAGCGCTCGAAGCTGCGCCACGGCCCGGCGTTCGCGTCGCCGCTCTGCCGCACGGGTCCTATGCTCGAGAAAGACGCGCCCGATGGCAGCGGCGGCTGTGCGCACCTGCGTGGTGACCGTATGGCCGTCCAGCGGTCCGACGAACGGCTTCAGATAAGGCCTTTGCAGTGCATGTGACATAATCTTCGCTCCTATTTGCGGGTTACGTTTCCCCGATCCCCGCACGCGAGGCGCGGTATTTCCTCCACCCAAGCTCCAAAGTCTGTGATCTTCATCACACGACGCCCCAACGTTGGCGCGCCCCTAAAAGGGCGGCCTTGCCCAATCGTGCTTGAGGTCCTGCAGCGCGAGATCCGTTTCTCGGTTGATGAGGCCGATCTCGAGACGCGTTTGCCGATCCAGGGCCCGCAGCTCGACTGCGGCGCGTCGCGCGCGTTCCGCGCGGCGGGCGGCACGCGCGCATGCCTGCGGAAGCAGCCTCAGCTGGCGGCAGGCGGAGCGCAGCCCCTCGAGCCCTCGGGCTCGCGAACCCTGCCGGGCCCGCTTGGCCGCGCCGGTGGCGGCGTCAGCGTTCGCCCGGGGCGCGGCGACGACCAAGCCGCGTTGCGCATATGGGTGATAGGCGTTCATGGGTGGATCCCCGTTGTCGTCTTGCCGATGGCAGCGCACCCTATGCGGAGGCTGTCAGGGCGCCGTCACGCCGGGCGTCAAAAGACCGTCAAAATGCGCAAATGAGGGATTCGGCACCGCGGAAACCACGCGACGGCGTGATGATCATCACAGACGGCTCTGCACCGCCGCGATTAACCATTTGCCCGAATTCAGGGTCCTGGAAACAGACTTTCCGGGCGTTTTCGGTCATTATTGAGGTTGGTAGAGGCTATGCTGGCAGAGCGCGTGGTGCCGGATATCCAAGAGAACCGGCAAGGAACGGCCCCCGTGGCACCTATAACCCTCAGATTGTTCGGCTCCTTCGAACTGGGCGCCGGAACGGAGATCAAGCTGGCGAGCAAGAAAGCGCAAGCGCTGCTTGCCTATCTTGCGCTGCCGGCGGGCCAGGCACATCGGCGGGACAAATTGGCCGGCCTGCTCTGGGGTAATCGAGGAGACGAGGCGGCCCGGCACAGTCTGCGCCAGACGCTCTCGTCGATTCGCAAGGTCCTGGGGTCCGCGGGAAGCGAGTTGCTGGCGACGGAAGGCGATACGGTGGCCCTGGACGGCGCCGCCGTGGACGTCGACGTAGCGCGGTTCGAGGCGCTGGTCGCCGATGGCTCGCCCGGTGCGCTGGACGAGGCGCGCGAGCTCTACCGGGGCGATCTGTTCGAAGGCCTGAATATCCCTGATCCGGGATTCGAGGAATGGCTGCTGGCCGAGCGCCGGCGGCTGCGGGAGCTTGCGGTCGACGCCTTCGTTAAGCTGCTGGACCACCAGATCGAGACCGGGGACCGGGAGGCGGCGGTCATGACGGCGCTGCGGCTTCTGGCAATCGACCCGGTGCAGGAGAGCGTCCACCGCCGGCTGATGCGGCTCTACGCCGACTTGGGGCGGAAGGACGCGGCGCTCAGGCAGTACAAGACCTGCGTCGAGGTTCTGGCGCGCGAGCTCGGGGTCGAGCCCGAGCCAGAGACCCGAGAGCTGCACAAGGACATCTCGCGGGAGCGTGCCGTGCGCCGCGCCCCGGAATCCCGATCGGTCGCCGCGCCGGAACCGCAGCCCTGCGCCCCTGCCGCCGATCCCGAACCTGGCGCCCCTCCACCCGTCACGCCCGAATCTGTCGTCCCAGCGCCGGCTGCGCCCCCGCCGGAGCCGCCCGCGCCGATCACGGCCGAGCCGGCCGCTCCCCCGGATGCGCTCTCGCCGCAGCTGCCCGCTGCCGAGGCCGAACGCAAACACGTCACGGTGCTGTTCGCCGACATAAAGGGATCGACCGAGCTGGTCGCCGACATGGATCCCGAAACGGCGCTCGAGCGTCTGGATCCGGCCATCCAGGCCATGGTGGATGCGGTGGACCGCTATGAAGGCACGGTCAGCAGCATGCTGGGCGACGGTATCATGGCGTTGTTCGGGGCGCCGACGGCACATGAGGATCACGCGGTGCGGGCCTGCTACGCGGCGCTCGCCATGCAGGAGGAAGTGCGCAAGGCATGCGATGGCGATCTGGCCATCCGTGTCGGATTACATTCGGGCGAGGTCGTGGTGCGGTCCGTCGACGACGGCCACTCGCGGCATTTCGACGCGGTCGGACCGGCCGTGCATCTGGCGAGCCGCGTCGAAGAGCTGATGGAGCCCGGCCGCATCGGCCTGACCGGGGACACCTACGCGCGCGTGGAGGGATTCGTCGAAGTCCGCGCTCGCGGTCAGGTCACCATGAAAGGCCTGCGGGACCCGATCACGCTCTACGAAGTCGCCGGCCGGACCGCGGCGCGGAGCCGCTGGGAGGCGCGCGCGGCGCGCGCACTGACGACGCTGGTGGGTCGGGAGGCGGAACTGGCCAAGATGGGCCGGGCATTGGAGCGCGCGCGCGGCGGTCATGGCGAGATGGTCGCCGTCGTCGGCGATCCCGGCATGGGCAAGTCGCGCCTGGTGCATGAGTTCCTCGGCTCCGGGCAAACCGAGGGCTGGACCGTTCTGGAGACCGGCGCGTCCGCGCACGAGTCGGTCGCCACCTATCTACCCGTGAGCAACCTGCTGCGCTCGTGGCTCGAGGTTGACGAGCGGGATACGCAGGCGGAAATCGCCCGCAAGGCCCGCGACAAGATCGTCGGCCTGGACGAAGCACTGCTGTCCGTGCTGCCGCCAATGCATGCGCTGTTGGATCTCCCGATCGAAGACGCGGCCTGGCGGACGCTGAGTCCGCCGCAGCGCCGGCAACGGATCCTCGATGCGCTCAAAGCCATCTTCGTGCGCGAGAGCCAGCGCCAGCCTTTGATTCTGGTCGTCGAGGACCTGCATTGGATCGACCGCGAGACCCAGGCGGTGCTCGACAGCCTCGTGGACGGCCTGGCCGGGGCGCCGCTATTGCTGTTGCTGACCTATCGGCCCGAGTACCGGCACAACTGGGCGAGCCGGAGCTACTTCCGGCAGATCTGGGCCGATCCCTTGAGCGCCGACAGCGCCGATACGCTGCTGCGGTCCCTGCTGGGCGACGACCCGAGCCTCGAGCCGCTGCGGCCCGTGCTCGTCGAACGGACGGCCGGTACGCCGCTCTTTCTCGAGGAATCGGTCCGGGCGCTGGTCGAGACAGGCGCACTCGCGGGAGAGCCACGGGCCTACCGGTTGGTCAAGCAAATCGATCCGTTCGAGATGCCGTCGACCATTCAGGCGGTTCTGGCGGCCCGCATCGATGGTCTGCACCCGGCGAGCAAAAGCCTGCTGCAGATCGCCGCGGTCATCGGCCGGGACGTGCCCGTCGCCCTGCTGCAGCCGGTTTCCGGCCTGGTCGAAGACGAGCTGCGGACCATCCTGGCGGAGCTGCAACGGGCGGAACTCCTGTACGAAGTGCGCCTGTTCCCGGATCTCGAGTACGCCTTCAAGCATGCGCTCACCCATGATGTCGCCTACCAAGGGGTCCTGCGCGAACGACGCCGGTCGATCCACGCTCAGATCGTCCGTATCATCGAGGACCGTTACCAGGACCGGCTTGGCGAACAGATCGAACGGTTGGCCCTGCACGCCCATGCCGGTGAGCTCTGGGAGCAGGCGGCCGACTATCTCTATCAGGCGGCGATCAAGGCGATCCAGCGGTCCGCCCATCACGTCGCGATCGATCTCCTGAAAAAGGGGTTGGAGGCGATCGGCAAGCTCGCGGAAACGCCTGATCGTCTGAAACGGGAACTCGACTATCACAAGGCGATGGGCGTCACCATGATGGCCGCCAAGGGTTGGGGCGCCCAGGAGGTCTCCGATGCCTATGCGGAGGCGCGCACGCTCGCCCGCCGGCTCGGCGACGATCGCGAGCTGTTCGTCGTCATGCGCGGCCAGGGCCAGTTTCACATGATCAGCGGAGATCTGCAGACGGCGCGGGCGTTGGGCGACCGCTGCGTCGCCCTGTCCAAGGTGCTGGACGACGTCGGCGTTCACATCGAGACGCATCATCTGTTCTGGAGCAACAGCTTCTTCATGGGCGACTACGGCAACGCGATGGTCCATTCGGACGAGGGCATCGCGCTCTACGATCGGGCCGAGCATCACCCGCTGACCTTTGTCTATTCGGGGCATGACCCCGGCGTTTGCTGTCGCTGTTTCTCCGCGCTGATACTCTGGCAGCGCGGCTATCCGGATCGTGCCCTGGCGCGCTGCCGGGAAGCGTTGGCCCTGGCCGAGGAGGTCTCGCATCCCTTGACCCTGGCGCTGGCGAACTGGGCGCTCAGCTATCTGCATCTGTTCCGTCGGGAGGCGGCGCCCGCCCGGGACTGGGCTGAGAATGAGATCTCGGTGTGCAAGGAGTATCTCCTGCCGCTGCTGCTGTCCCAGGGTCATTTCCAGCGGGGCTGGGCGCTGGCGGAGCAGGGCGAGGTCGCGGACGGCATCGCCAGCATGAACAGGGGCCTGTCCGGCATCAGCGCGACCGGCGCCGAAATGGGCCTTCCCTTCTTTATCGCGCTGCTGGGCGACGCCTACGCCAAGAGCGGCGACGTCGCGCGGGGTCTTGCAGAGATCGACCGGGCGCTCGCCACCGCGAATCAGAACGGCGCCCATTTCCAGCTCCCGGAGATGCTGCGGCTTAAGGGCGATCTCCTGCTGCGGCAGACCGATCCCGACGCCACCGCGGCGGAGCAGTGCTTGCGCGAGGCCTTGCAGGTGGCGCAGCGCCAAGGCGCCAAGCTTCCCGAACTGCGGGCCGCGCACAGCCTGGCGCAGCTCTGGAGACGCAACGGCGAGGCCGGCAGGGCCTACGATCTGCTCGCTCTCCCCTTTGGCTGGTTCACCGAAGGGTTCGATACACCGGATCTGCAGGACGCCAAGGCGCTGCTCGCGGATCTCAAGCCGGCGGTTTTCTGACCGGCCGGACCATCCGTCCGATGGCGTGACGAAGATCACAGACGGGACTATCCGGAAAGGGATAGAGGTCCGCCCTTCGGAACAGACTTTCCGGGCATCTTCGGGCATTATCGAGGTAGGGAAAGGCGATGCAGCCTGAGCAATTTGTGTCGGATGCGTTGGAGATCCGGCGAGGGACGAACCCTGTGGCACCGCTGACCGTCAGGCTGTTCGGCTCGTTCGAGTTGGGAGCCGAACCGGAGATCAAGCTGGCCAGCAAGAAGGCGCAAGCCTTGTTGGCGCATCTTGCCCTGCCCGCAGGACAGTCGCATCGGCGCGACAAGCTGGCCGGCCTTCTCTGGGGGGAGCGCGGCGACGACGCGGCGCGCCACAACCTGCGCCAGACGCTGTCCTCGATTCGCAAGGCGCTGGGGGCGGTCGGGAGCGCGATACTCGCCTCGGACGGGGACACGGTGGCGCTGGAGGGCGACGCGGTCGACGTCGACGTGGCGCAGTTCGAGGCTCTGGTCGCCCAGGGGACGCCCGAGTCCCTGGCGGCGGCGAAGGCCCTCTACCAAGGCGATCTCTTGGAAGGGCTGAGCCTCCGGGAGCCGGCCTTCGAGGAATGGCTGCTGGCCGAACGGCGCCGCCTCAGAGAGCTCGCCTTGGATGCCTTCTGCAGGTTGTTGGACCTCCAGATCGCCGCCGAAGCGCGCGAGGAGGCGGTGCAGACGGCGCTGCGCCTCCTCGCAATCGACCCGGTGCAGGAGAGCGTGCACCGCCGGCTGATGCAGCTCTACGCGGATCTGGGGCGCAAGGACGCGGCGCTCCGGCAATACAAGACCTGCGTCGACGTGCTCGAGCGCGAGCTTGGGGTCGAGCCTGAGGCAGAAACCAGGGAACTTCACAAGGACATCTCGCGCGAGCGCGCAAGCCGCCGGCCGGCGCCGGCCCAGCCGGTCGAAGCGGTTGCCCGACCGGCACCTGCGGAAACGCAAGCGCCGTCTGCCGCCGCAAGGAGTGCGCTCTTCGAACGGCCTGCCGTCGCCGTTCTGCCCTTCGAGAGCATCGGCAGCGAGCCGGATGAGGACTATTTCGCCCACGGCATCGTCGAGGACATCATCACCGAGCTGGGCCGGTTCCGAAATCTCCGTGTGACGGCGCGGAACACGTCCTTTGCCGTCGCGCAGCGGAACCTGTCATTGCCCGAGATCGGGGAGGCGCTGAAGGTCCGCTACGTCCTCTCCGGCAGCGTGCGCCGCGCGGGCGACGCCATTCGCGTCGCCGCGCAACTGACCGATACGACCAGCGAGCATCAGCTCTGGGGAGAGCGCTACGACGCGAAGCTCGCCGACGTCTTCTCGGTGCAGGATCGGATCACCCAAAGCGTGGTCAGCGCCCTTGCCATCCGCATCGAGGACGAGGTGCTGGCGACGGCAAAACGCCGGCCCCCGGACAGTTGGCAGGCCTATGACCTGTGGCTGCGGGGGATGGAGTGCCTGCACCGGGGGACGGTCAATGCGGACGAGGAGGCGCGCGGCTATTTCCTGCGCGCGCTCGAGCTGGATCAAAACTTCGCCCGCGCCTATTCCGGGATCTCGCTCACGCATTTCAACGAGTGGAGCTGCCGTGCCTGGGACAAGTGGGAGGACAAAGAACGGGCCGCCTTCGAGTTCGCCCGCAAGGCGGTCGCCATCGATGACAGGGATCACGTGACCCACCGCATTCTGGGCACGATCTACTTGTATCGCCGGGACTTCGAGCTCGCGGAGAAGCACCTCGAACGGGCTCTGGCCCTCAATCCCAACGACGCGGACAGCCTGATCGTGATCGGCCGCGGCCTGGCTTTGCTCGGCGATGCCGAGCGCGGCGCGGAACTGTGCCGGGCGGCGCTCCGGCTCAACCCCCAGGCACCAGACTGGTATTTCTCTCTCTGCGGCATGGCCTTCTTTGCGGCGCACCGCTTGGACGAGGCGGTCGCGTTGATCGAACGCGCGCCCGACTTCCACACCCATTCCATGGTCTTGCTCGCCGCTGCCAATGCGCATCAAGGCCGGATGCAGCAGGCCGAGGCGTGGGCCAGGGCGAGCCTCGAACAGTTTCAACGTCAGGTGATCGGTGGTCGCGAACCCGAGCCCGGTGAGCTGGTGCGCTGGGAGCTGCATGTCAGCCCCTTCCGCCGGCCTGAAGACGCCGACTACGTTGTCGAGGGCTTGCGGCGGGCGGGCCTCGAGTGCACGGACACCACGTCCGACTGGTCCGAGAACTGGACCTCCCGCGGGCCCCAGCCGGCCAGGCCGGATCCGGTTCCAGCCATGGCTTCGTGCGAGCCGGAGCGCAAGCATGTCACCGTTCTGTTCGCCGACATCCAGGGGTCGACCGAGCTGGTCGCGGACATGGATCCCGAGACCGCGCTCGAATCTCTGGATCCCGCCATGCAGGCAATGATGAATGCCGTTCATCTTTATGGAGGGACGATCAGCAACGTCCAGGGCGATGGCATCGTCGCCCTGTTCGGCGCGCCTCAGGCGCAGGAGGACCATGCGGTGCGGGCCTGTTACGCGGCGCTGGCGATGCGGGATTCGGTTCAGGCGGAGTGCGGCGGCGATCTCCAGATCCGCGTCGGCCTGCATTCGGGCGAGGTCGTTGTCCGGCTCGTCGAAGACGGCCAGTCGCGCCACTATGACGCGGTCGGCCAGGCCATGCATCTGGCCAGTCGGGTCGAGCGGTCGGTCGTGCCCGGCGTCATCGGCATGACCGCGGAGACGCAGCGCCGCGCGGACGGCTTCGTGGCGGTTCGCTCCGTCGGACTGACGCCGATCAAGGGCCTCGGGGAGCCCGTCGATCTCTACGAGCTGACTGGGAGAAAGCCGGCGCGGAGTCGGTGGGACGGCCGGGCGAGCCGGACGCTCTCAAAGTTCGTCGGGCGACAGCAAGAGCTGGCCAAGCTGGGTCGGGCGCTAGAGCGGTCCGGAACAGGGCGGGGCGAGGTGGTCGCCATTGTGGGCGAGCCGGGCATGGGCAAGTCGCGCCTGGTCCACGAATTCGTCAGTTCGCCCGCGACCGAGGGCTGGACCGTGCTGGAGGCCGGCGCCGTGCCCTACGACGCCAAGGCCAGCTTCCGGCCGATCAGCGATCTGCTGCGCTCCTGGCTCGCGGTGGAAGAACGCGACGGACCGGCGGACATCGCCGCAAAGCTGCGCGACAAGATCGCCGCTCTGGGCGAGGAGCTGCTGCCGGTGCTGCCGGCTTTGCAGTCGGTTCTGAATCTGCCGGTCGAGGACCCGGAGTGGCCCACGCTAGATGCGTCGCTGCGACGCCGGCGCATCATCGATGCGGCGCGCGCGATGCTGTTGCGCGGCAGCCACCACCAGCCGCACGTCCTGGTGTTCGAGGATCTGCACTGGATCGACGGGGAGAGCCAATCGGTTCTCGATGCGGTGGTCGAGGCCTTGCCGGGCGCCCGCGTGCTCGTTCTGGTGACCTACCGGCCGGAATATACGCAGGAGTGGGCCGCCAAGAGCTATTTCCGCCTGATCCGGGCCGATCCGCTGGAGCCGGCCGCCGCCGGCGCACTGCTCGACGCGCTCCTGGGCGACGATCCCAGCCTGTCCGAACTCAAGCCGCTGTTGGTCGATCGCACCGACGGACGGCCTCTGTTCGTCGAGGAATCGGTGAGCGCCCTGGTGGACGCCGGCCGGCTCCGAGGCGAGACCGGGGCCTACCAGTTGACCGGGTCGGTCGAGACGCTGGACATTCCGTCGACCATTCGGGAAGTGCTGGCAGACCGCATCGACCGGTTGACGCCGGCCTGCAAGAGCCTCTTGCAGGTCGCCTCGGTCGTCGGCCGGCATGTGCCGCGCGCCGTGCTCGAAGCCGTCGCCGGGCTGTCGGAAGACGAACTCGAGGCGCGGTTCAGCGAGCTTCGTGCCGCCGAGCTTGTCTACGAGTCGCGGATCCTGCCCGAGGTCGAGTACAGCTTCAAACACGCGCTCACCCATCAAGTCGCTTATCAGGGCATCCTGCGCGAGCGCCGCCGCACCCTGCATGCAGAGGTCGTGCGGGTGATCGAGCGGCGCTATCACAATCGGCTCGACGAGCAGATCGAGCGGCTGGCCGAGCACGCCTTTGCCGGCGGCCTTTGGCCTGAGGCGGCGGCCTATCTCTTGAGCGCGGCCGATAAGGCGAAACAGCAATACGCCTATCAGAACGCCGAGGCTTTCGCGCGCAAAGCGCTCGATGCGACCGAGCGGGACGCCGGGCTCCGGCGGGACCGCGTTCGGGCGCTCGTCCTGCTGGGCGATCTGGCAAGCTTGAAGGGCGACATAACGGGCGCCAACGCCGACTATGATCAGGCGGCCGAAATCGAGGTCGATCCGCAGGCCCGCGCCCGGATCGTCCACCGGCGGCACGCAACCGGCAGCATTCGCCGCGGCGGCGGCGAGATCGCCTATTACGAACATGGCGATGGCGACCGGACACTCTTGTTCTGCCACCCCTTTGTCTACGGGCTGAGCGTCTTTCAGCCGATCCTGGAGATCCTCTGCGAGGAGTTCCGGATCATCACTGTCGATGGCCGCGGCACCGGGGCTTCCGATCCCTTGCCCGGGCGCTACGACATGGACGATCACGTTGCCGACTATCGCGCCGTGATCGAGACGGTCGGGAACGGCCAGCCGATCACCGGCGTCGGCATCTCCCGGGGCGTCAACCTGCTGGTCAAGCTGGCGATCGCAGCGCCCGGCATGATCGACAAGATCGTGCTCGTGGGCGGCAATTTCGCCCAGACCCGCGGGGTCGATGTGGACGCGCCGGCGAGCGATTCACCGGCCGAGGCCCGGTTTCACCGGCTCTTCGCCGAAGCCCTCAAGCGGCGCAAGATCAAGACCGCCATGCGCATGTTCGCGCCCCTGATCTTCTCCGAGCCGGGCTCGCAGGAACTCCGGGAACAGTTCGTGGAGCATTGCCTCCGGCTGCCGCCGGAAACGGTGATCAATTTCTTCACCCTGGATCCCAAGACGGACATCGAGGCGCTTGTGCCGCGGATCGAGATGCCGACCCTGATCATGCACGGGACCGCGGACAGGGATACGCCGTTCGAGGCGGCTGTTGACTTGGCGCGGCAGATTCCGGCCGCGCAGCTCTATCCCTTTGAAGACAAGGGACATCTGCCGACCTTCACCGCGACCCGAGAGTTCTGTCACGTGCTCACGGAGTTTACGCGGGGCGAACCGGTGGGAAAATAGAGTGCAGGTCTGACGGTCCCCGAGGCCCGGCTTAGCGCTGCCGTTGCCGCCGGCGCGCTTCCTCCAGCGTGACCCGGCCGTCGCCATCGGCATCGAGACGGACAAACAGGTCATTGCCGCCGGCCAGGAATTCGGCCCGGTCCACGCTCCCGTCGCCGTTCCTGTCCAGACCCTGGAAGCGCCTCTCCCTGAACTGGGCGAGCCGGGCGCGGCGGTCCTCCGGCAGATCGCGGGCCTGCGCCTTGTTCCCGCGCGGCCGAAACTGCATGAACTCGTCGCGCGAGACCGCGCCGCTGCCATCGGCATCGAGCTGGCCGAACATGCGATCCTGCGCCGCCGTGAACTCGTCCTCGGTGACCGTGCCGTCCCGGTTCTGATCGACGCGCTCGAACAGGCGGCCCGACCCGCCGCCCTGTCCGGCCGCGACGGCGCCGGGCAGCAGGACGATGGACGCGCCGGCACCGAGGGCCGTTGCGGCGACAAGCGCGGCGAGCAAGCAGACCGCGTGCTTCCTCGATGGTTGTGACATGGCGGGGTCCTTTCTTGCGGGAGACGGATTGCTTCTTGTTACGCGGCCGACCCTGCGGGCATCCCCGCTTCGGCACGGCCTGCCCGGTCCCTGGACTTATGTCGCGGAATCATGCGAAATTTGTGGCATACCAGAGGATGCAGCGTGATTGGGGGCAAAAACGGATAAGCCGGAGCGTGAAATCCGGCACAGAGGGGAGATAACAAGAAGTGCTGATCGAGATACCGGATGTCCTCACCCGGGGGCAGGTGCTGGACATCCGCGAACGCCTGTCGAGGGCCTGTTTCGTCGACGGCGCACTGAGCGCTGGTGCGCAGGCCAGTGGGGTCAAGCGGAACACGGAAATTGCGGGGGGCGAGCTCCGCATGCAGCTGGCCCGGGACGTCTGTTCAGCCCTGGCCAGCAATCACCAGTTCAATCACTTCGCGCTGCCGCGCCGGATCATGGTGCCGATCTTCAGCCGCTACGAGGTCGGCATGACCTATGGCAGCCACACGGACGTCGCACTGATGGGCGTGGATGTGCCGGAGCATGCCACCCGGACGGACCTATCCCTGACCCTGTTCCTCAGCGACCCGGAGAGCTATGACGGCGGCGAGCTGGTCATCCAGACCCATGTCGGGGAAAACCGGTTCAAACTCCCGGCGGGACGGTGCGTGGTGTATCCCAGCCACAATCTCCATTACGTGGCGCCGGTGAGCCGCGGGGTGCGGTTGGCGGCAGTGACCTGGGTGCAGAGCTTCGTTCGTGCGGACGCCCAGCGCGAGGTGCTGTTCGAGCTGTGCAATTTGTCCGAATTGGCGGCAGGTCGGGACCTTGGCCGGGAAGGGACCGACATGTTGTTCAATATCTACCACAAGCTCACCCGCATGTGGGCCGACACCTGACTTGCGCCGTCGGGCCGAACGGGCGGACGCCCACCGTCCACCAGCAGGCCCGCTTTGTCAGGCGGTGGCGCCGTTATCCGCAGTCGACGCGTTCCGCCACGCCCAGATACTCCCGCATCAGCCCGCCGCCCAGAACGGCGACGTCCTCGCTGCTGCCGGTATTGGCGAGGATGGAGAGGCCGTAATGGCTGTCGCCGACCATCAGGACGGCGGCATGGTTGCGGGACTCGATGGTCGCAAGACGCACCGTCTTGGGGCTGGAGTTGGGCCCGCTGTAGGTGCCCGTCTTGCCGCCGATGTAGACATTCGCCGGCGTGAATTTGCCGATCTTTCGGCTGCCGGTTCGGGTCGCCTGCATGATCTTCCACAGGGCCTCGGCCCCCGGGTACTTGCGCTGGTAGGTGTCGTACAGGAAGCGCGCCAGCTCCAGTGTGTTCAGCTCGTTGCCGTGCTCCCGGACCCCGTCCTTCCGTGTCCGCCAGCCCTGGAATCCCATGATCGTGGGGTATCCCATGCGCCGGACGAAGGCGTGCACCGCTGCGCGCCCGGAATCGTCGCTGCCGTCCTCGCCGACCTGCCTCTGCAAGTCTCGCCATGCCGGGTTGTCGGAGACGACGATCATCTTCGCCAGCTGCCGCAGCTGCGTCCGGGTGAACTTGCCCTTCTGCTTGTCGAGCAGGGCCGCCGCGACGAACACTTTTGAGACGGACGCGCCGAAATACAGCACTTCGGCGTTTGCGCTCCGGGCGATGACCTCGCCGGTATCGAGGTTGTTTACGACCCACTGAATCTCGACGGCATTCCCCTTCAGCCTGCAATAGTGCGCCTTGTCCTCCGCCGTAAATGCTTCACCCTCTCCCTTGATGCGCTCCAAAAGGGCCCGGGTCGGCGCGTCGGCGAAATCACGGAGGTCGAGGCCGCCTTCGAGGACGAAATACGCCCCATCCTGGCTGCTGCGGTGGTCGGCAAGTGCCCGGGTTCCGGGCGCTGCCATCAGCGCAAGCAGGACCAGACCGCAGATCGGAGATGTCGCGGCAAACCTGATCATGTCCGCTGCTGCTCCTGTCCTTCGTCGGCTGGGCCGGCGGCCGTGCTGACGGTACCGCCTACCAAATATATAGCGGGTCAAATCGCCGATGGGACCGGCGGTCAGGGCCACACACAAAAAAAGCGGCCTTGGACCGGACGGCCGCTCATGCCTGCCGGGCGAATTCCCAAAGGGCGATGGCCGCGGCGGCCGACAGGTTGAGGCTCTCCGCGCCCGGCCCGATCGGCACCCGCAGCAAAAGATCGCAGCGCTCGCGGGTGAGGCGGCGCAGCCCGGCCCCCTCGGCGCCGATCACCAGCGCGGCCTTGTCGGGCAGATCGGCCTCGGCCAGGCTGTCTTCGGCCGCGGCGTCGAAGCCCAGGCACCAGAACCCCGCCTCTTTGAGCTGCTCCATTGCCCGCGCGAGATTGGCGACGCGGACCAGCGGCACCGTCTCCAGCGCGCCCGAGGCCGCCTTGGCGAGCGCGCCGCTTTCCGGAGGCGTGTGGCGGTCCGGGATGACCACGCCCGACGCCCCGAAAGCGGCGGCCGAGCGCAGCACGGCGCCCAGGTTCTGCGGGTCGGCGACCCGGTCCAACACGACGATCGCGGCGCGCGCCCGCGGCCGGGCCGCCTCCATCAGGTCCTCGAACCCGGCTGCCGGCAACGGCGAGGCCTCCAGCGCCAGGCCTTGATGCACCGCCCCCGGCGGCAACACAGCCTCGAGCCGGTCCCGCGGCACGAGCTCGCTGGCCACCTGGCCCGCGGCGCAGCGGGCATTCGGCGAAAGACGGGCGAGATTTGCCTCGAGGGCGGCGAGGCCGTCCCTGGTCGCCAGCAAGCGCCGCTTTGCGCGCGCCGGATTGACCAGGGCTGCGCGCACGGCATGGCTGCCGTAGAGCCAGACGGCGCGGCTGTCCGACTCTCGCCGTGCGGCCGGTCGCAGAAGTCGGCGAGGGGCCTTGCGTCGCGCCATGGCGTGACTTATATTCACGTTCGGTTCTTGGGAACAAGCAGCCCTTTTGGGCGCCGTTCAATTTGGCGGCGCGCCAGAGGGCGTATTTGTATGTTTAGAGGTTGACAGCAATTCTTTTTTTTCTAACTTCGCGCTGGTCGTCGCGCCGCCGGTCAAGCGAGAAATCCGAAAGTTTCAGGGAGGGGTGCCCGAGTGGTTAAAGGGGACGGGCTGTAAACCCGTTGGCTTAGCCTACGTTGGTTCGAATCCAACCCCCTCCACCAAAGTTTGGCACTCCGACCTGCGATACCGAGTTAGGAGACGAGAGACCCCGGGGAATGCGGGTGTAGCTCAATGGTAGAGCCCCAGCCTTCCAAGCTGGTTACGTGGGTTCGATTCCCATCACCCGCTCCAACCGGCTGGACCGAAGGCAGCGACAGCTGACATAGCGAAGCGATCACGGCGCCTGTGGTGGGCGCGGAAGAGACAAGAAGAGAAGCGGTAGGGAATCCAGCAACCATGTCCAAAGCGAAATTCGAGCGCACGAAGCCGCACTGCAATGTTGGGACGATTGGCCATGTTGACCATGGCAAGACGACGCTGACGGCGGCGATCACGAAGGTCTTGGCG
>JAAUXY010053177.1_pt1 | contig 19579 bp, 20 predicted proteins | sample 7278121 | NCBI WGS metagenome assembly JAAUXY01 (sample SAMN14350117, study PRJNA611818) | marine sediment metagenome | isolation source: surface marine sediment (1.8m) | place: French Polynesia: Moorea | collected 2018-08 | reverse complement strand
GTTTGGCTGGGAAGCCGGTCTGGATCCGGATGTACGCCCGCCTCTGGATACTTACAAACCCGGTGATCCGGATGAATTTATAAAATAAGACGTGTTTGGTATTTGGTATTTAGTGTGTAGTGGATATCTCAAAGACAATACGAACAAAACACCAAACACGAAACACAAAACACAAATAATCAAAGGCAGTTGAAATGACAATCGTTAAGATAGACAAGGAGAATTGGGAAAACGGCCTCAAAAAATTATCTGGAGCGTACCGTTTATTCGGTCCGGTCAAAGAAGCGGATTTCCACAATTTTAAGCAGCTCGAAGACGGACAATTACCGGATTTAAGTTGTTTAAACACGCGCCTGTCGCCCAAATCGATCATATACCCCCAAACGGAAGTGATGTTCAAATATTCTCTGGATGAAAACGAGGAAGACCATCACATCCTCAAGGAAGTCGATAAAGATTATTCGTCCCAAGCGGTGATCGGTATTCGCCCATGTGATGCCAGAGCCTTTGAGCTGGTCAGGCTCAATTTTGATACTCCCGATTATCAGGACCCGTATTGGCTTAAGGCTTACGAAGCCACCACTCTGGTGGGACTGGCCTGTGAATCACCGTGCACTTCTTGTTTTTGTACCACCGCCGGCTGCGGACCCTATCATGAAGAGGCGCTGGATGTGCTGCTGATTGACAATGGCGACCAATACTGGGCCAAAGTTTTGAGCGATAAAGGTGACGCGTTTCTAAAAGCGGCCGGTTGGACGGATACGGTAGACGAGCAACCCGCCATAAAAGAAATCGAAGCCAAAAAGAAGACCGCCGAAGAAAAAATATCGGCTTTTGTAAAGACTGACAACCTGCGGCAAATTGACACCAACCAATTATACAATGCCAAATTCTGGGAGGAAATTTCCTTTTCCTGCATTAATTGCGGCACCTGCACCTATGTGTGCCCGACCTGCTGGTGTTTTGATATCCAAGATGAAAACCGCGGCAATCGGGGCTGTCGCATACGCAATTGGGACAGCTGCATGTACCCGCTATTCACCCTGCATGGTTCCGGTCACAATCCTCGGGGCACCAAATTGCACCGGGTTCGCCAACGATTTATGCATAAGCTCAAATACTATGTCGATAAATATGATGCCGGCATACAATGCGTCGGGTGCGGCCGCTGCATCCGACTGTGCCCGGTGAATATCGACATCCGCCGGGTCTGCGGCTATATGAACAGCCATGTGGCTTCAGCAGATGCTTGCGAAGTCTAAAATAATTGAAAATTTTAGATTGAATATTGAATATTTGAGGTTCGCCTGCGGCGGATCTATTTAAAAATATAGATTACAAAATTGACGGCTAACAGTGATTTTTTGAAATATTCAATTTTCAATATTCATTATTCAATAGTCAATTTCCAATATTCAATTTTTACGGGGGTATCGTGTTAAATCCATATCTACCTTATCCGGTTCGCATCGATCAAATCAGTGTCGAAACTGAAGATAAGAACCTGAAAACATTTAGATTTGTCTTCTTAAATCCGGAAGATGAAGAAAAGTTCAGCTACCACGCGGGTCAGTTTGCCGAATTGTCTGTGACCGGCAAAGGCGAAATACCAATTGGGATCGCCTCATCGCCGACGGAAAAGGGATACGTCATGTTTACCGTCAACAAGGTGGGGCTGGTATCCTCATATCTACATGCCATGAAAGAAGGCGATATCATGGGTATTCGCGGTCCTTTGGGCAATTGGTACCCATGGGAGCAAATGGAAGGTAAAAACGTGTTGCTGATCGGCGGCGGATTTGCTTTTACCACTCTGCGTTCATCGATTATCTACATGCTGGATCCGGCCAATCGGTCTAAATTTAAAGATATTCATGTCATCTACGGTGCCCGCACACCGGGCATGTTGATGTACTGGGACGAGCTGATAGAGTGGGAAAAAAGAGACGATATCAATATGCACATCACCGTCGACGGCACCGATGATCCCAACTGGAAATACAACACCGGTTTTACGCCGACCATCACCGAGCAAAAAGCGCCCCCGGGCGGCGAAGACACATACGCTATCGTATGCGGCCCGCCCATCATGATCAAGTTCACCCAACCGGTGTTGGATAAACTCGGATACGCGGATGATCGCATTATCATGTCACTTGAAAATCGCATGAAATGCGGTATCGGTATGTGCGGCCGCTGCAACATCGGCAAGGAGTTCGTTTGTAAAGACGGTCCTGTTTTTACCCTTGAAGAAATTAACAAAACCCCCCGGGAGTATTAAGGCACAAAATCTCCAGGATTCTATTTAACTAATTGATATTATTTAGTATTATAATATAAATAACCCTGCAAATGATCAGTTTGCGGTTAAATAATAAATGCGTATCTTTTATATTGACAACCTGATGTCAATTACGATAAAAAATGCTTTTTAAATTTAAGCTAAAAGGCTGCGGCCGCAACAGATAACCTTTTATATATTAATCACCAACAAGGAGGATGTTTAAATGCCAAGTGTAGAATTCATGGGAAAAGAATTTACAGTCGACGAAGACGGATTCATCGATTCATATGACAACTGGTGCGAAGAGTGGGTCCAATGGGTTAAAAAAGAAGAAGGCATCGAGGAGCTGAATGAAGAACACCAAAAAGTGATCGATGTGCTGCGTGACTACTATGAGAAAAATGGTATTGCCCCGATGGTTCGCGTGCTTTCTAAAGTCACCGGTTTCAAACTGAAACACATCTATGAATTGTTTCCCTCCGGACCGGGTAAAGGCGCCTGTAAGATGGCCGGCCTTCCGAAACCCACCGGATGTGTCTAATCTTCTGAAATCCTGAACACATTTTATTTTCAAAAGGCCCTGCAGTTTGTGCAGGGCCTTTTTGTTTGGGAGGATCTCATGATTTTAAGCGTGAAAACGTCAACTCGAACCGAGCTGATTGATATTACATCCCAGATCGCGCAAGAGGTCAAAAAGTCCGGCATTCGCGAGGGCCTGTGCATGCTGTATGTGCCCCACACGACCGGGGCAGTGACCATCAATGAGAGCGCTGATCCGAGTGTGCGCGGTGATGTTATGATGGTCTTAAACCAGATCGTCCCCTGGGAAGCCAATTACAAACACATGGAAGGCAACTCACCGGCACATGTGAAAGCAACACTGGCTGGTGCCTCCGAGTTGATCGCCATTGAAAACGGCGCCCTTGTACTCGGCACCTGGCAGGGAATTTTTTTCTGCGAATTTGACGGCCCGCGAACGCGCAAGATTCATGTGCGTTTAATGGACACAAAATTCAAAATCTGAATATTACATGCAATATTCGTGAAGACATTAAGCCATGAATCCATGGAAATTAACATCATCTCATTAATTTTCATGCAGAATTTATGGAGACGGTGAGCCATGAATAATCCAGCTGAAGTGAAAATCGATGATATCGACCGGGCGATTTTAAACCGAATCCAGTCCGATTTCCCCCTGACACCCCGGCCTTACCACACCATCGGACAAGAGATGGCATTATCGGAAGACGAAGTTTTAAGACGCGTCCGTCGATTGAAGGATGCCGGGATTATCCGTCGTATCGGCGGCAATTTCACGCCACACGCCCTGGGATTTGTTAGCACGCTGTGCGCCGCCAAGGTACCCCCTGATAAAATCGCCCAATTTGCCGAAGTTGTAAACCGTTATCCGGGGGTCACCCATAATTATCGTCGTGAAAATACGTATAATGTCTGGTTTACGTTTATTGCACCCAGTATGGATGAAATTGAGACCAATCTAAAACAGATTGCAGCAGACACCGGTGTTAGCGAGATCCTTAATCTACCGGCGACAGACGTGTTTAAGATTAAGGCGGAGTTTAAAATATAGGTATTGGGTATTAGGGATAGGGTATTGGGAATTGGGAATTGATAGTTTAAATCAGATTTCATCTGTCATTTCCAATACCGAATACCCAATACCCGATACCCGTTCAATGTTATGAAAAACGACATCCGCATTGCTGCTGTTACGTTGACCTGCCCGGTAGGCCGGATTGGCGATAATTTGGATCGCATGGCCGGTTGGGTTGAGGCCGCCAAAGAAGAGAGCGCCCAATTGGTTTGTTTTCCGGAGATGAATGTTACCGGGTACAGCACCGACGGCAATATTAAAAAGGTGGCTGAACACGTACCCGGGACCATCAGTGAAGCGATAACCGCAATGGCCCAAAAATTTGATATCACGCTCCTGGCCGGATTGGCTGAGGCAGATCTTGCCGGCCGCGTGTTTGCCAGTCATTTGGTGGCTACCGCACAGGGCATCGCCGGCGTATACCGCAAAGTTCACATTGCCCCGCCGGAACGCCAGATATTTACAGCCGGAGATGCTATCCCGCTGTTTGACATCAACGGCTTTAAACTGGGCATCCAGCTTTGCTATGACGTACACTTTCCCGAGCTGTCCACCCGTATGGCCATTGATGGGGCGGATGCGATCTTTATGCCGCACGCTTCGCCCCGGGGCACACCTGCTGAAAAATTTGACTCCTGGATGCGCCATCTGTCCGCGCGCGCTTTTGACAACGGCCTATATGTGATTGCCTGTAACCAGACAGGCGACAATCAAAACAAGCTCAAGTTTCCGGGCCTGGCGGTAGTGCTGGATCCGGGCGGCCGTATTCTCAAAAAAGATACCAGCGGCAATGAAAATATGCTCGTGGCCGACCTAAAAGCCGATGAATTAGAAAAGGTCAGAGGCCACCGCATGCGCTATTTTTTACCCAATCGCCGACCGGATCTTTATTGAACAAATGGATCGCAAAGAATCCATCCAAAATGAGAGGCCGATGATTTTTCTCATTTTAATCGCTGCCTGAATCATCAGCCCCGCTCGGGCGTGATGCAAACGCATTGATTCCAATGATTAAAAAGGAGACGAGCGATGTTTCCCGTTGACCCCAAGCTGCAAGAATGGCTCTCAGACACCCGTCGGGATTTCCACATGCATCCGGAAATCTCCCACAAAGAAAAACGCACCACCCAAAAAATTATCGAGATTCTCAAAGGTTTAAACATCGATGCACAGCCGTTTGACGACATGACCGGTGCTGTGGGTTTAATCAAGGGTAAAAGCAAAGGTCCCACTATCGCCCTGCGGGCGGATATTGATGCCCTGCCCGTCCAGGAGCTTGGTGATGTTGAATACGCATCGCAAAACAAGGGGGTAATGCATGCTTGCGGCCATGATGCCAACACCGCCATCATGCTGGGGGTGGCCAAAACCCTCATGGAATCGGGTAAACACAAGGATTTGAAGGGCAATGTTAAATTCTTGTTTCAGCCCGCTGAAGAGCGCGGTGCCGGCGCCAAAGCCATGATCGAACGCCAGGTTTTGGAAAATCCTCGGGTGGACCGCATCATCGCAGGGCATATGTCACCGGATCTGCCGGCCGGCGAGGTCGGCATTTTTCGCGGTCTGGGATATGCATCCGCCGATCGGTTTAGTCTGGTTATCACCGGCAAAGGCGCTCATGGCGCCCGTCCCGAGGAAGGCAATGATCCTATTGTCGCCGGTGCCCAATTTGTCAGTGGCATCCAATCCATTGTTGCCCGCAACATCAAACCCACTGAAGCTGCAGTGATCACTGTCGGAAAATTTAATTCCGGCGCGGCTGAAAACGTCATTCCGGAAAGCGCTCACTTGGCCGGCAGCATCAGGGCCCTTTCGCAAGAAATTCGCTTAAAAGTTCACCAACGCCTGGCTGAATTTGCTGCCGGACTTGAAAAAAGTTTTAATGTACGCTGTGAATTACAAATTCTGGAAGGTGTTCCGACTCTTGAAAATGATATTGAGGTTGCCGATTTTTTGTTTGAAGTTTCGCAATCGGTTCTGGGCGCCGAACAGGTGCAATACCTGCCCCCTATCATGGGTTCTGAGGATTTTTCCTATTTTACACTTGAACGGCCCAGCGCCATCATGCGTCTGGGTTGCTCCAATCCGGAGAAAGGGTTCACAGCCCGACTGCATTCACCCCATTTTGATATTGACGAGCATGTCCTCGGTGTGGGGACGGCCATTTTCAGTGCAGCCGTGGTACAGTATTTGTCTTGACGCAAAACGCCTCGATTTATCAGTTGAATATTGATTTTCAGTTGACACCGCTTGGCTACCAATGATAGCCAAAAAGCATCATCTTTCCTATTTGACATCTCAGGGGAGCCGCAACACACTTGCGGAACGAGGTGATCAAGTGACTTGCCAAACAGCATCACGATATCACATAACGAAAGGAGGACTTTTATGACAGGACGACTGTTGAAGGTACTCGTTTGTTTCTGTATTTCGTTGGCTTTTCTGGCAGCGGCGGCATCACCTGCTTTTGCCGGCAAAAAAGACGATACGCTCTATTTTTCATGGAAAAAGGAGTTAGAAAGCCTGGACCGCTATTTTAATACTGCCCGGGAAGGCATGATTGTCAGCCGACAGATATGCGATGATCTGTTGTACCGCGATCCGGACACGCTGCAATATAAGCCCTTGCTGGCCAAATCATACAAATGGCTTGATAACACCACCATGGAATTTGAGCTGCGCCAGGGCATCACATTCCATAATGGTGAAAAATTCGATGCCGATGATGTGGTCTACACCATCAACTTTGTCAGCAATCCGGACAATAAAGTGCTGGTGCAACGCAATGTCAACTGGATCGACCGGGCCGAAAAACTGGGGCCGTATAAAGTCAAGCTCTATTTGAAAGAGCCCTTTCCTTCCGCCCTCGAATATCTGGCCGGTAATATCCCCATCTACCCCAACGAATACTATGCCAAAGTGGGGCCCAAGGGTTTCGGACTCAAGCCGATCGGCACCGGACCGTATAAAGTTGTCGAGCATGAGGTCGGCAAAAAAATCGTGTTTGAAAAAAACAAAAATTACTTCAAAGACAGCCCTAAAGGACAGCCTTCGATCGGGCGTCTGGTCCAACGCACCATTCCGGAAGACACCACCATGGCGGCCGAGTTGATGACCGGCGGACTGGATTGGATTTATCAGGTACCCAAAGATCAGGCCGACAGCCTGGCCCAAGTCCCCAATGTCCAGGTGCTCAAAGCCGAAACCATGCGCGTGGGCTGGCTGGTCATGGATGCCGCCGGCCGCAGCGGGGAGAATCCGTTTCAAAAACTGGCGGTCAGAAAAGCCGTCAGTCACGCCATCGACCGCGAAGGCATCTCCCGCAATCTGGTCGGCGGACAATCCAGGGTCATACATTCGCATTGCTTCCCAACCCAATTCGGCTGCACCGATGAGGTCGTCAAGTACGATTACGATCCCGCCAAGGCCAAAAAGATGTTGGCCGAAGCCGGCTACCCCAATGGTTTTGAGATTGACCTGCACGGATACCGCAACCGCCCGTATGCCGAGGCCATGATCGGTAATCTGCAGGCGGTGGGCATTAAGGCCAACTTGAAATATCTCAAGTATTCCGCCCTGCGGGAGAAAGTGTATGCCAGCAAGGTCACCTTTAATTTTACGACCTGGGGCTCATACGGCGTCAATGATATATCCAACATAACCGGCCGTTTTTATAATTTTACCGAAGTCGACTATGCCCGCGATGAGCAAGTGCGTGATTGGCTGAAAAAAGGCGACTCGATCATTGACCGGGACCAGCGTGCAGCGGTTTACAAAAAAGCACTGCAGCGCATATCAGACGAGGCATACGTATTGCCGCTGTTTACCTGGGTGGCCAATTATGCCTTTTCCAAGGAATTGGATTTCAAACCATACCCGGATGCAGTGCCGCGTTTCTTTCTGTCAAAATGGAAATAAAGATCTAAACTGCCCGAACGGGAGCACAGCCGGATGCTCGTTTACACTGCCAAACGAATTCTGCTGGCGTTGCTAGTGGCCGTAACGGTCTCTTTTATCAGTTTCATGATTCTGAATCTTTCGGGAGACCCTGCCATTGCTCTGGCTGGTGCCGATGCCACGCCGGAAGAAATAAAATTCGTTCGGGAAAAATATGGCCTCGACCGGCCCCTTCTGGTCCAGTATATCGAATGGGCCGGTCGAGCCCTACGGGGGAATTTTGGCGATTCACCCTATTTCAACCAACCCGTCAAAGATATCATCGGCGACCGCATTGGCGTCACATTAATTTTGGGTGTGTGCGCATTTTTATTTGCCGTTTGTCTGGCGATCCCGCTTGGTGTGATTGCCGCCATCCGACCCAACACCTGGATCGACCGTATGGCTTTGACTATCTCGGTCTTCGGCCAAGCCATGCCTAATTTCTTTTTCGGTCTGATTCTAATCATCGTATTAGGCGTGATGTTACGCTGGCTGCCCATATCGGGTGGCGATAGCTGGAAGCATTTCATCATGCCGGCTATTGCTCTGGGGTACTATGCCTCGCCTTCCTTGATGCGTTTGACGCGCACCGGAATGATGGAGGTGTTGGCATCCGATTACATTCGAACCGCTCGCTCCAAAGGATTGCGAGCAGGCCCTGTCTTATTCAAACATGCCCTGCGCAATGCCATTATTCCGGTGGTCTCTTTGGCCTTTGTGCAGTTCGGCTACATGCTGGGCGGCGCATTTGTGATTGAATATGTCTTTGCCGTCAACGGCATAGGCTTTTTAGCCGTACGCTCCATCGAGCGGGCCGATCTGCCCGTTGTGCAAGCCATCGTCTTATTGCTATCCGTCATTTATGTGACCATGACGTTATTGTCCGATATCCTAAATGCCTATCTGGACCCGCGGATACGGGTCAAATGAGTGACACGATGAACACTGAGATCAGCAGCCCCTTTAAAGAAATGAGTTTCCCGACGCCTCGTCAGATGACCTTGCGGCAAGCCAAACGGCACCTGGGTTTTCTGTTGGGCGGTGTTGTTTTGCTGCTGATCATATTTATGGCATTGTTGGCACCGTTGCTGGCACCGCACGATCCCTACCATCAGGATCTTGCCAAACGCCTCACCCCGCCCATATGGCATGACAAGGGAACCTGGGATCACCCTCTGGGAACCGACAACCTGGGGCGGGACTATTTAAGCCGCCTGATGTACGGTGCCCGTATTTCGTTGATTATCGGGGTGGCGGCCATGCTGATCTCAGGTGTGATCGGAACCACCATGGGAGTACTGGCCGGTTATTTTGGCGGTCGGGTTGACATGGTGGTCAATGCCATGATCTCCATTCGTCTGGCTTTGCCGATTATGCTGGTGGCGCTGGCGGTGGTCGCTCTAGTGGGTGGATCGCTACTCATCGTTGTGCTGGTTCTGGGCCTGATGATATGGAACCGCTTTGCGCTGGTGATGCGGGCCTCAACCCAGCAATTGCGATCCATGGACTATGTCAGTGCCGCCAAGGCCGCCGGTTGTTCAACCCATAGAATCATCTTGACTGAAATCATGCCCAATATCCTCAATAACCTGATTGTGGTGGCCACTTTAGAAATCACCCGGGCCATATTGATTGAGGCGTCTTTGTCGTTTTTAGGCATGGGGGTTCAACCACCGCTGCCCTCATGGGGCCTGATGGTCGCAGAGGCCAAAGGATTCATGCTCTTTAGCCCCTGGATGATTGCTGTGCCCGGCGCGGCCATATTTATTCTAGTCCTTTCCATTAATTTACTCGGTGACGGTATCCGAGACATTACGGCTCCGGAGGGAAGATCGTGAGCGCTTTGCTTGAAGTCAGGGACCTGCGCGTTAATATTCCTTTGGCAGCCGGCGTTTTGCATGCGGTCCGCGGGGTGGACTTTTCCGTTCAGCGCGGCCAGACGCTTTCACTGGTGGGAGAATCGGGCTGTGGCAAATCGCTAAGTGTTTTAGCCGTCATGAATCTTTTGCCCAAAAAAGCAACATGGCGTGCCGAAACCATCATTTTTGATGGTCAACCGATGGAAGGGATCAGCGAACGTCGCATGGCTGATATTCGCGGCAGTAAAATGGCCATGATCTTTCAAGAACCCATGACCTCTTTGAATCCCTGTTATACCATCGGCAACCAGCTGGAAGAAGCCCTTTTGAGACATAAACAGACTTCTCGCCAAAAAGCCCGAGAGCGTGCGATATTTTTACTTGAAAAAGTCGGCATCACGGCAGCTGCCAGCCGCTTAAAACAATATCCCCATCAACTGTCTGGCGGTCTGCGTCAGCGGGTAATGATCGCCATGGGGCTGATGTGCGATCCGCCCTTAATCATCGCCGACGAGCCCACAACGGCGTTGGATGTCACCATTCAGGCTCAGATCCTGGCCCTGCTGGCGTCATTACAGAAAGAATTCGATATGGGGATGATTCTGATTACCCATGACTTGGGAGTGGTCGCCCGCATGGCCGACCAGGTGGCTGTGATGTATTGCGGTCAGGTGGTCGAAAGCGGTGGAGCAGCCGATCTGTTCGAAAATCCGCTGCATCCTTATACCCAGGGGCTTTTAGGGTGCATCCCCATTCCGGGCAAAACCAAACCCGGCGAACACCTCGGTTCGATCCCAGGAATTGTACCGACACCCATCGGTGAGCAGACCGGGTGCGTTTTTCAAAATCGGTGCGCCTATGTTTTTAATGATTGTACTTCAGCAGATGTCAGACTAACTCAGATTGCGGACGGCAGCGCATATCGCTGCTTGTTGAATCCGGAAGCGTGTCAAAAGAACATGAGAAAAAGTCAATCCAAATGACAACGACCCTGTTACAAACAGAGGATATTACCAAAGTCTATCAGGTCAGTGCCGGTGTTTTCAAAGGCAAGCTGCCGCTGACCGCCGCCAATGGGGTTAGTATTCAAATCAATCGCGGTGAGGTGGTCGGGCTGGTCGGGGAATCGGGATGCGGCAAAAGTACCATCGCCAAAATCGTTCTGGGTCTTGAACAGGCAACATCCGGTCAAGTCTATTTTGATGGACAGCCCCTCTCCAATATCGACCGCAAGGAAAGGGCCCGGCGAATACAGCCCATATTCCAAGATCCGTATTCTTCATTAAATCCGAGAAAATCGATCAGCTCGATTATCTCGTTACCCTATCGCGTCCACCAAATCGGCAATAAATCCGAAATGGAGGCGCGCGTGACGGAGATTATGGATACGGTCGGCCTGCCGCCTCGCTTGCGGTCCAGCTATCCCAACCAGCTCTCAGGGGGCCAGCGGCAACGCGTCGCTATTGCTCGAGCACTCATCATGAAGCCCGAACTGGTCATTTGCGATGAGCCTACTTCGGCCCTGGATGTCTCGGTTCAATCTCAAATCCTGAATTTGCTGCTGGAACTGCGTGAAAGCCGCGGATTGACATATATGATCATTACCCACGATCTTTCGGTGGTGGAACACATCGCCTCGCGGGTGGCAGTTATGTATTTGGGTCGCATAGTGGAGGAAGCCGCCACAGATCAGTTGTTTAGAAACCCTCTCCATCCCTATACGCAGGCGCTGCTCACATCTGTTCTGACACCCGAACCCCGGCTGGGTTTGCCGGAAACCCATCTGGGCATCGCCTATCCCAACCCGATTGATCCTCCGTTAGGATGTACCTTCCACCCTCGCTGCCCCGAAGCCACCGATCGATGTAAGGCCAAATCACCGCAATCCATTTATAAAGACGGCCATATGGTGGCGTGCTACCTCGCCTAGCCACTTTAATCACCTTTTGATTATCATTTGAATATGAGTTCCCGTTGAACTGCGGAGGGTTTAGAGAAATGATTTCACAGCTGCTCATTAATTTTCATGCGAGATTCAAGTAGGAGTTAAAGGGGCTCTATAAATACCCTCAGCCGACCGCCGCAAACATCGCCACCCTTGGTGCCTAGATCATCTGTGAGGTCGATTTCGACGATCTCGGGCTGTTGCGTGACCAGGGTGCTGCGCAAGGCCGCACTGCGCACCTGATTTTCCCCACACCCCCCTCCGATCGTTCCATAGGTGGTGCCATCTACGCAAATCAGCATCTTAGCACCCACTTCTCTGGGTGTGGAGCCTGATGTCTCAATGATCGTCGCCAGACAAACTGCAACCTCCTGTTGCTTGAGTTGCGATAGTTTTTTAAAGAGTTCGAGATCCGTCATCATTTAATACCTATGGCATTCCTTATGGTGCGTGCCTGATCCGGGCCTTTTCTGCGAACGCACACCAACTCTGAAACAATCGACAGCGCAATTTCCTCAGGTGATTCGGCACCGATAGGCAATCCGATGGGCGTAAACACGTCGTTTAGTCTTTTTTGCGAAAGTCCCTTTTCCGCCAACGCTTCAAGAACGAACTGCACCCGCCGGCGGCTGCCGATAAGGCCGACATAAACGGTTTTTTTATCAATAATCTCAATTAAACAATCCACATCGTGTTCGTGGCCACGGGTAATGACCACAACATATGTTGCAGGGCCAAAGGACATATCGCGCAGCGCAACAGTGAAGTCCTCGGCAATGACGTTGCAACCCGGAAAACGGGCCGGGCTGGCAAAATCAGAACGATCGTCTATGACTGTGACCTCAAAGCCCAGCTTTAGTGAAAATTGGGCTAATGGGAGGGCGATATGACCGGCTCCGCAAATAATCAGCTGCGCATCCGCGCAAAGGATGTTCAAAAAAATCCTGTATCCGGGTTTGATTTCAACGACGGTGCTTTTATTTTTCTTGAGCGCTTGCTGCGCCAGCTGACCGACACTTGATTCCAATTGCGCGGAATCCAGTGAGACCTCAATCGATCCATCCTGACGAATAATGGCTTTTTGACCGGGCTGGACATCCGGCACATCTGAATTCAGGACCGTTGCCAGACAAAAGCTTTCTCGCCTTTGTAGTAGTTCAACGATACGCGCATGCACATCCATAAATTCACCAAATTGAGTTAAACCATTTGTTCACACCAATCATAAATGCTTATCCATTATGACGATAATAACGCACGGAGTCCGTTGAGTAAATAGCAAGAGCGATCCAGATCATGATAAACGTGATCACTTGGGCGCTGGCAAAGGGCTCGCCGAAAAAAAACACTGCCAGAATAAACATGCAACTGGGGGCAATGTACTGCAACAACCCCAGCGTTGATAGATACAATCGCCGCGCCCCCAGTGTAAAAAACAACAATGGAAAAGCGGTGACGACCGAGCAGCCCATCAGCATCAAATCCAATTTCAGACTGACGCGAAAAATCGAGCCCTGCCCTATGCGATCGATATAAATAAGATAAACCAGGGCCGGAAACGAAAGCAACAAGGTTTCCACAGCCAATCCCACCACCGCGCCAACGGGCGCAACTTTACGGATCAGCCCGTAAAACCCAAAAGATATTGCCAGCGTTAGGGCAATCCAGGGAAATTCCCCAAAGTAAACGGTCAGATACAATACGCCGGCGCTGGCCAGAACCACTGCCAAGATCTGGGGTGTTCGCAGTCTTTCTTTCAGAAAAATCATTCCGAGGACCACATTAACCAGAGGGTTGATGTAATAGCCCAGGCTGGCCTGCAACAGATGGTCATTGTTCACTGCCCAGATATACAACAGCCAGTTTCCCCCCACGATCAGTGCCGTAAATAATAAGATCAGCAATGTGCGCAAATTTTTGATGACCGCTTTAAATTCCTGCCAGCGCCGCATCAGGATAATCAACGGTAGCAGCAGAAAAAACGACCAGACGATGCGGTGTAGGATAATCTCGATCGCCGGTACCGACCGCAGCGCCTTCCAGTATATCGGGCTGATCCCCCAGATCAAAAATGCCGCTACGGCATAGATAACGCCCCACAGGGAATCCGACGCCGACGTTGATGGGGCCATTTGGCCTTGATGGGTTTGCAATGGATTGCGTTCGCCTTTCGACAATAGCTATAATTAGAATTCATATCAGTTGGAATCCGGTGTCCAGGCACCATACGCTAGCACTTGTACGGCGTCAATCAGCTTTTTGGAAGTCGGAAAAGAGGTTTGACTTTAATTCGATCAAAAAATATAACCACAAAGGCACGAAGAACACAAAGAATGATACGTAAAAATAAAATTTCAAAATCTTTGTGAACTTTGTGATTTTGTGGAGACAATTATTAAAAAATATTACCACAAAGAGCACGAAGAACACGAAGAACACAAAGAAAACTTTTAAAGCAATCCTTCGTGAACTTCGTGGTAAAAAAATGAATTAAAGGAGACCCAGATGATCGAAACAAAAATTACCCGAATGCTGGGGATCAAGTATCCCATTGTCGGTGGCACCATGATGTGGATCAGCGATGCTGATTTTGTGGCTGCCGTCTCCAACGCCGGGGGGCTGGGGGTTCTGGCTTCGGCCATGTATGATTCCCGTGAGGCTTTTGCCGATGCCATCGACCGCATCAGGGACCTCACCGACAAGCCTTTTGCCGTCAACATCAATTTGTTTCCGGCCATGCGCCAGATGGACAACGCGATCTACGTGGCGGTATTAGAAGAAAAAAAAGTCAACATCGTAGAAACATCCGGTCACTCCGCACCGGAGGAACTCTGCCGGCGCTTCAAACAAGCCGGCATGACTTGGATTCATAAGTGTGTCGGGGTCCGCTATGCCCAAAAGGTCCAGGACCTGGGGGCCGACATCGTTACCGTAGTGGGTTATGAAAACGGAGGGGCCACCGGCAAATTGGATATCGGCACGCTGGTCCTAGTGCCGGCTGTGGTGGATGCGGTCCACATCCCGGTCATCGGCGGAGGCGGCGTCTCAGATGGCCGCAGTTTAATGGCGGTCTTGTCGCTGGGCGCTGAAGCGGTCATCATGGGCACACGCCTACTCGTTACCCAGGAGTGCCCGATTCACGACAATCTGAAAAATGCCCTTCTGGGTGCCAGCGAGTTGGACACCACCCTGATCATGCGATCCCTTAATGCGACCCACCGCGTCTGGCGCAATCCCGCTGCCCAAAGCTGCACCGATCTGGAAGCCTGCGGTGCGGATTTTCCCGAAATCATGAATGTGGTCTCCGGCCAGCGGGCCAAAAAAATGTATGACGAGGGCGATCTATCTGAAGGGATTTTAGCTTGTGGCCAGGGTATCTGCTTTGCCCGCGAAATCGTGCCGATCCAGACGCTTTTTGACGATATGATGTCACAGGCGAATGATATTAGAAACAAGCTACGCGCCGCCTGAACTTTAGAATTAAATGCGTTATTCTCACGCAAAGCCGCAAAGACCGCAAAGGGAAAAACGCATTGGTTTCTATTATCTTAGCGCCTTAGCGTCTTTGCGTGAGGAAACATACCATTCCACATATTCAAATACCGTATTTTTTGAAAGGATGATCATAATGTCCAATTTTAAGGTGGAAACTGATAATCATATCGCCTGGTTGATTTTGAATCGTCCCGAAAAGCGCAACACCATGGGAATGTCTTTTTTTGCAGAAATGGAAAACGTGTTCGAAGATTTTGACCAAAACCCCGACATCCGGGTGGTGATTATAAAGGGTGAAGGTAAAAGCTTTTCGGCGGGAACCGATCTCAAGGAAGCGGCAACTCTGCTCGGTCAGGGCACAGCCGATGGGCGTGAGCGCATGCGAAAAGAGATAAAATCCCTGCAGCGCGCTTTTACCAAAATTGAGCGCTGTCGCAAACCGGTTATCGCAGCCATCCACAGCCATTGCATCGGCGGCGCAGTTGATATGATTTGCGCCTGTGATATTCGTTTGGCGTCGTCCGATGCAATTTTTAGTATCCGCGAAACGCGCATGGGCATTGTTGCGGACGTGGGAACCCTTCAGCGGTTGCCCTATATCATCGGTCACGGCTGGTCTCGGGAACTGGCACTGACCGGACGGGATTTCACGGCCCAAGAAGCGCTCCAAATAGGGCTGGTGACGCATCTCTACGATGACCTGTCGGCTTTGTATGATGCGGCTAAAAATTTAGCAGACCAAATTGCAGCGTGTCCACCGTTGACCGTGCAGGGCACCAAAGAAGTCATCAATTTCAGCCGCGACAACGGCATTGCGGCTGGCTTGCAATATGTCGCCCAAAAAAATGCGGCGGCATTGCCGTCTGAGGATCTTATGGAAGCTGTTGCCGCTTTTATGGAGAAAAGAAAGCCGGTGTTTAAAGGAAAATAAATTCTGCGCTAAGCGCGCAGAATTATATTTCAGTTTTTTGTTATTGGTTATTCGTTAATAGAATAAAATGAGTCAAAATATAACATTGGCGATAGCTTTTTCCCAATAACAAATAACGAATAACTGATAACCCAAAAGAATAAAGAGTAGGATCTTATGCCAAAACGGAAACCAGGTGCTTTAGATGGAATAACTGTCATCGACCTGTCTCGCCTTTTGCCGGGTCCTTATTGCTCGATGATCCTGGCGGATCATGGTGCCCGGGTAATTGCTATTGAAAGTCGCCGGTTCATTGGCGACGGCCTGTTTTTCAATACGATTAATCGCAACAAAGAACATATGACCCTTAATCTTAAAACCAGCGAGGGCCGGCGAATTTTTTTCCAGTTGATCGAAAAAGCCGATGTCGTGATGGAAGGTTTCAGACCAGGTGTGGTTGATCGTTTAGGCGTTGACTATGAACGTGTCCGCAAAGCAAATCCAAAAATTATCTATTGTTCAATCAGCGGTTACGGACAAACCGGCGCTTTTGTTGATCAGGTTGGCCATGATGTCAATTATCTGAGTTATGCCGGTGTTCTGAACCTTATCGGTGAGGCGGATCGCCCGCCGTCCATTCCGGGTATTCAGATCGCCGATATTGCCGCCGGGGGAATGAACGCCGCCATCGGTATTCTATTGGCGCTTTTTAGCAGACAAAACAGCGGCAGCGGACAATATATCGACATCTCCATGACCGATGGCATGGTCGGATTTTTACCGGCGGCACTTCATTTTCAACAGCTCACCGGCCAGGAGCCTCGCCGGGCCGATGCCGTATTGTCACACCGCTATGCCTGTTACAACACTTATGAAACGGCCGACGGGCGTTATTGTTCCATTGGTGCCGTGGAAAATCGCTTCTGGAAAAGGCTATGCGATCATCTGGGTGTTCCCGAATATGCAGGGCTGCAATATGATGACAGCCGCCGCATAGAAATCCTGGATTATATGCGCTCTACATTTAAGAAGAAATCATTGGCAGAATGGGATGAGGAGCTGGCGGATCTGGAAATCTGCTGGGGAAAGGCTCAAACCTTTTCAGAAGTTCTTGCAGATCCACTTTTTCGGGAGCGCGAGATGATTTTAGAATTGGCCGGCAAAACCGGCGAAGATCAGATGACCATTGGGGTACCCGTTAAGCTTAGCGACACACCGGGGTCGGTTCGCACTGCCGCCGTGGATTTTGGCGAAAGCACATCCGCCATTCTTGCGGAGCTGGGTTATTCGGAAAAGGAGATTAAGCAATTTGCTGAAGCGGAAGTCATTTAGTGGCACTTTTATGACCAGAAGTGGTTTCAAAATCCCAGATCAGGTTCAAGGGCAAGGCGTCCCGCGCATTGGAAGTGGAGCGTACACGACAGTACGTGAGCATTGCAATGCGCGGGATAACGCAGCCATTGAGCCTTAGATGGGGTTTTGAAACCACTTCTAGACCATGGACTTTAAAGTTGCCAATTCCAACTGATCACCGGCATCTTCAGCACGATCGGAAACTTCAACAATGCAATCCAATCCTAGCTTCAAATGACTCTGGCGCGCAAACTCCAATTCAGAATTGAATATTTCCTTGGTCAGATCCCATTCCAGCTTGTCCACCCGCGACTCCTGCAGGCCAATTTCTCTGGTGTGATCCCGCACGGTTTCAATTTTACAATCACCCTTTAAATAGCATGTCACTGCCAGTTTCAAAGAATCGATGACACCCAGGGATTCTTTGCTGACCTCGAGGAATTGGGGCTTAAGCTCATCGGGAACTAAGGGGCGTTGATTGAGAAAAAAGTCGGTGCTGGCTTCGGCGGCATTGCCCACCTTATCGATACTTTCGACGAGTTTATAAATATCGCCCCTCAGAAGGGGCAAATACGCTCCGGAGTAAAGTTTATCGCGAATCTCAAATCGAATAAGGTCTGCTTCCGATTCGTGGCTGCGGGTTTTACGGGCACAAACTTTGGCTTCATTGATGTTACCTTCAAGGTAAAGCTCAATTGCCTTCAAACCGTTTCTCATGGACCCCTCAATCATGTCCAAATGCTTTATAATTAATTCGATAACTTGTTTTTCTTTTTTGAAAAGTCTCATGATTCTCCTTTAGCTTTTCTGTTATCGTTTATATTAGACACCAAATAGCTGTTAAAATAAGGTTGTTTCCGTTGCTCGAAATAGATTTCAACATAATGACGTTTCGTTAGGTTGTTGTTAAGATAAAAGTCTTTTCAAAATTTGATATGTTAGTGCAGCAAATAACGCTGCACAAGAAGGTGCCACAATCCATCCCACCGCGATGGTGATTATTTTTTGCCGACTGACCGCGCGGGCACCCTTTGTTAATCCAACGCCGATCACGGCGCCGACGATGGCCTGAGAGGTCGATACGGGAATTCCAAGAACCGAAAACAGATGAACCCCCAAAGCCGCAGAAAGCTGCGCAGCAAATGCAGCCGGAAGATCCAATGGGGTGATGCTTTTGCCGACTGTGTTGACGACTTTGCGACCATATGTCAGGGCACCGACTCCCATGGCGACGCCTCCCAAAAGCGCGAGATAGATGCCTTTATCGGGAAATTTATTCAATAAAGGACCGATGGCATTGCCGACATCATTGGCCCCTAAGGAATACGCCACATAACAGGCGGTTCCCACCACCAGCAACGCCAGCACTTTGTTCCAAACATAGGTGGCTTTGGTCCCCCTCAGGGCATAACCCAATGCCAAATAGAGCCCAAAAGCCAGAATCATGGTCAGAATGGGACTGATGATCCAGCATGTAAAAATTTTTGCCAATACCTTGAGCTTAAAATAGCTTGCCTGAAATCCGACGATACCCAATCCTGTTCCGGCAACCCCCCCTACGATCGACTGGGACGTCGATACCGGGATACTGAAAAAGGTCGCCAGCGTTACAAATAGGCCCGCTGATATAAGCGCAACAAAGATGGCCAGGTCCGGTAGTTTATCATTGGGAAAAAAATCTTCCATCTCTTGCGGGGGGGATTCATTATTGAGTTTGGTATAGGTATCAGGGCTTGTAATCACGATACCTTTTCCGACGGTTTTCATGACGTGGTGGCCTTGAAAAACCCCGCCGAGAATAACAAAAATAGCCATAAGGATGGCTGCTTTGCGGAAGGAAATAATCCGTGCGCCAACGGTGGTTCCGATACAGTTGGCCGCATCATTGGCACCAATATTCCACCCCACAAAAAAGCCTGCAACAGTTAAAATTATCGCAATTTGCACTTCCACAATAAAAAGTTTGCCCGCTTCAATGTAAAAAAAAAGGGAATTGAATCAAACTGACCATTAAACTAAATCAAAACGCGTATAATTCCCTAAATTGCAACGTAAAGCTAAATTAATACCTGGATTTTGCACGAGTCGGAGGTTTTCATATGCAAGGCAATTAAGGGCGAGGCTACAGTGAACTATGCCTCGGCCTTAATAACACAGCAGATGGAAGCCTCCGGCT